>ERZ1026864.1596-NODE-1596-length-11304-cov-3.095920_pt1 | contig 11304 bp, 6 predicted proteins | sample MGYA00380162_ERZ1026864 | MGnify/ENA primary metagenome ERZ1026864 (study PRJEB33269, sample SAMEA4719798) | human gut metagenome | biome: human-associated habitat; feature: organic feature; material: feces | place: Cameroon | collected 2013-10 ... | reverse complement strand
CTCCTCCACGGACTCGTGGGGCTTCCACCCTGCCGCAGGACCTACCTGCCCGTCGCAGGCATAGCGGTACAGGCTCTCCGCGTCCGTCTCCCGCCAGGGCCGCAGCACCAGCCGTTCCGTCGTCCGCGTCATTCCCAGTCCTCCTTGGGCTCTACCCAACCCTCGATATAGTCCTTCAGCTGGCCCAGCAGACGGGGATTGCACACGGCCACCACGTCCACCGTGGCGCCGTACTCCACGCTCTCCACCTTGGCCTCCCGGTACAGGCTGTCCAGCGCGCCAGCCTTGTCATAGGGCAGGTGCAGCGTCACCCGCTTGGTGCCCTTGTCCAGCTTTTTGTCGATCAGCGCCAGCAGGTCAGGGATGCCCTCCCCCGTCTTAGCAGAGATGGCCACGGCGTCCTCCTCCTTGGCCCGTTCACCGGGGAAGCTGAGGTCGGACTTGTTGTATACCCGGATGCAGGGGATGGTGTCCGCTCCCAGCTCGCGGATCAGGCGATCCACGGTGTCGGCCTGCTGCCGCCACTGGAGATTGGAGGAGTCGATGACGTGCAGCAGCAGGTCGGCGTACTCCAGCTCCTCCAGCGTGGCCTTGAAGGCCTCCACCAGCTGGTGGGGCAGCTTGCGGATAAAGCCCACCGTGTCGGAGATCACCACGTCCAGCGTATCGCTGACCGTCAGCAGACGGGTGGTGGTGTCCAGCGTGTCGAACAGCCGGTTGTTGGCGGGGATATCCGCGCCGGTGATGGCGTTCAGCAGCGTGGACTTGCCCGCATTGGTGTAGCCCACGATGGCCACCACAGGAATTTCGTTCTTGCTGCGGCGCTGGCGCTGGGTGGCGCGCACCCGGCGCACCTCCTCCAGCTCGTCCTTCAGCTTGTCGATCTTCCGGCGGATGTGGCGGCGGTCGGTCTCCAGCTGGGTCTCGCCGGGGCCCTTGGTGCCGATGGGAGAGCCGCCGGTACCGCCCTGCCGCTCCAGATGGCTCCACATGCCGATCAGCCGGGGCAGCAGGTACTGGTATTGTGCCAGCTCCACCTGCAAGCAGCCCTCCTTCGTCCGCGCCCGCTGGGCAAAGATGTCCAAGATCAGACCGCTGCGGTCGATGACCTGCACGCCCAGCAGCTCCGTCAGTACGCGAATTTGCGACGGCGACAGATCGTTATCGAAGATCACCATGGTGGCCTTTTCGTTGTCCACCATACGCTTGACCTCCTCCACCTTGCCCTCGCCGATGAAGCTGTGAGGGTCGGGCTTCTCCCGGCTTTGCAGGATGATGCCCGCCGTGTCGCCGCCCGCCGTGTCCACCAGCTCCGAGAGCTCCATCAGGCTCTCCTCGTCGGCGCTGTCCTCGCCCAGCACCGGCGAGCGCAGGCCCACCAGCACGGCGTGGTCACGGGATTCCTTGTTGTTTTCCAAAGTCTTACGTTCCATAGTACCCTCGGTCAAAAGAATTTTCCCCTATTATATACGTTTTCCCGCCGGTTGTAAACGGAAAAACCTATATCAGCAGCAGGCTGACCCAGATCATCACGCCGCCCAGCAGGAAGCAGCCGAGGGTGACGATGTGGCCCAGATACTGGCGGAGGATGGCCCCCACGATATTGAACAGGCCGATACCCACGATAAAGGCGCCGAAAGCGCCTAAAATTACCCACAGGTTGGCCTCGCCTATCCAAAAGCAGTAGACCAGCAGCGGCGCGATAAAGGCCACACAGCCCAGGATGACCAACAGCGGATACAGCTGCGAATGCTCCTTCTTGAAGTCATCGTCAGATTCAGATTCGTCCCCCATAATACCTTCATGCCGCTGCTCCCCTTATCCCGTTTATTTCTCAAAAAATCGTACCACATTCCGGTCACGGTGTCAATTCGACACGAAAAAAGACCTGCATCCGAGGATGCAGGTCTTTCATGTGTCTTGTTAGCCCTCCAAGCCGAAACGCTTGTTGAACTTGGCAACACGTCCGCCGGTATCGACAAGCTTCTGCTTGCCGGTGAAGAACGGGTGACACTTAGAGCAGACTTCCACGCGAATATCCTTCTTCGTAGAACCTGTCTCAATCACATTACCGCAGGCGCATTTGATAGTAGTCTGCTGATAATTGGGATGGATTCCTTCCTTCATTGCTCTGGTTCACCCCTTTCCGGTACACTTGTCGTCTGGTTTTACCCATAAACGCAACTGTGATAATAGCACATCCTGCGGCAAAATGCAAGTACTTTTTTATAATTTCACCGCAGAATTTGTGTGGAAAAAGTACAGCACCTTTTCCGTTACCTCTTTTTCCAGCACCTGTCCCAGCGCCAGCGCGTAGGCCTCCAGCTGCGGGCGGTAGCTCTTGGCCCGCTGGGCCTGCTGCTCTGCCGTGATGCGGTCGGTCTTGAAGTCCACCACCACAAGGCCGCCCTCTGCCGTCTCGAAGGCGCAGTCCACTACGCCCTGCAGCATCAGCTCCTCCCCTGCCGCCGCAGGATCGTACAGCGCCGCGTCCGTCAGCAGCGTGAAGCGGTACTCCCGCCAGACCTGCTTTGCCTGCCGGATGCACTCCGCCAGCGGCGAGGACAGGAACCGGGCCACCATGGCGCAGTCCACTGCCGCGGCCTGCTGGGCCGTCAGCAGCCGCCGCCGGGCCAGCTCCTCCACCTCGCCCGCCACGGCGGATGCCGTTGGCGGCGTGCGGAAGTCGATGTACTGCATCACGGCGTGGACGGCAGTTCCCTTTTCCGCCGCCGTCAGGCCGGTGACCTCCCGCAGGAATTTCGGCTTTTCAAACAGCACCGCCCGCCGCCGGGTCGGCGCACCTTCTGCAATTTCCTCGTCGATGGCGCGGCCCTTCAGCTGAGTGGCCGTCACCTTGCCGGGTGTGACCGTGGCACAGGGATGGTTATACGACCATTCCAGCGGCGTGGGATCGAAGTCCGTCTCCTGCGGCAGGTCGGCCAGCACGCCGTCTTCCCCAGCGGCCTGCGCGGCGGAGGTGGGATTCTCCCACAGATACACCTGCCAGCCGCCGTTCTCCGCTGTCAGCTCAGGCGGCGTGACCTCCGCCCATTGGCACAGCTTTGCGCCCGGCGCGGTACACAGCAGCGGCAGTAGCACCCAGTCGCCCAGACACCGGCCCGCCGCCACCGACTCCGGCGGGGTCGGCACACCTGCCACGCCCGCCAGATCGGCCACCCGCTTGCGGGCCTTCCGCATGCAGTCCACGGCAATCATCTTCTCCTGCGCGCGGGTCATGGCCACATACAGGATGCGCATTTCCTCGGACTTGCTCTCCCGCTGTAAGCGCAGGGCCACCGCCGTCTTGCTGACGGTGTCGTACCGGATGCGGCGCTCCCTGTCCACGCACTCGGTGCCAAGGCCCAGCACCGGATGCACCAGCACCGGCTCCTGCACGTCCCGCGGGTCGAACCGCTTGCTGAGGTCGCACAGGAACACGATGGGGAATTCCAGTCCCTTGGACTTGTGGATGGACATGATCTGTACGCCGCCCGCGCTCTGGCGGGTGGAGAGATCCGGCGCGTCGCCGTTCTCCAGCAGCGTCCGCAGATGGGCCACGAAATCGAATACGCTCTTCTTCCCCGCCCCGGCCAGCTGCCGGGCGTAGGTATACAGCGCCACCAGATTGTCCTTCCGGGCCTGCCCGCCGGGCATAGCCCCGAACACCGCCACACAGTGGCAGGTGTTGTAGATATGCCACAGCAGCTCGTCCGCCGGCTCGTCCCGGGCGGCGGAGCGCAGCTGCGAAAGGGTTTGCAGAAACGCCTGGGTATCCTCGCTCTCATCCAGCAGCAGGGCGTCGTAGTAGTCCCCCTCCCGCCGCAGGGCGCGGATGGCCGCCAGACGGTCCGGCGTAAAGCCGAACAGCGGTGAGCGCAGCACGGAGATCAGCGGCACGTCCTGCCGGGGATTGTCGATGATCTGCAGCAGCGACCACACCACGGCGATCTCCACCGAGGAGAAGAAGTCGCTGCTCTCGTCGGCGGCACAGGGGATGCCCCGCGCCGCCAGCGCCGCCGTGAAGGCCTTCAACCGGCTGCGGGGCGAGCGCATCAATATCACGAAATCCTCCGGCGTACACCGGCGCAGGCCGTCACCGCCATTGACGCAGTAGCCCTCGTCCAGCATGCGGCGGATGCGATCCGCCACGAACCGGGCCTCCACCGCCGTGCGGTCGAAGTGCTCCTCCTCCGTGTCGGACACGTCGATCAGATGGAACTCCGCCGCCGTGTCCTCGTGGGGCGGATAATAGGTTGCCCCGAAGTTCAGCCGCTCCTCCGGCCCGTAGTCCATCTCGCCCATCTCCGCCGACATGATGCTCCGGAAGATGGCGTTGCAGGCGTCCAGCACGCTGGCGCGGGAGCGGAAGTTCTGCGAGAGCAGCACCTTGCGGGGCTGGCCGTCCTCCGCCTGCGCGGCAGGCGCATAGGCGTTGTATTTCCGCAGGAAGATGGTGGGATCGGCCAGACGGAAGCGGTAAATGCTCTGCTTCACGTCGCCCACGGTGAACAGGTTCTGCTCCTGCTGGGAGATGGCGGAGAAAATGCAGTTCTGCACATCGTTGGTGTCCTGATATTCGTCCACCATGATCTCCCGATAGCGGCCCGCCACCTGCCGCGCCAGCTCCGTAGGCTGTCCCTCCGCCAGCAGCAGCTCGATGGCATAGTGCTCCTGATCCGAGAAGTCCATGGCGTTGCGCCGCACCTTCTCCGCCTGATAGCGGCAGGTGAATTTCGCCGTCATCACGGCCATGTCCGCCAGCAATTCATTCTGCGGCGTCTCGAAGGGCGCTGTCAGCTTCTTCAGCGCGTCCTTGCAGGGCTTCAGCAGCGCCTGAATCTGCTCCTTCTCAGGGTTCTCGCCCCGCACCGCACCCATGCGGCGGAAGGCGGGCCGGATGGCCGCCATGGCGGTCCAGTCGCCCCGTGCCGCGGCAAGCTGCCGCAGCTGAGCGGCGGTCTCCGTCATCCGGTCGGCATAGGCCGCGGCCACCGCGTCGTCGGTAATGCCGTCCGCCGTCTTTTCCAGCTGCGCGGCCCAGAAGTCCGCCTTGGCGGCGGCATCCGCCATGATGACCTGTCCGTAGGGAGACTGGCCCAGATCCTCCGGCAGCGTCTCCCACTCCCGGCGCACCTTCTCCAGCCATTGCAGCGGATAGGGATGGCTTTGCAGCTTGCGGTGCAACTCCAGCACCAGCTTTTCCAGCGCCCGATCGTCCCGGCCCGCGCCCAGCGTCTCCGCCAGCTGCTCCGCCTTATCGTCCATATGGGCGTAGAAGTCCTCCAGCACCCGGCCCAGCACGCGCTCCTTGACCAGATCCGCCTCCTGCTCGTCCAGCACCCGGAAGTCCGGCGTCAGACTGTGGCCCTCCACGGCCGGCAGCAGATAGGTATTCCCCCGCAGCAGCGCGGCGCAGAAGGCGTCCACCGTCTTGATGTCCGCCTGATACACCCGGAACAGCTGGCGGCGCAGATGGCCGTCCTCCGGATGCTCCGCCACCCGTTTGGCCAGCTCCGCGGCGATCTTGCCCCGCAGCTCCGCCGCGGCGGCCTTGGTATAGGTGATGATAAGGAAATCGTCCACCGCGCACTGCTCCTGCATGATGTAGCGAAACAGCCGCTCCACCAGCACCTTGGTCTTGCCGGAACCTGCAGCGGCGGATACCAGCAGGCTCCCGCCCCGGTTCTCCACGGCGACGCGCTGGTCGTCAGTCAATTCAAATTTCGCCATGACGCGCCTCCTCTCCGTTCTCCTTCTCCAGCATGGCCCAGAATTCGCCGCTGTCCGTCTTATGCAGCTGCCGCCGCTTGTCCCGGCTCTCGTCAAAATAGCAGGCGGAGGCAAAGGCGCAGTAGGTACAGGCGCTGTCCTGCGGCCCGCGGGCATAGGGATCAGCGTCGATGTTTCCGTGGGCGATCTCCCCGGCGATCTGGTGCAGCAGCCGATCCACATACCGCCCCAGATGGCCCAGCTGGGCCGCCGTGGCGATGTCGCCGGACAGCGTACCGTCCTTCTTCACGCTGATGGGCAGATAGCAGGGCGTCTCCAGTGCACTGTGCTCCATGGCCCGCAGCACCTCCGGCTCGCCCAGCACCAGACCCGTGCGGCGCAGCTCGCTCTCCAGCGCCGCCTTCAGCTTTTCGTCGCTGATATTCCGATCCTGCCGCAGTATCACGCTGCGGGCAGGCTGATACAGCACGCCGCAGGGCACGATGGGATAGCCGAAATACGCCTGTCCCTCCCGCTCCAGCGTAAAAAGATACAGCAGCATCTGGATGCCCAGTCCGTAGCGGATATCCGTCAGATCAAAGCTCTTTTTGCCGGTCTTATAGTCCACCACCCGCAGGTACAGCTTCCCGTCATGGAGCCAGCCGTCCACACGGTCCACCTTGCCGGACACCGACAGCGACGCGCCGCCCTCCCGCACAGTGATGGCAGGCAGATGGCCGTCCCGTCCGCCGAAGCTCAGCTCGAACTCCACCGGCTGGAAATCCGACTGCCGCATTTCCTTGGCAATACTTATGATAATGGTATACGCCGTCTCCCGCAGGCGGCTGAACAAATACCGGAAGCGGGCGGACTTGTTCTGATACTCCTGTATCTGCGTGGCGGCGTAGCGCTCCACATAGCGCTTCACCATATGGCGCAGCGCCTCGTCGTCCACCTGTCCGTAGCCGCCCTGCTCCTTCACCTCACGGTTCACGTTTTCCAGCAGATAGTGCAGGAAGGTGCCCACCTCCGGGGCCTCGAACCCGGCCTTCTTCCGCTCCCTGGCCCGCAGGCCGTATTCCATGAAATAGCCGAAATGGCAGGACTTCACCCGGTCGATACGGCTGGCGGACATGGCGATGGAGCGGCCGTACAGGGACTGCACCGCCTCCGGCGAGAGCCGTCCCCGCTCCATCCGCCGGGCGCGGGCCATGGCGGCAAGAGCCGCCGCGTACCGGGGCTGTCCCTCGAAATACCGCCGCAGGGCTTCGTTCTCCCCGGCGGCGCACAGGGCCGTGGCAGGCAGCGTCATGCGGTAGGCGCCGTTCTCCCGCTGTACCTTCAGCCGCGGGAACAGCAGCCGCACCCGCTCCACCACGAAGGAGGGCCGCAGCTCCGCACCGGTCACATCGGTGACGGGCCACGAAATATGCAGCTGCTCCGTGGGCTGGGCAAGGCAGGCGTAGATATTCTGCAATTCGTTGTCCAGCGCGTCAAAGGTGGCGTCCGACAGGGGGATATCCCGCTGCGCCAGCGCCTGCCGGTCGTCGCTGTCCAGCACGCCGCCGTCCTTGTCGATCTGGGGCAGCAGGTGGTCGTTGGCTCCCAGCAGAAACAGCACCCTTACCCGGTGGCGGTCGTTGCGGGTGATCTCGCTGACCTTCACCTGATCCAGCGTGGCGGGGATGGTACCCACGCTGTACTGGGTCAGCACCAGCCGCAGCAGTCTGGCGAACTCCTCGCCGTCCAGCTCCGTATCCCCCAGAATTTCCACAAACTGATCCAGCACGTCACAGAAGATCTGCCACAGCTGGGCGTATTCCTCCGCCAGCTGCACCTGTCCTGCCGAAAGCAGTTCATCCGCCTTCTCCCGCAGGGCGTCCGGCACACCGGCCGCCGCCGCGAACTCATACAGCGTCCGGGCCTTATCCCGTGCGGCGGGCCGCTGCTTCAAGCCGTCGGCCAGCGCCGACAGCGGCCCGCGCACCTTTTCCCGGATGCGGTTGATCTCCTCCAGCCGGACCGTGCGCTCCTCCGTCATGTCCAGTCCGTAGCCGTCGGGATTCAGCGTCCACGGCACGTCCCGCAGCCACATATTCCCCCGGATATCCCACCGGATCACATAGTTTTCCAACAGGTCGCACTCCGCCGCCGTCACGCCGGTCATGCCGGTTTTCAGATAGCGGAACATGTCCTCATACTCAAAGCCGCCGGTCACCGCGTCCACGGCGGACAGCAGCAGCGTCATCACCGGCTTTTCCAGAATGTCGCTGCGGCGGCTGATGTAGGCGGGGATGCCGTCACGCCGGAACACCGACTCCAGCAGCGGCCCATAAATGTCCATGCTGCGGCTGGCCACGGCAATATCCCGATAGCGATAGCCCTGCGCCGCCAGCTGCCGGATCCGGGCGGAGACATACTCCACCTCGGTATAGGCGGTGGCCGCCTGATAGAGGGTCACCGCGCCGGTCTCCTCCTCCCATACCGCGTCGCTGCCGAAGCAGTGGCGTTCCAGATGCCCCAGCGGAGTGTCATCCTGCCGGGAGAGGTAGGCCAGACGGCACTCCACCCCCGCCTCATGGGCCATGCGCACCAGCCGCTCCTTCTGGGCGGCGGCATTCTGGAACAGCTGCCCGCTCCGGTCACCCAGCAGCGTCACCGTCACGCTGTGACACCGCCGTAGCGCCAGCGCCAGCACGCTCTCCTCTTGTTTGTTGAAGAAGGAAAAGCCATCCAGATACAGATCCTTCCCGTCCAGATAGTGGGACTGGGGCAGGCTGTCGTGGAGCTTCTGCACGCGGGATCGCACATCCGTCTCCCCGTTGCGCAGCCGCGCGTCGTAGGCGGCGAAGATCAGCGCCACATCCCGCAGCTTGTCGCCCATAGCGCCCTCCATGTCCGCCACATGGCGGTACAGCGTCTCCGGCGCGATCTGATAGGCATAAAATTCGTCGGCCAGCGTGGTCAGCTGGTGCAGGAAAGCCGCCCGCTGCGAGGGCCGCCCGAACACCTTCAGGTTGCTGTGCAGCTCCTGTAAGCACCGCCGCATGGTCAGCAGCTTGCCGCCGTTGTCCAGCGTCACCTCCGCCAAACCGCCGGTCTCGCTCAGCACGCGGGTGGCAAGGCTCTGGAAGGTCAGCACCTCGGCATTGCGGCTGGCGGTGGGGCCACAGGCGCGGCACAGATCCAGCTCCGCCTCATGGGACGTGTGCTCCGGCACCAGCAGAAGCTGGGGACGGTTCTCCCGTTCCCGGCCCATGGTCTCCAGCACCCGCGCCGATTTGCCGCTTCCCGCGCGGCCGATCCAGATGGTCAGCATAGGTGTTTCTCCCTTCTCCTCATCTCTCATTTTCCGGCTGTCATGCCGTATTTTCTTTCCTTGGAAAGCGGCATCACACATCAAATGCTGTCGTTTCCATTGTGTTCCCACACGCACCGTATCTTCATCCCCGCACCTCCGCAAGCACCGGTCTTTTGCTTTCATCTTATCACAGGATGAGCCGTAATACAAGAACAGCCGCGGCATGTTCTGCCGCGGCTGTTCTTGTATTATGAATATACCGGTCAAAAGGCCGCGCTTTCCGTCCCTGTTACTTCCACAAGCTGCACAGCAGATCGGTGTAGGCGCTGGGATCGTCGATGGGCAGACCGGCGATCAGGCACGCCTGATTATACAGGATCTGGGCGTACTTCTTGGCCTTCTCCGGCTCCACGATGCGGGCCGTCTCGAAGGCCAGAAACGCGGGATGGTCCACGTTGACCTCAAGGATGCGCTTGGCCTTCATGTTCAGGTCGGGCTGTACGGCGGTGAAGTACTTCTCCATCTCGAAGGTGATGCCCTCGCCGCTGGACAGGCACACCGGGTGGGTCTTGAGCTTGGTACTGGCCTTGACCTCCGTCACCTTGTCGCCCAGCGCCTCCTTGATGAAGGTGAAGGCCTCCTTGTAGTGCTCGGTCTCGTCGGGCTTCTTCTCGTCGTCCAGCTCCAGCTCGCCGTCCACCACGCTGCGGAAGGGCTTGTCCCGGTACTTGCCGAACATGTCGGGGATGAAGCCGTCGGTGTTGTCGGTGAAGTACAGCATCTCATAGTCGTGCTCCTTCACCAGCTCCGTCTGAGGCAGATGGTCGATGGCGTCCACGCTCTCGCCGGTGGCGTAGTAGATGAACTTCTGATCCTCCGGCATGCGGTCCACATACTCGTCCAGCGTCACCAGCTTCTTCTCCTTGGAGGAGTAGAACAGCAACAGATCCTGCACCTTTTCCTTGTTGGCGCCGTAGTTATCCAGAGCGCACAGCTTCAGCTGGCGGCCATAGCTGCGGTAGATGGTCTCATAGCTCTCCCGCTCGTCCTTCAGCATCCGCAGCAGCTCCGCCTTGATCTTCTTCTCCAGATTGGAGGCGATGACCTTCAGCTGGCGGTCATGCTGCAAAAGCTCGCGGGAGATGTTCAGGCTCAGGTCGGGGGAATCCACCACGCCCCGGACGAAGTTGAAGTACTCCGGCAGCAGGTCGGCGCAGTGATCCATAATCATGACGCCGGAGCTATACAACTGCAGACCGGGCTTGAAATCCTCGGTAAAGTACTGGTTGGGCATGCGGGAGGGGATGAACAGCAGGGCCTTATAGGTCACCGCACCCTCTACCGAGGCGGTGATCACCGACTGAGGCGGAGCCATCTCGCCGAAGCGCTCCTGATAGAACTTGTCGTATTCCTCCTTGGTGACCTCGCTCTTCTTCCGCTGCCACAGGGGCACCATAGAGTTGAGGGTCTCATAGACGAACTCCTCCTCATACTCCGGCTTATCCTCAGGGCAGCCCTCCTTCAGCTTGGGATGGGGCATCAGCATGCGGATGGGGAAGCGGATATAGTCGCTGTATTTCTTCACCAGCTTATAGAGGGGATACTCCCGCAGGTACTGGCTGTATTCGTCCTTCTCCTCCTCACTGTCGGGCTTGATGTGCATGATGATATCGGTGCCCACGGCGTCCTTCTCGCAGGGCTCGATGGTATAGCCGTCCACGCCGGTGGACTGCCAGCGGTACGCCTGATCGCAGCCGTACTTCTTCGTGATGACGGTGATCTCGTCAGCCACCATGAAAGCGGAGTAGAAGCCCCCGCCGAACTGGCCGATGATATCGGTATCGGTGGTCTCCTTGCCCTCCAGCTCGCCCTTGAACTGGAGACTGCCGCTGTTGGCGATGACGCCCAGATTGTTTTCCAGATCGCTCTCGTCCATGCCGATGCCGTTGTCGCTGACGGTCAGGGTACGGTTCTCCTTGTCGATGGTCAGGGTGATCTGAAAGTCCTCCCGCTTCAGGCCCACCTTGTCGTCGGTCAGGCTGATGTAGCACAGCTTGTCGATGGCGTCGGAGGCGTTGGAGATGATCTCGCGGAGGAAGATCTCCTTATGGGTATAGATGGAGTTGATCATCATGTCCAGCAGGCGCTTGGACTCGGCTTTGAATTCTTTCTTGCTCATGGTTTTGTCCTTTCTATGGGGATGGGAGGCGCGGCAGCGCCTCCCTTGGATATATGCGATTGGCGGACGGCATGACATTTCGTAGGGGGGCGGCGTCCTCGATGCCCCGCCG
>ERZ1026864.1592-NODE-1592-length-11311-cov-3.999911_pt1 | contig 11311 bp, 12 predicted proteins | sample MGYA00380162_ERZ1026864 | MGnify/ENA primary metagenome ERZ1026864 (study PRJEB33269, sample SAMEA4719798) | human gut metagenome | biome: human-associated habitat; feature: organic feature; material: feces | place: Cameroon | collected 2013-10 ... | reverse complement strand
CATTGTAATTATTCCTTAAATCAGCACTTGATTTAATTGTTGGCATAAAAACACCGCCCTGTTTGATAACAAAATAATACAAAAATTTTGCTATATGGTCAAAGGACATCTCCATAATAGTAGCTAAATAAATAGCTAAATAAATATAAAAACTACCGGTAGCAGGTTACAGATGCTTAATATATTCCTTTGGAGTAAGCGTGCATAGATGAAGCGGAATATGAAAAGCAGAATCATAAATCAAATGATAAATCAAAAGGGAAAGTATCTTTTCTAAAAACAAGGAATGTTATACAATATATCTGTTAAGATAAAAATATACGGAGGATGTCCAATGTATACAACATACAAAGAGTACTTAAAACAGGAGACGTCACTGCCCTTTGAAGAAGCCATGCAGATCTGGAACCAGATTGCAGAGCGGGGGGAAGCGGATGCAGCCTGCAGGGAACTCATAGACCGTTTTTTGAAATGTGCAGTAGACTATGTGCGAATCAGAAACGGATGGAACCAGAAATCGCTGGCAGAGAAAGGACAGGCAGATGCGGAGCGCACCCGTTGTCATAATCTTGTGATCAGTGCGAAAAACAAACTGTCCGTTTATATGTATGAGCATAAGCTGGGCAATGACTGGGATGATTTGTTAGGGGAAGAGCGAAAACGAATCGGAGACTTCGCGTGTTATGTGGTACTGCTTCAGGGACTGGACGCGAGATAGAATAGAAAACAAAAGAAATCGAGGAACTTATCACATGGCAAAAGTGATTATGATACAGGGAACAATGTCTAATGCCGGAAAAAGCCTGATTACAGCAGGCTTATGCCGGATCTTTCATCAGGATGGATACCGCGTGGCACCTTTTAAGTCGCAGAATATGGCATTGAATTCCTATATTACAACCGAAGGACTTGAAATGGGACGGGCACAGGTTATGCAGGCAGAGGCAGCAGGAATCGAGCCGCAGGTCTGTATGAACCCGATTCTTTTAAAGCCAACCAATGACATTGGCTCTCAGGTCATTGTCAATGGTACGGTCATTGGAAATATGCCGGCGCGGGAATATTTTAATTATAAGAAAAAGCTTATCCCGGATATTTTAAAGGCATTTCACAAGCTGGAAGAGCAGGCAGATATCATTGTAATAGAAGGAGCCGGAAGTCCGGCGGAAATTAATCTCAAGGAAAATGACATTGTAAATATGGGCATGGCGGAGATGGTAAATGCACCGGTTCTTCTGGCAGGAGATATTGACCGGGGCGGTGTGTTTGCACAGCTTTTAGGAACACTGATGCTTTTGGAAGAGCAGGAAAAATCCCGTGTAAAAGGTTTAATCATCAACAAATTCCGCGGAGACGTATCCATACTGGAGCCGGGCATTCAGATGTTAGAGGAAAAAGGCGGTATTCCGGTCTGCGGAGTGATACCTTATATGAAGGTTCAACTTGAGGATGAAGACAGCCTGACCGGAAAATTCAAGCATCGGAAAGAGGCGTTGATTGATCTGGCGGTTGTCCGGTATCCGAGAATATCGAATTTTACGGATTTTGATGTGTTCGAGCATATGGAGGGAGTATCGGTGCGCTATGTGACTTCGGTGCAGGAAATCCATCATCCGGATGCCATTATTCTTCCGGGCAGTAAAAATACAATGGGTGACCTGAAATGGATGCGCGAAAATGGCATGGAAGCCATGATAAAGAAACTGTCAGTGGACACTCCGGTCATTGGAATCTGCGGCGGTTACCAGATGTTAGGAGAAAGCCTCGAAGACCCTTATTCAGTAGAGGAAGGCGGCAGCTTACGGGGCATGGAACTATTGCCGCTTAAGACGGTGATGAGCCGGGAAAAGGTACGCCGTCAGGTAACGGGAACCATAGACTCTCTCACCGGTATGTTAGTTTCCCTTTCCGGCAAAGAATACAAGGGCTACGAGATTCATATGGGACATACCGGCGGAACACAGAAGACAGAGCAGATACAGGAACCAAAGCAGACACAGGCTCAAGCCCAAGCCCAAGCTCATGCGCATGAACAGGAGGAATCCTGTATACAGGATGCAGTCGTTGTGCAGAAGGGAAATGTCTACGGAACGTATGTCCACGGCATTTTTGATGAAGGAGATATCGCATCCACTTTTATCCGGGCATTAGCGGAGAAAAAGGGAGTGCATTATGAAGATAATCAGGGCATGAATTATCAGCAGTATAAGGAGAGCCAGTACGATTTGCTGGCGGATACACTGCGGAAATATCTTGATATGGAAGCGGTTTATGGAATGCTGCAGGAGGCAGAATATGACAAAAGCAGAATTGGATAACATAACGATTTTGCCTTTGGAGGATAGTTGGTATCGCAGGGTAAAAGAGAAGCTGGATGGAATCGCCAAACCCCTGGATGGACTTGGAAAGTTTGAACATCTGATTGCACAGATTGGAGCCATAGAGAAGACGACCAGAATATCCATTCAGAAAAAAGCAGTTCTTGTTATGTGTGCAGACAATGGCGTGGTGGAAGAGCAGGTCAGCCAGAGTGGAAAAGAAGTAACGCTTGCAGTGGCAAAAGCCATGGGAGTAAATAATTCTTCTGTAGGAAAGATGGCAGCAGTGGCAGGCGTGGTTGTAATTCCGGTGGACATTGGAGTTGATACAGACGAAGTGATTTCCGGAGTATTGCCACGAAAAGTTGCAAAGGGAACGAAAAACTTTGCCAAGGAACCTGCGATGACAGAAGAAGAAGTCTTAAAGGCAATAGAAACCGGAATACAACTGGTACAACAATGCCATAGAGACGGTTATGAGATACTTGCCACAGGCGAGATGGGAATTGGAAATACAACCACCAGTACAGCCGTTGCAGCAGCACTTTTGGATTTAGAGGTAGAGCAGGTGACCGGCAAGGGCGCAGGATTAACCGATGATGCATTAAAAAGAAAATGCAGGGTAATTGAAGAAGCGATAGAAAAATATTCCCTTCGTGATGCGGATGCATTTACCATATTAAAGACTGTAGGTGGACTGGACATAGCCGGATTGACAGGCGTATTTATCGGAGCAGCAATCGAGCAGATACCAGTTGTCATCGATGGCGTCATCAGTGCCGTTGCGGCACTTTTGGCAGAGACTCTTTGCAAGGGTGCCGTAAATTATATGATACCATCCCATAAGAGCCGGGAACTGGCAGAGACAGCGATTATGAAAAAGCTGCGTTTAGATCCGGTACTGGATGCGGATATGGCACTGGGTGAGGGAACCGGTGCAGTGATGATGATGTCCCTGCTGGATGTGGCACTGGGCGTGTATTTGCAGGGAGCATCCTTTGCAAATTTTGAGATAGAACAGTACAAGAGGTATGAAGAATGATTGCATTGGTAATCGGCGGAAGCGGCAGCGGAAAATCCGCATATGCAGAACAGATGGCAGTAAATGCAGCAGGCAACGGCAGCCTCTTTTATGTAGCCACCATGCAGGTGTATGATGAAGAAGGAAAGAAAAAAGTAGAGCGTCACCAGAAAATGCGGGCAAGAAAAGGCTTTCTTACGATAGAGCAGCCGAGAAGACTTAAAGAGGCAGCAAAGAAAGTGGCAACCGAAAAAGTGTCAGCAGGAAAAGTTGCAGCAGAAGGAGTGTCGGCCGGGAAAATAGTTTTGTTGGAATGTATGTCGAACCTCGTTGCCAACGAAATGTTTTCAGAAGAAAATCTGTCTGCTGTGATGGATGAAGCGAAAATAAAGCAGCTTTCCCATGAAATTATAAGTGGAGTAACAGCATTGCAGGATTCCTGTGATATACTGATTATTGTCACGAATCAGATATTTGAAGACGGAATCCGTTATGACGCATCCACAATGGCTTATATCCGGTTGTTAGGAGATATAAACCGGCAGATTGCAGAGCGGGCAGAGCAGGTCGTTGAAGTAGTAGCAGGGATTCCGATTTTTATAAAAAAGGATGGAATTTAAGAAAGAAGAGGAATACATGAAAATTATAAAAGGATTCGTCATTGCATTTTCCATATATTCAAAAATACCGGTGCCACAGTTTGACTGGAAGGAAGAAGATATGCAGTATCACCTCTGCTTCTTCCCATTAATTGGTCTTATCATTGGTGCATTGGAAGCCGGCTGGTTCTTTCTTGGAAATGCAGTCGGGATAAGCCATCTTTGCAAAACACTGATAGCGGTGGCAATTCCACTGCTTGTTACCGGTGGCTTTCATATGGATGGATTTATGGATACCATGGATGCATTTCATTCCTATCAGGATAAGGAGAAGAAGCTGGCAATTTTAAAGGACCCGCATATTGGAGCATTTTCCGTATTGATGCTGGTTTTATATTATCTTATTTATGGAGCAGCATATGCGGAGCTTACAGAATTGTCTGCAATTCTTGTAGTGGGAATTGGCTTTGCGTTATCACGAAGCTTAAGTGGAATTGGTGTGGTAAGCCTGAAGGCGGCAAAAAAAGACGGTATGCTTGCTTATTTTGCAGACAGTGCCCAGAAAAAAAGAGTGCTGGCAGTCCTCATCATAGAGGCAGTTGTCTACAGTGGATGTATGATTTATGTAAACCTGTGGGCAGGGCTTGCAGCAGTAGTTGTGGCATTGCTCTGTTATGGTTATTATAGCTGGAAAAGCCGGAAGGAATTTGGCGGAATCAATGGTGATACCGCAGGATATTTTGTGTCATTATGCGAAAATGCCATGGCAGTTGCAGTGGTAGTTGTTTTTCACTATACAGGAAATTGCTTTCCTGTATAGTAAAAAACGCTCCGCGAGTATGCGCACTGCGGCGTATAAGGTAGATGCCGCAAGCAACCGCCGCAGGCGCGAGAATGTGCCGTGGCACATTCTTTGTTTTATAGCAGGCTAGAAAGGAAAAATCATGGAATTATTTTTGGGCGGATGTTACCAGGGAAAAAAGGAATATGTGTTAAAGCTTCACCCGGAATGTAAAGGTCAGGTGATAGAGGGCGAAAACCTTCCTGCAGACTGGGATGGAATGATAAAAGAACTGCAGGAATTTGAGAATCCGGTCATCAACCATTTACACCTGTGGATTCGGAAATGTCTTGAGCAGCAGACAGATGTGGAGCTGTTAGCTGATAAACTGCTGGAAACATATCCGGGACTTATTTTCATCTGTGATGAGATTGGAAACGGAATTGTACCGATGGATGCTCTGGAACGGGATTACAGGGAGCGGACCGGAAGGCTGCAGATTCGGATTGCCGAGAAGGCAGAAAGGGTAGAACGCATTGTATGTGGAATCAGCCAGAGATTAAAATAAATTTATTGCTTATCCGTCATGGAAAGACCCCGTCAAATCGGGAACACCGGTATTTGGGTGTAACAGAAGAAGCTTTGTCCGGGGAAGGCAGAAAGCAGTTGGAGATTCTTGCAGAAAAAGACATTTTAAAAAAACCATGGCTGCTTTTCATCAGTCCGATGCTGCGCTGTCAGGAGAGTGCTGGTATACTTTTTCCGGGAAAGAAAGCTTATCCGATAGAAGAATGGCGGGAGATGAATTTTGGTGCATATGAGGGAAAGAATTACGAAGATTTGAAAAATGATTCCTATTACCAGAAATGGATTGACAGCAATGGCACACTGCCTTTTCCGGAAGGCGAGAGCCAGCAGGAATATATAAAGCGTTGCCATAGAGGACTTCTTACCGCAACAAAAATTATACAAAAAGAAATAGCAGAAAATCAGATGACAGAAAGTCAGCCCCGGAATATAACTGCGGTTGTACACGGCGGCACAATTATGGCACTGCTTCACATCCTTGCAGGCGGAAATTATTTTGATTATCAGGTGAAAAATGGAGGCGGCTACTGCTGTAAGCTCAGACTTTGCGGGGAAGAATGGAAATTAGATTCCCTTGAGGAGATTACAATATGATTTATCACATGATTGCGTTCGGACTGGGATTTTGCCTGGACCTTCTTTTGGGAGATCCATACTGGCTGCCACATCCCATCCGGGTGATTGGAAATTTTATAGGGACTTTGGAAAAGAAGATGAATAAAAAGGAGTGCAGTGAGAAATACCTTGTAAGAGCAGGCATTGGAATGGTTGCGCTTGTTTTGCTGACAGTTCTTATGGTGACCGCACTTCTTCTGATTCTTGCGTACCGGATTCATCCGGTGGCAGGTGTTATCTTGGAAATGATTATGACCTATCAGATTCTTGCTGCAAAATGCCTGAAAGTAGAAAGCATGAAGGTATATAATTGTTTAAAGGAGAATGACCTTATAGCGGCGAGACATGCTGTTTCCATGATTGTAGGCAGAGATACCGGGCGGCTGGATGAAACCGGAGTGGCAAAGGCTGCCATTGAAACAGTGGCGGAAAATACTTCGGATGGAGTCATTGCACCGATGCTATATACCGCACTTGGCGGACCGGTTCTGGGCTTTTTTTATAAGGCAGTCAATACGATGGATTCCATGGTAGGATATAAGAATGAACGTTATCTTCATTTTGGCAGAGTTGCCGCAAAATTCGATGATATCTGCAATTATATCCCATCCCGTATCAGTGCATACCTGATGATTGCAGGGACGTATTTCCTTGGAAAGGAATATGACGGAAAGCATGCATATTACATTTATAAAAGGGACCGGTATCATCATGCCAGCCCGAACTCTGCCCAGACAGAGGCAGTTTGTGCAGGAGCACTGTCCATACAGCTTGCAGGAGATGCCTGGTATTTTGGCAAACTGGTGAAAAAGCCATTTATCGGAGATGCACTGCGTCCGGTGGAATACGAGGACATCAGAAGAGCAAACCGGCTTTTGTATGCGACTGCATTTTTATGTGAAGGCATTTGCCTTTTGGTGATGGGATTGTTATTCTTTATATGATTGAAAGGATGAAAATTCAGGAAAGGAACAGGAATATGGTACATGGAGGAGACATCTACCGTAATTGCATATCGTTAGATTATTCTGTAAATATCAATCCTCTGGGCATACCGGCATCCGTAGAGGAAGCCCTTCGGGAAGCGGTGCCTTTGTGCAGCCGGTATCCGGATATCAGGCAGGAGAAGCTGAAGGCAGCCATTGCTGAGATGGATAAGGTATCGGCAGATGAGATATTGTGCGGAAATGGAGCTTCTGAACTTTTTCCTGCAATTCTTCATGCATTAAAACCAAAGAAAATACTGATTCCGGTTCCTTCTTTTTATGGTTACGAGTGGGCTGCCGGAACGGAAGCGTGTGAAGTAAGTTATTTTCCATTGCGGGAGCAGGATAATTTTGTGCTGGGAGAGGACTTTATTGAGGCATTAGATAAAGAAACGGAGCTTATATACCTTGCCAGTCCCAATAATCCCACCGGACAGTTAATTCCACCGGAGATTTTAAAAGGGATTTTAAAGCGGTGTCAGGAGCTTGATATAATAGTGGTGGTAGATGAATGCTTTCTGCCGTTTTGTGAAGAAGCAGAGCTTTATGAAGAAATGGAAGCTGGCATGAAATGTAGGAATCTGATTCAGGTGAGAGCATTTACCAAGACCTTTGCCATACCGGGAGTCCGGCTGGGTTATCTTATCTGCCGGAACAGGGAAGTATGTCAGAAGATTGCAAGGCAGCTTCCGGAATGGAACTTATCGGTATTTGCCCAGATGGCAGGATGCGCTGCAGCAAAAGAAACGGAATTTATCGGGAAAAGCAGAAAACTCATAAAAGAGCAGCGGAGTATTCTGATAAAAGAGCTGACATCCTTAGGCTTCCGGGTGTATCCGTCCCGGGCAGATTATATTTTATTTTACACAGAGCTGCCATTATATGAGTTGCTTTTAAAGAAACAGATTTTGATTCGAAATTGTGAAAATTACAGAGGTCTGTCCAAAGGGTATTACCGGATTGCAGTAAGAGGGCAGACAGAGAATGAGCGGCTGATAAGCGCATTAAGAGAGGTGACAGAGAAATGAATCCCATCGAATTTGTATTGCCGGGAGAGATCGAAAAACGCAGCTTTGAGATTATTTCAGAGGAATTAGAAAAGCGTCATATTGTATTGCCTAAGGAGCAGGAGCCGGTTACCAAGCGTGTGATACATACCAGCGCAGATTTTGATTATGCAGAGACAATGTGTTATTCTGACCATGCAGTAGAAATTGCAAAGGAACTGATTCTTAAGGGCGCCGATATTGTAACGGATACCAACATGGCACTTGCCGGAATCAATAAGAAAATACTGGCATCATTTGGCGGAGAAGCCCATTGCTTTATGGCGGATTTGGATGTAGCACAGCTTGCCAGAGAACGGCAGGTAACAAGAGCCACCATCAGCATGGAGAAAGCCGCAGCCATTGAAAAACCGGTTATTTTTGCGGTGGGAAATGCACCGACGGCGTTAATCGAGCTTCATAAAATGATAACGGAGGGACGCTACCAGCCGGCATTTATTATCGGAGTTCCGGTAGGCTTCGTAAATGTGGTGCCGGCAAAAGAATTGATTATGGAAACAGAAGTACCTTATATCATTAACCGGGGCAGAAAGGGCGGGAGCAATGTTGCCGCAGCTATCTGCAATGCAATTTTGTATCAATTAAGACGATAGTAAAATCAGGGGGAAGAAAGATGCAATATGGGTTTACCTCCGGAAGCTGTGCCGCAGCCGCAGCAAAGGCAGCAGTCTATATGCTGCTGAGCGGAAGAAGAAAAACAGAGATTACCATTGAGACACCAAAGGGAATTCCCTACCATGCAAAGGTGGAGCATATCAAAATTCAGGAAACAGAAGTTTCCTGCGCGGTACAAAAGGACGGCGGGGATGACCCGGATGTGACAACGGGGGCATGGATTTATGCGGCGGTGAGCATTTGTGAAGAAAATAACAATCAGATAGAAATAGATGGCGGCATCGGTGTTGGCAGGGTTACGCGGCCGGGATTAGACCAGCCGGTAGGAAATGCCGCAATTAATACGGTACCACGGCAGATGATTGCAAAAGAAGTATCAGAGGTCTGCCATCTGTTTGATTTTCAGGGCGGAATCAAAGTCGTAATTTCAGTGCCGGAAGGAGAACATCTTGCGGCGCAGACTTTTAATCCGAGACTTGGAATAAAGGGCGGAATCTCGATACTTGGAACCAGCGGGATTGTGGAGCCTATGAGTGATAAGGCATTGCTGGATACCATAGCAGTGGAATTGAAACAGAAGCGGGCAGAAGGTCATTCTATTGTTGCCATATCACCGGGCAACTACGGATTGGAATTTATGAAACGGACCTATGGTTATGATTTGGAGCGCAGTGTAAAATGCAGCAACTTTATCGGACAGACCATTGACATGGTAAAAGAACTTGGATTTTCCAAAATGCTCTTAACCGGTCATATCGGAAAGCTGATAAAGGTATCCGGCGGCATTATGAACACCCATTCCAAAGAGGCAGACTGCCGGATGGAGCTTCTGGCGGCGGCAGCAATCCGGGCAGGCGCAGAAATAACACTGCTTCGGGAAATATTAGACTGCATTGGTACAGAGGATGCCGTAGACCGGATTCGAAAAGCCGGATTTTTAGAACCTGCCATGGAATATGTCATGGAAAAAATGGAAGACCATCTTAAGCATCGTGCCGGGGGTGGACTGGAAATAGAATGTATGGTTTATAGTAATGATATCGGACTTTTAGGTGTAACGCCGGGAGCAGAGGCATTATTAAAAGAACTGTTGGAGGAAAAGGAATGATTCATTTTGTTGGAGCAGGGTGCGGAGCACCGGATTTGATTACCGTAAGAGGAATGCATCTTTTGGAGAAAGCAGATGTGATTATCTATGCCGGTTCACTGATAAATCCCAAGCTTTTAGACTATGCCAAAGCAGACTGTCAGGTATATAACAGTGCAGTAATGACGTTGGAAGAAGTCCTTGCAGTTATGGTGGAGGCAGAGCAGGAAGGAAAAGATGTGGTGCGGCTGCATACCGGAGAACCAAGCATATATGGAGCGGTTCAGGAGCAGATGCAGGAGCTGGATGCAAAAAAGATAGCCTATGATTCTACGCCGGGAGTAAGTGCCTGCTTTGGAGCAGCGGCAGCCATGAATCTGGAGTATACCCTGCCGGATATTTCCCAGTCCCTTATCATTACCAGAATGGAGGGACGGACGGCGGTTCCGGAGAAAGAAAGCATTGAGGCATTTGCTGCCCATCAGTGTTCCATGGCAATCTATTTAAGCACCGGAATGTTGGAGAAGTTATCTGAGCGACTGATAAAGGGTGGCTATTCAAAGGATACCACTGCGGCACTGGCTTATAAGGTAAGCTGGCCGGAGGAAGAAATATATATCTGCACGGTAGAAACATTGGCACAGACAGCGGCAGAACATGGAATTACCAAAACGGCACTGGTTCTCGTTGGAGATGTCATTAACAAGAGCGGATACAGCAAATCCAGACTGTATGCAGAAGATTTCTCCACAGAATTCCGGGCAGCAAAAAATTCATAAGAAGGCGGAAAGAAAATGCAGTCATTGAAATGGAGTGTCATCAGCTTTACCGAAAAGGGAGCAGAGCTTGCCGAAAAGATAAAAAGACTTTCCAAAGAGCAGCAGCTTCCCAGTGAAATTCATACTTATCATGGCAGAAAACAGGTGGAAAATCTGAACGCGTGGACAAAGGAGCAGTTTTCCCTAAGAAATGCAATCATTTTTATCGGAGCATGCGGAATTGCAGTGCGGACAATTGCCCCATTTCTTAAGGACAAGCTGACAGACAGTCCGGTGCTGGTACTGGATGAGGCAGGCAATTATGTCATTCCTCTTTTATCCGGGCATGTAGGAGGCGCCAATGAGATAGCACTTTTACTGGCAGAGTTATTAGGAGCAGTTCCGGTAATTACCACAGCGACCGACATTAATAATGCCTTTGCCATAGATGTATTTGCAAAAAAGCATGAACTTTCCATTGATAAAAAAGAAGGCATTAAGAAAGTTTCTGCAAAGGTGCTGGAAAAAAAGAAGCTTTCCATGACAATTGCTCCGGAATATGCCGCAAAAGTGGATGTGGCAATCGGCACACCAGAGGATGGACAGAAGCCGGAGCCATTATTGACCTTAATCCCCAAAGAATATATTCTTGGAATCGGATGCAGAAGGAATAAAGAAGAACAGGAACTTAAGGCATTTGCAGAAAACTGTTTAAAGGAAGCCGGAGTAGACTGGAAACAGATACGGGCGATTGCTTCGATTGATAAAAAGAAGGATGAGAAGGCAATTCTAAAACTTGCGGCAGAACATGGCATTCCATTTCTTGTCTTTGACGCAGAGACCTTAAGCCGGGTGCCCGGGACATTTGATACATCG
>ERZ1026864.1587-NODE-1587-length-11336-cov-5.091393_pt1 | contig 11336 bp, 8 predicted proteins | sample MGYA00380162_ERZ1026864 | MGnify/ENA primary metagenome ERZ1026864 (study PRJEB33269, sample SAMEA4719798) | human gut metagenome | biome: human-associated habitat; feature: organic feature; material: feces | place: Cameroon | collected 2013-10 ... | reverse complement strand
GTATTTGTATTGCCGCTGACAGTGCTGCCCGTCTGGTTTTTGACACTGTTTCCACTCACGGTATTTGATGCATCTGTATTCTCATTTATATTCTTTTCCAGATCAGGGAAGGAATATACAAGATCCCTGTCATCATCCGTCACCTCGATCTGATAGCTCTTCGTCTGGTAACCGCTCTTCCTCAGGGAAATCGTATGGGTTCCAACGGTTTTATCATAGGTAACAGGTGAAATACCCATATACAGGTTGTCCTGATATACTTCCACATCTTCAGGTGCCTTGATCGTAACTGTATGAGCTGACGTTTCCTCTTCCTTTGTAGAATTGCCGGAAACTGTATCTTCTTCAGCCGCCCTGCCAAGCGTCAGCTTTACTCTGGTATTTTCCCCTGTCACTTCGAAGTATTCTGATACGGTATCATATCCATCAGCACTTGCTGTGATCTGATGGATGCCAAAGGGAAGGCGTACCGCATAGGCTGCATTGACGGTCACATCATCAATCCTGACTGTAGCTGTAGAAGGAGATATCACAAGGCTGACCTGCCCGTTTACCGGCACCTTCAGTTCAATATCCCCAAGATCAAGGACATTTTCTTCATTTCTCTTTATAGTTACTTCTCTTGTTTCATCCACATCTCCTGCTGTCAGTCTTACCTGATAGCTTCCTTCCGGCACAGTGAGGAGCATCTCCTGCGTGATCTGGCTGATCACGGCCTGTCCTACCTCGATCCATCCGCCAAGCAGTGCATCTGCATCCTTAAGGCTCAGATATCCATGCCCCTTTTCTATCACGATACTGCTGACATCATGTCCTATACCCCTGACCGTCACAGTATCCAGATTCAGGATCTCATTTATCCCGATCTCCCGTCCCTCAGAAAAGACTCTGGTCTGATTACTGATATGCAGTGTCTCGCTTCCTGTCTCCAGTATCCCCTTACCTTCATCTATACGGCACCTTGAAAGTCCCTCATAGCAGAAGGCAGCTCCGGATATGGCAATACTTCCCACTCTGCCCGATTCGCTGTCATAAGTCACATCCAGGATATCTCCTGCAGAAAGCTGCTCCATGGTCAGAGGACTTTCATATTGATCCTGTACTACTGTAGCACCGGTATAGTTAAGGACTATATCATCACCTTCCGCTGTCCTGTGGATGACAAAGCTCCTATCTTCTGTATTTATGGAAATAAGGACACCGCTGCTGGCTGATGTATATGCCGGTGCTGCCGTTTCTTCTTCCTTTCCGTTTTCATAGGCACTTTCAAATGTGGACTCCTGGGCAAGACCAATAGTTCCGCAGCCCGTCAGTACCAGGCTCAGCAAAACTGCCAGATATTTTAAGGCCTGCTTGTTCTCTCTGTTTTCTTTCATTCTGTAATCCCTGTTTCAATCAGATCTTCTGTTTTGTTACGATGTAAGTATACCATACTTTTCCCGGAATTTTTTCAGAAATTCTTTTTTTTCCTGTTCCTGTCTGTTTACCTTTAAAAGCTTCTCCTGATACTTCTCCGGGATCCATGCTTTACCTGAATTATAATAAAAATTGGCAATTTTCCAGAATTTTTCAGGATATGCCAGCCGGTAATAGAGCATCCTGTAATCTTCCTTTTCCAGATGTCTCTCTTTTTCATAGGAAAGAAGCAGCTCTGAGCCGGTACTAAAAGACCAGTCGCTCTTTTCCAGAAGCTTTCTCATAAACAGATAAATATCTCTCACCGGGCTGTCCGGAACGCACTTTTCAAAATTGACCAGATGAAACCTGCTTCCGGACAGGATCAGATTATGATGCTGATAATCCCCATGGCAGACAACCTGTACAGATTTCTCCTGTCCCTTACAGCTCTTCCATTCTTCTGTGACTGCCAGTGCCTTTTCAAAAAAACCGGCATAGCTCTGCATCAGTGCAATCTCAAAATCGCTCTTCTGTCCTCTTGTTTTCAGGAACCGCCATATCTTCTTCAGCTCCCTGTTATGTTTTTCAAACTCTGCTTCCACATCAGACAGGGATCTATACTCTGTCAGTTCCTGGCAGAGTGCACTGACCTTATGATAAGATGCCAGTGTCTGCATGGCAAGGGCACAGTCCTCCCGATCCCTTACATTACATTCCCGGCCTTCAAACCAGGTTTTCAGGATATAAGAGGTTCCATCCACATCCTCTGTCAGAAGCTCCCCTTCCTTATTCCTGATAATGCTTTCTTTATAAGAAAAACCCTTATCTGCAAGAGCATGCAGCAGAGCATCCTGATATACACATTTCTCTCTGTAACCTGCATATTCTTTCAGAATCAGGGTTCCTATATCTGTTTCACACAGAATGGCACCACGCCCCTTACAGGTACGAAGCAGCTCCAATTCATATTTTTCCAGCAAACTGACACATCTGTCATTCACAATGATTACCCCCTGACGTAAGTCATATCCTATCTTATGAGGGTAATCCGTAAAGTATTACCGGTTTCGTCTCTGCCTGGCTTCTTTCAGAAGCGTCCTTTTATCATTCAGCTCCGGCTCCTCTATCACAAGCTGGAGCAGTTCCTGAAGGATAGTGCCAAGCTCTTTGCCAGGTACATATCCGGCCTCATCCATCAGATCCTTTCCGTTTACTGCCAGCGTTTTCAGTGAGACACACTGCTTTTTTTCCAGAATTTCCTGATAGATCCGTCCTACCTCCTGCAGATTTTTTTCTTTTTCTTCTATTAAAAAGGTACTCTGCGCCTCCATATCTGCTTTTTTTACCTGAAGGAGCAGAGGAAAGGCATCCTCTCCCACGCGCCACATGGCACGGCGTACTCCTCTTTCATCTGCCGGAATATACTGATCATGACATCTGACAAGTTTTTTTACCATATAAATAGTATCATTATCAAACTTAAGTCTCCGGAGCACCTTCCCCGTAATCTCCTCAGAAACCTGCGGATGACCATGGAAGTGGTCAATGCCCCGTTCATCCGTCTCCCTGCAGACCGGCTTCCCCATATCGTGGAACAGCATAGCAAGACGAAGCACCTTATCTGCCGGAATGACTTCCATGGCATGGATCGTGTGCATCCCTACGTTGTAAAGATGATGGGGATTATGCTGCTCTGTTTCCATGCAAAGATCAAACTCTGGCAGGATCACTGATGTGATCCCGGTTTCATAAGCTGTCAGAAGCTCTTCTGGATGCTTGGAGGTGACAAGCTTCACAAGCTCCACCTGAATCCTCTCTGCACTGATCTTCTTAAGGGTTGGTGCGAGCTCTTCGATCGCAGCTTTCGTCTTTTCTTCGATCCGGTAGCCAAGCTGCGCAGAAAACCGTACTGCCCGCATGATCCGCAGAGCATCCTCTGAAAAACGCTCTCTGGGTTTTCCGACACAACGTATCACACCGTCTGCAATATCCTGCATTCCGCCGAAAATATCCACGAGTCCGTTCTGCTCATTATAGGCCATGGCATTGATTGTAAAATCTCTGCGGCGCAGATCTTCCTTCAGGCTTGCTGTAAAAGTCACTTCACTGGGATGTCTTCCATCCTTATAGTCTCCGTCGATCCGGTAGGTGGTGACTTCAAACCCTTCCTTATCCATCATAACGGTCACTGTTCCATGCTGGATCCCGGTATCTACCGTCCGCCGGAACAGCTCCTTGATCTCATAAGGAGATGCAGATGTAGTGATATCCCAGTCATTTGGTTTTCTTCCAAGTATCGAATCACGAATACAGCCGCCTACAGCATAAGCTTCGTAGCCGGCTTCCATAATCGTATCCAGTATCTCTTTCACCCTTTCAGGCAATTCGATCATGGTTGTATTCTGCATGATTCCTTCCTTCTTTTAGTAAGCCCTGCCCCAGTAAACCATCTTTTTGGCAGGCTTTCCACAATAAGCACATTTATCGGAGAGGCATTCCTGATGGAACGGCATACATCTGCTGGAAACGCTCATCTTTTCCTTGATCTCTTCCTCGCAGGCTCTCTCTCCACACCACATAGCCTTTACAAATCCTGATTTTTCAGCAAATAGCTTTTCAAATTCTTCTCTGTTTGTAGCTACATAGGTATGGCTTTCCAGATGCTTTCTTGCCTTTGCAAGCATATCTGCCTGTACCTGATCAAGAAGCTCACCTACTTTGCTCTCCAGCTCATCCAGTGCCACTTCGATCTTCTCGCCATTATCACGACGACAGATCACGCACTTACCGGCCTCGATATCCTTCGGTCCGATCTCCACACGGAGCGGAATACCACGCATCTCCTGCTCGGAGAACTTCCATCCGGGACTCTTGTCAGAGTCATCTACCTTTACCTTGAAGCCCTTTAATCTGTCTCTCAGTTCATAAGCCTTGTCAAGAACACCTTCCTTTTTCTGCTGGATCGGAATGATCATAACCTGTGTCGGTGCGATCCTTGGAGGCAGCACCAGACCGGAATCATCTCCGTGTACCATGATGATCGCTCCGATAATTCTGGTAGACATTCCCCATGATGTCTGGTAAACATATTTCAGCTTGTTGTCTTTATCTGTAAACTGGATGCCAAAAGCCTTTGCGAAGCCGTCCCCAAAATTGTGGCTGGTTCCTGACTGCAGCGCCTTACCATCATGCATCAGTGCCTCAATGGTATAGGTAGCCTCTGCACCTGCAAATTTCTCCTTCTCTGTCTTACGGCCCTTAACAACCGGGATTGCCAAAACCTCCTCACAGAAATCAGCATATACATTCAGCATCTGCTCGGTTCTTGCTTCTGCTTCTTCTGCTGTTGCATGAGCAGTATGGCCTTCCTGCCAGAGAAATTCTCTGGAACGCAGGAAAGGTCTTGTCTCCTTTTCCCAGCGCACCACACTGCACCACTGGTTATAAACCTTGGGAAGATCTCTGTAGGAATGGATGTCTCCCTTATAAAAATCGCAGAATAGTGTTTCGGAAGTAGGTCTGACACACATTCTCTCCTGCAAAGGAGCCAGCCCGCCATGGGTAACCCAGGCAACCTCTGGAGCAAACCCTTCCACATGATCCTTTTCCTTATTTAACAGACTCTCCGGAATAAACATGGGCATATAGACATTCTCTACTCCGGTTGCCTTAAATCTTTCATCAAGCTGTCTCTGGATATTTTCCCAGATTGCATAACCTGCAGGCTTGATCACCATGCATCCCTTTACATTGGAATAATCGATCAGCTCCGCTTTCTTGACTACATCCGTATACCACTGGGCGAAATCCTCACTCATGGATGTAATCGCTTCGACTAACTTCTTCTCAGCCATTTTTTTCTCCTTTTCTCTGTGTTTTCTGCTCTGGCAGGCTGCCTGTAGCGCCTTTCCGCTTACTTTGTCAAAAAAGGGTGGTACACCTTCTTCCACCCCGATCAGGGACCGGAATCCGGCGGTACCACCCTACTTAATGCTGTAACATTCTCTTTTCATACCGTTATCGCCGGTGCTACGCTGTATTTTCATACAGAGCTCCAAGGCAGGTTCGGGATTCTTGCTCATAAAGATCTTTCAGCACCCGCTTCTTCCACCGGGGATCTTCTCTCTGAAAGGCGCCTATCCTTACTAGTCCTCTTCATCGCCACTTTTATTCAGTTGCTTTGATTTTAGGAAAATTTTTTATTTTTGTCAAGCCTGTGCTCCATGGCACGTTCCATCCCCATAAGCAGGAAAACATACGGAAAGCTGAGTACCTGTGAAAAACTGATCAGATTGTGGACCAGGTATCCGGTCACACAGGCTGCCGGAATATAAAAAGCAGGATCTTCCTTTGCCCTGTTCATACACCTTCTGATAAAAACTGCCATCATGGTATAATAAAGTATCACTCCCGTGATCCCTGTATTTACCAGTGTAGTGATCAGTTCATTATGTGCATTGGTCAGTCTTGACGTTCCGAAATTTTCATAAAGATAAACGGTAAGCTCCGGGATTGAATACGCACAGGCACTGAAACAGTCAGGCCCTGCTCCAAAAAGCTTCTGTGACAATGGCATTTCCTGAAAAATCCGGATCCCGGTGATCATAGAAGCACCTCGTCCATTTCCCCAGTTCTCATCAAAGGTAAGGAGGCTTCCAAGTCCTGCCTGATCGATCCCCTGCAGTCTCCCTGACATATACACAATGACAGTCACCGGAAAGAAAAGTATCATAAAGCAGATGCTGCCAGGCAGAATCACCTTTAAGAGGTTTATGCCCGTCCGGCTTTCCTTCCCGCTTCGTATATGGCAGAAAAAACCAATAGCCACGGCAATCAGGCAGATCCACATCCCATTTTCCGGATCCAGCAGCTTACTGCTCAGTTCATCCAGCTCATAATTGAACCGCCCCGGCAGACATTCACGAAGTTCACCGCTTATGATCATGCCTGCCCCTATCGTAAAGAGAAAAATGGGGATCTGCATCATATGTACTTTATTTTCCAATGTCACCATGGTAAAAAACAGGAATTCGGCTGCGATCACCAGAAAGATACTATTGCTTCCCTGACTGAATGCTGCCGTGAAAACAAGACACAGCAGTAAGATTGCCAAAAATTCTCCTATCAGCCCTTTCCTGACGTCAAAACAGGAATCCTCTGTCCTTGCACTCCAAAGAAAATACATGGCAAAGCCGATCGGGGCGATAACAGAAAAATAACCACAAAACCAGTTAATGTTACCGAGTGTGGAAATAAATTCTCCTCCTGCCATCTCCTGAAACGGCAGATATACAGAAAACCGGTTTAAAATCCCAAGCAAAAACACCAGACTGGAAGCTGTCACCGGTGCTGCATATATTTTAATAGTATCCTTCCAGAATCCCCCGATCAGGAAATAGATAAGGCAAAGAAGCAGGATCGTGGCAAATCCCATATACCAGCCTTCTGTTCCGAAAAAAGCTTCTCTCCGGTAGTCTGAAAATGCAAATGATACAAATGCTTCTGAAAGATACAGCAGAACCAGGAGGTCAACGCCTGAAACCTTTTCAAATGAAAAAAGATAGCTCCGTTCCCCACTTTTCTTTTCCCTGATCCATATCAGCAGTGTTACACCTGCCAGGGCCAGCAAAAGGATCACGGCTGCTGTTGTTACGTAAAAGAAAAAATGATACTTGGCTTCTCCCAGATCTGCATACCCATTTTTCATATAAAATGGATACAGCACAAACATGATCAGCATATATGCTGTCGCCAGCAGATTACCTGCCTTCATCACCTGTTGTTTCATCAGGAATTCCCCCGTCCTTTTCTCCAAATAGGTACTTCCAGCTTTCGCACAGTATGACAAGCCCTATTGGCCCCTTTATCATACCAAATACGCCGAATAATTTCACCCCTGCAAATACGGAAAACAAAATCCCTACCGGCCAGATTCCAACCTTATCACCGATCAGCTTGGGTTCCAGGAATTCCCTGAGCAGTGCACAAGCCGCATACAGCAGTAAAATGATCCCTGCACTTACATATTCTTCGTGCAGGATACGGATAACTGCCAGCGGAACCAGCATAATTCCTGTTCCTATGAAAGGAAGCATATCCATAAAGCCTGTCAGTACACCATAAAAAATACTGCTCTTCATACCGACTGCAGACAATACTGCCACACACAGAGTGCCGATCAGAAGCAGTATGATCAGCTGTGCCCTTACATAGGTTTTCAGATAACGGATCACCTTTCCAGCTACTGTAAAAAGTCCTTTCAGTTCATTGACCTTACTTAAGCCCTCCACCATCTGCTCATAATCCTTCAGAATCAAGAAGACTGCGATCATGGTAATTACCAGAAAAGAGACCACCCCTGCAGCGCCCTTTACCCAGGGCAATGATCTTTCAAGATTTTCTTCAAGATTTTCTTCAAGATATACACAACAATTCTGCAAAATCCTACTGTATTCATCCTCAAACTCTGTAAAGTTCTCCCTGAAACGACAGCAGCATTCCAGTACAGAATAACCGATCCCCATTAATACCAGAAATAAGATGCCTATCAGAACCAGCAGAAGAAAGGATGCCAGAATATTTTTCTTCATACGGAAAGGCAGTTTCCCTGCCAGCCTGTGCATCAAAGCTGAAATACAGAAGGCTGCCAGAAATGGAGAAAATAAAGGACTGATAAACCTCATAAAAAGATAAACCCCTGCTGTGATCAGTACAAAAATTATATAATTTTTCTGCTTCGCTGTAAAATCCGTCTTTTTCAAAAAACACCCACACTTTCTTTTTCTCTACAGATAGTGTGGATGTTTTCCATGAAAATATGAGATGATTATTTAAATTCCACTTCCAAAAAAGGGAAGAAAAATCTCTTCCTCCGGCATTCGCTCAAATTTCATATTTTTTCCTGTTGCAGGGTGGCTAAACTGCAGACGGAATGCACAGAGTGCAACATTCTTCACCCCGATCTGCCGGCTGAACTCCTTATCTTCTTCGCTTCCATATTTACTGTCACCAAGAAGCGGCATCCCGGCATGAGCCATCTGTACCCGTATCTGATGATGCCTGCCGGTAAACAGTTCGATCTCCATGAGCGAAATCTCTTCCTGCATCTCCAGTGCCATCAGCGTGTTCACACAGCGATAGGAAAGTCTTGCCTTTTTTGCCTGTGGAAAATCCTCTGCCACAATACGGGACATATTCGTCTTTCCATCCTTGTACAGATAATCACAGAGAGTTCCCTTTTCCTTCTCCGGTCTACCGTAAATTACGGCATAATAATATTTATGCAGCTTTCCTTCTGCGATCTGCCGGCTTAAGGAAGCAGCTGCCTCTTTTGTCTTACCGAATACAAGAATCCCCGCCACCGGCTGATCCAGTCTGTGTACCAGGCCAAGGTATGGCTCTCCCTTTCCCCTGTACTGTGGCTGACCGGAAAGATAATTCTTTAATTCACTGACCATATCCTGCTGACCGAGCCTTGCTGTCTGGGTGGCAATCCCCGCAGGCTTGTAAGCAACCAGGATATCCCTGTCCTCATAAACAATATATTTTTTCATATGTGTTGTGCCCTAGGATATTATTTTCATTTTTATACTTTAAAGCGGTATCCAACTCCCCAGATCGTCTCAATATACTGGGGCTTTGCTGAATCATATTCAATCTTTTCACGGATCTTCTTGATGTGGACTGTAACGGTAGCAATATCTCCGATGGAATCCATATCCCAGATTTCACGGAACAATTCTTCTTTGGTATAAACATGATTCGGATGCTCTGCCAGGAATGTGAGCAGATCAAATTCCTTACCGGTAAATGCCTTCTCCACACCATCTACAGTAACTCTTCTTGCTGTCTTGTCGATCCTAAGTCCCCGGATCTCAATGATATCATTCTGCTTCTGTCCTGATCCGACCAGTCTCTCATACCTTGCCATGTGTGCCTTAACTCTGGCTACCAGTTCACTGGGACTGAAGGGTTTTGTCATATAATCATCTGCCCCAAGTCCAAGTCCTCTGATCTTGTCAATATCATCCTTCTTGGCTGATACCATGATGATCGGTATATTTTTCACTTCTCGGATCTTCTTACAGATTTCAAACCCGTCAATACCAGGCAGCATCAGATCCAGCACGATCAGATCAAAATTTTCTTCCAGGGCTGTCTTTAACCCTTCATCTCCCGTATTCTTAATAATTACCTCAAATCCACTCAGCTCCAGATAATCTTTCTCGAGATCTGCAATTGCTTCCTCATCTTCAATAATCAAGATCCTGCTCATTAAAATATCCTCCTGCTCTTCTGTTCTATGTTAGGTATTCTTCTATTCCTTTGCTTCCTGATATTTCCGAAGCACAAAATGCATACAGGTTCCTTCTCCCTCTTTGCTTGTGGCCCAGATATAACCTCCATGATCCTCTATGATCTTCTTCACAATAGAAAGACCGATGCCACTTCCTCCCTGTGCACTGTTCCTCGAAACATCAGAACGGAAAAATCTTTCAAAAATATTAGGGAGATCCTTGGATGGAATTCCTTTTCCGTTATCCTCGATCTCTACCCGGATAGAATCTACTTCATCCAGGATACGGATATCGATCTCACCCTTCCTGGAACCCATATATTTTATACTGTTTCCGATAATATTATTGATCACACGCTTCATCTGCTCCGGATCTGCTATGATCAGCGTATCAGGCGCTACCAGATTGGAATAATTCAGCTCAATATTCTTGGATTCCAGATCCAGACCCACTTCCTCCACACAGTCACCAAAATACTCTGCCACATTGATCCGGTGGAAATGATAGGGGATCCGGTTCGAATCAATACCGGAATAAACTGTCAGCTCATTGATCAGCCGGTCCATGTCACAGGCTTTATTATAAATAGTTTTAATATACTTATTCACCTTTTCCGGTGTATCAGCCACTCCATCCATGATTCCTTCCACGTAACCCTTGATCGCAGTGATCGGTGTTTTCAGATCATGGGAAATATTGCTGACAAGCTCCTTATTCTGTTTCTCCGTCAGGATCTTCTCATCGGCAGACTCCTTCAGCCGCAGCCTCATATCCTCATAATTCCGGTACAGATCCCCGATCTCGCCATCATCCTTATGTGGCAGTATATATTCCAGATTGCCCTCGGCAATATTCTGCATGGCCACATTCAGTTCATTGATCGGTTCAAATACACTTCTGCTGATCCACCTGGTCAGGAACAGACTTGTAAGCACCAGAATCAACGTGATCGCCACTGCCATGTCTATAAAAAGCTTCCTTGACATGGTAGAATTAGCTTTCATAATGACAAACAGACTTCCTTCACTTCCATCAGTAAAATAAAAATCCATCTGCCGCACCAGCTTATTCATATCATCATAATAAATACTCTGTGCAGTTTCAGAATCTATATCCTCCTCATTAAATTCTGGAAGCTTGTCAAAGATCTGTGCGGATGCGAGCTGATTACCAGTATAATACAGTTCGTTCCCCTTCCGTACGATCAAATAGGAGGATTTATCTGCAATGTCATCATTAATGGCATCAAGGATATCGGTCTTTTCAAGGAGATGCGGATCCTGCTTAAGCCCCTCACGGATCTCTACAAATATCTCATCAGACAGATGCCTCGAGGTTTCGGCAGGATCGATCCACACATTATAATTATTTACCCGCAGTCCCAGATCCTCCTGCCCTTTGGAAAGATATCCCCCAATGATCAGAAATGCTGTCAATGCAAGAATGATCGGTAATAATATAATGGTTAAAAAGGTAATCAGAAGTCTTGTTTTAAATTTCATTGCCATTCTCCCAATATTCTGTAAAAAGTATATCATAAGATACATAAAAATGATCATTAAAGATAAAGATATTCTCTAAAATATTTATAAAAACCTATTGACTTTCTTTCAAAATGTGATATATTAATATCGGTAACAG
>ERZ1026864.1584-NODE-1584-length-11357-cov-7.148115_pt1 | contig 11357 bp, 6 predicted proteins | sample MGYA00380162_ERZ1026864 | MGnify/ENA primary metagenome ERZ1026864 (study PRJEB33269, sample SAMEA4719798) | human gut metagenome | biome: human-associated habitat; feature: organic feature; material: feces | place: Cameroon | collected 2013-10 ... | reverse complement strand
AATGTCGAGGACCTGCAGAACAACTCCGTCCTCTTCATGAAGCCGTTCCTCGCGCTGACGAACGAGAAGATCTGCACCGACCAGCTCGTGAAGGTCTTCGTCCACCCGGACCGCATCGAGGATTCGATCCGTCCGGTCGGCGAGCTCACCCTCGAGAAGATCGGCGAGCAGTTTAAGAAGTGGAATTTCACCGAGCAGGAGATCCGCTCGGCGGCGCATGAGGCCTGGGCAGAGCTCGAGCGTGCGCATCAGGATATGGAGAAGAAGGGCGAGGAGACCCTCCGCTGGATGGAGGAGACCGGCCACCGCGGCATCGTGCTCGCAGGTCGTCCATACCACGTGGATCCGGAGATCAACCACGGTATCCCGGAGCTGATCACGAGCTACAACTTCGCGGTCCTGACCGAGGATTCCGTCGCCCATCTCGGTGCGGTGGAGCGTCCGCTCATCGTCACCGACCAGTGGATGTACCACACCCGTCTCTATCGCGCGGCCTCCTTCGTGAAGACCCGCGAGGACCTCGATCTCATCCAGCTGAACTCCTTCGGCTGCGGCCTCGATGCCGTCACCGTGGATCAGGTGCGCGATATCCTGACCGGCTCCGATAAGATCTACACCGTGCTGAAAATCGACGAGGTCAATAACCTCGGTGCGGCACGTATCCGTGTGCGTTCGCTGATCGCGGCGATCCGTGTACGGGAGGAGAAACATTACGAGCGGACACTGCGTCCGGCAGGCTACGACCGCAAGCTCTTCACAAAGGAGATGAAGGACGAGGGCTACACTATCCTCTGCCCGCAGATGTCCCCGATCCACTTCGAGCTGATCGAGCCGGCCATCCGCGCCTGCGGTTATAACATTGAAGTCCTGAACAACGCGAACCGGACCGCAATCGATACGGGTCTCAAGTACGTGAACAACGATGCCTGCTACCCGTCCATCATCGTCGTCGGTCAGATCATGGATGCGCTGAACTCCGGAAAGTACGACCTCAATCGTACTGCGGTCATCATGTCCCAGACGGGCGGTGGCTGCCGTGCGTCCAACTACATTGGCTTCATCCGTCGTGCCCTCGAGCACGCCGGCATGGCGCAGATTCCGGTGATTTCGCTCAATGCAAATGGCATGGAGACCACACCGGGCTTCAGGATCACACTCCCGCTGCTGACGAAGGCCATGCAGGCGATCGTCTACGGTGATATCTTCATGCGCTGTCTCTATGCGACACGGCCGTATGAGCAGACGCCGGGTTCCGCCGAGGCGCTGCACCAGAAGTGGGTGAAGACCTGCATCACTTCGCTCCAGAAGAAGTCCTCCTCGATGAGTGAGTTCTCACGGAACGTGCGCGGCATCATCCATGATTTCGATGTGCTGCCGCTGCAGGAAAGCCTCCGGAAGCCGAAGGTCGGTATCGTCGGCGAGATCCTCGTCAAGTTCTCGCCGCTCGCGAACAACCATATCGTGGAGCTGCTCGAGCGCGAGGGGGCGGAGGCCGTCATGCCGGACCTCATGGACTTCCTGCTCTACTGCTTCTACAACCAGAATTTCAAGTACGAGAATCTGGGTGCCGGCTGGAAGGGCAAGACGCTCTGCAATGCAGCGATCACGCTGCTGGAGTTCTTCCGGAAGACCGCGCGGAAGGCATTTGCGCAGTCCACACGTTTCACGCCGCCTGGCGACATCCACGAGCTTGCGAAGATGGCACGGGAATATGTCTCGCTCGGTAATCAGACCGGTGAGGGCTGGTTCCTGACGGGTGAGATGCTCGAGCTGATCGGCGAGGGTGTCGAGAACATCATCTGTACGCAGCCGTTTGGCTGTCTCCCGAACCACATCGTGGGCAAGGGCGTCATCAAGGAGCTGAAGCGGCATCATCCGGATGCGAACATCATCGCGGTGGATTACGATCCGGGTGCGTCGGAGGTGAATCAGCTGAATCGTATCAAGCTGATGCTGACGGTCGCACAGAACAACTTAAAAACGAAGTAATCAAAAAAGCCGAGGCTGTTGCCTCGGCTTTTTTGATTAACCTTCGTAAATTGGATGTGCCTTGGTGAGCTCGAGTACCTTTGCGGTGACGTCGTCCTTCGTTGCGTCAAAGTTCGTTGCGACGTTCCAGATGCAGTCGGCGATCTGTGCCATGTCGGCTTCGGTGAAGCCACGGGTGGTGACGGCAGCGGTTCCGATGCGGACACCGGAGGTAACGAACGGGGAGCGCGGGTCGTTCGGGATGGCGTTCCGGTTCAGGGTGATGTGTACTTCATCACAGTTGTTCTGCAGGGTCTTACCGGTGAGGTCCGGGATGTTCGTGAGGTCCACGAGCATCAGGTGGTTGTCGGTGCCGCCGGAAACGAGCTTGAAGCCCTTCGCCATCATGGCGTCAGCGAGTGCCTTACAGTTCTTTACGATCTGCTCCTGGTAGGTCCTGAATTCCGGCTTCAGTGCCTCGCCGAAGCAGATGGCCTTACCGGCGATGACGTGCTCGAGCGGGCCGCCCTGGCTGCCCGGGAAGACGTTCTTGTTAAACTTGAAGCGCTCGGCTGCCTCTGCACTGGACAGGATGAGGCCGCCACGTGGTCCGCGGAGGGTCTTGTGGGTCGTCGTGGTCGTTACATCCGCGTACGGGATTGGTGACGGGTGAAGGCCTGCTGCGACGAGTCCGGCGATGTGGGCCATATCTACCCAGAGTACGGCACCGCACTTGTCGGCGATTTCACGGAAGCGCTTGAAGTCGATGATGCGCGGGTATGCGGACGCACCGGCGATGATCATCTTCGGATGATGCTTCATCGCGAGGGCCTCGACCTCGTCATAATCGATGTAGCCGTCGGCGTTGATGCCGTACGGAACGATGTTATAGAAACGGCCGGAGAAGTTCGCTGGTGAACCGTGGGTGAGGTGTCCGCCGGCGTCGAGGGACATGCCCATGATCGTGTCGCCCGGCTCGCAGATCGCCATGGTGACAGCCATGTTGGCCTGTGCACCGGAGTGCGGCTGTACGTTCGCATACTCACAGCCGAAGAGCTTCTTCGCACGCTCGATCGCGATGGTCTCGATTTCGTCGACATTGACACAGCCACCGTAGTAACGCTTGCCAGGGTAACCCTCGGCGTACTTGTTGGTCAGCACGGTGCCCATGGCCATCATGGCCGGGCCGGATACGATGTTCTCCGATGCGATGAGCTCGATGTTGTGCATCTGGCGGTCATACTCGCGAAGAATCGCCGCGCCGATCTCCGGATCTGCCTGCGCGATGTAGTTCATTACTTCCTTGATCATAATCTGCCTCCTCTTTTCTCGTCGAAGCCTGCTCACGCCCTCAGCTGGTAATCCTCGATGACGATCTGCAGACTTTTAAATCCATTATATTCATTCACTTCCGGATAGTAAACCACATCTATCAGGGATTTCGTGCCTTTATTTCGCAGGAAGGCGTCGCCGTCGGTGAAGAGGATGCCGGAGATCGAGGTTCCCTGCTGCGACAGGAGCTGCAGGCGGACAACATTCCGTCCCTTCCCGAGCACGCGGGCCTCGAGGATGCGAAGATTCTTCTCCGCGAAGCACGGCTTTTCGTTGCCCTTGCCATACGGCTCGAGGCGGTCAAATTCGTGGATCAGCTCCTCCGTGACATAGCTCACTGGCATCGGCACGTCGATCCAGAGCTTGTCCACAAGCTGGTCGAGCCGGAGTCCGCAGCGTTCGTTGAGAGCTGTACGGAAGTGGCCAATGTTTTCGCGCGGGAGGCTGAACCCGGCCGCAAGGGGATGGCCACCGAACTTCGTGAGGAGCTCTGCCACCTCGGCGAGGCGCTCCGACATCGGGTAGGCATCGATGCTTCGACCGGAGCCCTTCGCCATGAGGGTGCCGTCTTCTCTGTCCTCGGCGTCGGTGACCACGAAGGCCGGGCGGTAATACTTCTCGCGAAGGCGGCCGGCGACGATGCCGGCGAGGCTCTCATGCAGCTTCGGAAGGTAGATGACGAGGACCGGATCAGAGATGTACTGCTGCTCTACCTGCGCATAGGCTTCCTTCGTCGCCTCGATCGTCATGTCCTTCCGGACGTCGTTCAGCTCTTTGAGCTTCACCGCCTTCGTGAGGGCCTCCGACGGATCCGTGGTGGTAAAGAGCGACAGTGCGATCTCGGCACTGCGAAGCCGGCCGCCTGCATTGATACAGGGGCCGATGATATAGCCGATGTGATAGCTCGTGATGTGCTCCTTCTCGAGGAGGCCCTGCACGTCAAGCAGCGCGCGAAGGCCCGGATTCGTCGTCTGGCGGATCTGCTGGAGGCCGAACTTCACGATGATACGGTTCTCGTCCTGGAGCTCGACGACGTCACAGACGGTCGCGATGGCGGCGAACTCGAGGAAGTCGAGGTACGCGTCCTGCGGAAGTCCGCGGTTCTGGTAAAGCAGGGTGATGATCTTCCAGGCGACAACCGCGCCGCAGATCTGTGTATACGGGTAGCGGCTGTCCTCACGTTTCGCATCCACGACTGCACTCGCCGGCGGCAGGATATCCCGCGACTCGCAGCCGTAGTCCTCGTCGTCGCGCTGGCGGATGTCATGATGGTCCGTGATCAGTACGGTGAGGCCGAGCTCACGCGCATGCTTCATCTCCTCGATGGCGCTGATGCCGTTGTCACAGGTGAGGATCACACTGACACCATCTTCCTTCGCCTGGTCGATGATGTGCACATTGATGCCGTAGCCGTCCCGGATGCGGTCCGGCAGCACGTAGTCAACCTGCGCGCCGAGGCGCTGGAGGCCGGTGTAGAGGATGTAGGTCGCGCACACGCCATCGACGTCGTAATCACCGACGATGCGGATGCGGCGGCCCTCCTGGATCGCGCGGTTCAGATGATTCATGCAGCGGATCGCATCCGGCAGGAGAAGCGGCGAGTGAAGCTCCTCGAGGGAGCCGTGCAGGTACTGCTCGATCTGCGCGTCGGAGTTGATCTCACGGTTCCGGAGGATACGCGCCGTCACCTGATCGATGTGGTGCGCCGCCGCGACCGCCTTGAAATCCGCCTTCTTATTATAGATGAACCATTTTTTCATATGTTGTCCCTCTGGGTTTTGTTGTATAATTAGTAACTTAACCAGTATAGCATAAAAGAAAGGTTTATCAGACAGATGAGTTTTCAATATCCGGCGAAGCGGCGTTTCACGAAGGTCGCGCTCGCGCTTCTTTTCTATGAGTTTCTGTTCCAGGTGGGCAGTAGTTTTCTGATTCAGTACGGGTCAGCTGTCTATCAGCAGGAGGACTTCACGATGATCGCAGTGAGTCTGTTCGGGCTGGTGGTCGTGCTGCTTCTGCTCGGGGGCGATGGCATCCCGCAGACGATGCATGCGCGTTTCAGGCCGCTTACGTACCTCTGGCTGCTGATGATGATCTACGGGCTGCAGGCGTTCAGCTCGATTCTGCTGTCGCCGGTGGAGTCGTTTCTGCACCAGCAGGGCTTCACGATGGAGTATGCGACGGAGGTCGCGAGCGGGCGGATGACCGGCTTCTGGATGATTCTCTATGCGGTGGTTGTCGCGCCGTTCGTCGAGGAGTGCCTGTTCCGCGGGCTCATCTATAATCAGCTCCGGCACTATGGGCGACTCTTCGCGATTGTCATCAGTGCGCTGCTCTTCGGGCTCATGCACGGAAATCTGATGCAGCTTCTGACGGCGCTCTTCGTCGGGGCGCTGCTCGCCTTCATCCGGGAGCGCTACGGATTCGCCTGCGCGATCCTCATGCATCTCAGTAACAACGCCTTCGCGCTGTTCTTCAATAATCTCGGCGGGGACAGTACGCTCGTGAGTCTCATTTACCTCGTGTTCATCTACGGTGGGATGGTCGTGGCCGCCGTGACACTGCTCCGGAACTTGAAAAAGCTGCGCAGCTTCTGTCGAAGCGAGCACAGCTTTCCAGCGATGGTGAGGACCTGGTTCACGACACCCGCGGTCATCGTCGTCAACCTGCTTTTCATCGGACTCACCATCCTCAGTATTTTCGAATAATCACTTTCCAAATAAGGTATCAAGGATACCGCGGCCGAGCGCGGCACCGACGTTTCCACCGACACGCTTTCCGAAGCTGCCCATGAAGCTCTTTCCGACGGCGCCGCCGACTTCACGACCGAGGGTGCCGGCAGTGGTGCGGCCGACGGATTTTACGATGCGTTCCTGATCCTTCTTTGCTTTTTCTTCGGCTTTTGCCTTCGCGAGGGCCTCTTTTTCCAGGAGCTTCTGCTGTTCCTTCGCCTCTCTCTCAGCCAGCTTCGCCTGTTCCTTCGCTTCCTTCTCCGCGAGCTTCGCGGCTTCTGCTTCCTCCGCTGCGCGGGCTGCATTTGCAGTCGCCTCGTCCGTCAGACGCTTCAGGAATTCATAGGCAGAGTCGCGGTCGATGGTTTCATCATATTTTCCGCAGAGGTCGGAGGCGACGATGGACGCGAGACGTGCGGCCTCATCGATGGTGCCCATCCGGGAGGCCGGCGGGAGCACCGCACAGCGGCGGACGACTTCCGGCTTGCCATCGCTGTCGAGGAAGGAAATCAGCGCTTCACCGGTGCCGAGATTCTGGAGTGCCTCGATGGTATCGAAGTTCGGGTTCACACGGAAGGACGCCGCAGTAGCCTTCACCTTCTTCTCTTCACTCGGCGTATAGGCATGGAGCGCATGCTCCACCTTATGGCTGAGCTGTGCGAGCACACCATCCGGGACATCACTCGGGTTCTGGGTGATAAAGTACACGCCGATGCCCTTCGAGCGGATGAGCTTCACAACCTGCTCAATCTTCTCGATGAGCGCCTTTGGCGCGCCGTTAAAGAGCAGATGGGCTTCATCGAAGAAGAAGACCATCTTCGGCTTCTCGAGATCACCAACCTCCGGCATCTGCTCGAAAAGCTCGCTCAGCATGAAGAGCATGAAAGTCGAGTAGATCAGCGGATTCTGAATCGTCGATTCAGCGTCAAGGATATTGATCATGCCACGGCCGACACTGTTCATGCGGATGAAATCGTGGATGTCGATCGCCGGCTCACCGAAGAACTTGTCACCACCGGCGGTTTCGAGTGCGACAACCGAACGCAGGATCGCGTTCAGCGAGGCCGTCGCCATATTGCCATACTCAGACGAGTATTTCTTATTATTTTCCGCGACGTACTGCACCATCGCGCGAAGGTCCTTCGTGTCGAGCAGAAGCAGATTCTCTTCGTCCGCGATACGGAAGATGATCGTCAGGATATCAGTCTGCAGCTGTGTGAGGCCGAGGAGCCGTCCGAGCAGGGTCGGTCCGAACTCACTGATGGTCGTGCGAAGCGGAAGTCCTTTCTTCCCGTCGATATCCCAGAACTGCGTCGGATAGGCCTGGTACTGGAAGCCCGCCGGTGCGAGGCCGAAACGCGCGATGCGCTTCTGCATGTTTTCGGAATCGACCCCCGGCAGGATCATGCCGGCAAGATCGCCCTTCACATCCGACAGAAAGACCGGCACACCCATATCGCTGAAGGACTCCGCAAGCACCTTCAGGGTGATGGTTTTACCGGTACCCGTGGCGCCCGCGATCAGCCCATGACGGTTCGCCATTTTTGGCAGGATATAGACTTTCTCCTGTGTATCCATATCCACTGCTGCCCAGACTTTTTCGTTATAAAACATAAAAAGAACCTCCTCCGGAGAATATTCACGCCCTGTGGCAACGAATCACCGCTGCCCATCGGATGGCTCAGAATAGCGTTCTGCCATCCGATGATAGATAGCTATATTCTACCATGGAAAGAGGTTCTTTTAAATGCTTTCACACCGCGCCGAGGATTTCCTTCGCGTGCTGTACGCTTTCGTTCGTCGGCGGGTTCACGCCCTCGAGGGTGTACGGGATGCCGAGCTTTTCGTACTTGAAGGTGCCGAGCGTGTGGTACGGCAGGACTTCGACTTTTTTCACGGTCTTCAGTTCGTCGATGAATTTCCGGGTCGCGATGAGCTCTTCGTCCGAGTCGGTGAGACCCGGCACGAGGACGTGGCGGATCCACATCGATACGCCGTGGTCGCTCAGGTAGCGTGCGCAGTCGAGGATGTTCCGGTTCGTCCAGCCGGTCAGGGCCTTATGCTTCTCGTCGTCGATTTCCTTGATGTCGAAGAGGACCGTGTCCGTGACCTGGGCCAATGCCTCGAACTTCGAGATAAATGGCTCTTCGCGGGTGAACGGCTGCGCCGAGGTGTCGAGGCAGGTGCTGATACCGCGTGCCTTCGCCTTCTGGAAGAGCTCGAGCACGAAGTCGATCTGTACGAGCGGGTCGCCGCCGCTGACGGTGATGCCGCCCTGCTCACCCCAGTACTCACGGTAGCGCTCTGCGTGGTCGAGGAGCTCGTCCGCAGTGCGCATGTCGTCGCTCTGCAGGGTCCAGGTGTCCGGATTGTGGCAGTAGCGGCAGCGCATGTGACAGCCCTTCAGAAAGATCGTATATCGGATGCCCGGGCCGTCCACGGCGCCGAAGGTCTCGATGGAGTGAATTGCTCCTTTGATGGATTCTGCCATGATATCTCCTTTTCAACTTGTTTCTAAGCGGATGACGCATGTATGTCTTCCGAACGTTTGATGCGTTGCGCCGCGCCCAGAATCTGATAAAAAACATGAGGGAGTGCTGTCCACGCAGTGTGGGGCCCTCCCTCATCTTGTCTTTATAACGCTGTATTACAGGGACTTGTGCTCTGTTCTGGAGATTACGTCGAGCTGCTGCTCTCTCGTAAGGTCGATGAACTTAACCGCATAGCCGGATACACGGATCGTGAAGTTTGCGTACTCTGGCTTCTCCGGGTGCTCCATCGCATCCTTGAGCTTCTCTACGCCGAAGACGTTTACATTCACATGGTGTGCGCCCTTTGCGAAGTAACCATCCATGACGCGAACGAGGGTGCTGGACTGCTCGTCCTCGGTGTGGCCGAGTGCGCTCGGGTTGATGGTCTGGGTGTTGGAGATACCATCGAGTGCATACTCATATGGAAGCTTCGCAACGGAGTTCAGGGAAGCCAGAAGACCGGACTTCTCTGCGCCGTAGCTTGGGTTTGCTCCCGGCGAAAGCGGAGCGCCTGCCGGACGACCATCCGGAAGGGCACCGGTTGCCTTACCGTAAACGACATTGGATGTGATGGTAAGGATGGATGTGGTCGGCTCGGAATCACGGTAGGTGTGGTGCTTCTTGATCTTCGTGAGGAAGGTACGAAGAAGATCAACCGCGATATCATCGGCACGGTCGTCATCATTGCCATAACGAGGGAAATCGCCCTCTACGATGTAATCGGTTACGAGACCATCCTCATCACGTACGGTCTTAACGCGTGCATACTTGATTGCGGAAAGAGAGTCAACTACGTGAGAGAAGCCGGCGATACCGGTTGCGAAGGTACGACGAACATCGGTGTCGATGAGGGCCATCTCCGCTGCCTCATAGAAGTACTTGTCGTGCATGTACTGAATCAGGTTCAGAACATTTACGTAGATGCCTGCGAGCCAGTCCATCATACGATCGTACTTCTCCATCACCTCATCATAATCGAGGTACTCGGAAGTGATCGGACGGTACTCCGGACCTACCTGCTGCTTGCTCTTCTCATCGATACCGCCGTTGATTGCGTAGAGAAGGCACTTTGCAAGGTTTGCACGTGCGCCGAAGAACTGCATCTCCTTACCGGTCTGTGTTGCCGATACGCAGCAGCAGATGGAGTAGTCATCGCCCCAAACCGGACGCATCACGTCATCGTTCTCGTACTGGATGGAGGAAGTGCGAACAGAGATCTCTGCAGCGTACTTCTTGAAGTTCTCCGGAAGTCTCTTGGTGTAGAGAACCGTAAGGTTTGGCTCTGGAGCCGGGCCCATGTTCTCAAGGGTGTGCAGGAAACGGTAGTCACTCTTCGTAACCATGGATCTGCCATCCTGGCCCATACCACCGACCTCGAGGGTAGCCCATACCGGGTCACCGGAGAAGAGCTGGTTGTAGGACGGGATACGTGCGAACTTCACCATACGAAGCTTCATAACGAAGTGGTCAATGAGCTCCTGTGCTTCCTTCTCGGTGAGGGTGCCTTCCTTGAGGTCACGCTCGATGTAGATATCGAGGAAGGTAGCAACACGACCAACGGACATCGCTGCACCGTTCTGGGTCTTGATCGCTGCGAGGTAACCGAAGTAGAGCCACTGAACAGCTTCCTTCGCGTTCTTCGCAGGTCCGGAAATGTCATAACCGTAGCTCTGTGCCATCTCCTTCATCTGCTTGAGGGCACGAACCTGATCAGAGATCTCCTCTCTCTGACGGATGACGTTGTCGGTCATGGTGCCGTCACCGGTGTTGGCATAATCTGCCATCTTCTCCTGGATCAGGAAATCGATACCGTAGAGGGCTACTCTTCTGTAGTCGCCGACGATACGACCACGGCCGTAGGTATCTGGAAGACCGGTGAGGATCTTGTTATGACGAACCTTCATCATCTCCGGTGTGTACGCATCGAAAACGCCCTGGTTGTGGGTCTTGTGGTACTCAGTGAAGATCTTGTGAAGCTCAGGATCCGGTGTGTAACCGTAAGTGGAGCAAGCCTGCTCTGCCATCTTGATACCACCGTACGGCATGAATGCTCTCTTCAGTGGCTTATCGGTCTGAAGACCTACAACCTGCTCGAGATCCTTCTCAGCCTCGTTGATGTATGCTGCGCCGTAAGCAGTGATGCCGGAAACGACCTTGGTCTCCATATCAAGCACGCCGCCCTTTGCACGCTCTTCCTTCTGAAGTGCCTGAACCTCGTTCCAGAGCTTATCGGTCGCCTCGGTCGGGCCGGCAAGGAAGCTGGAATCACCGTCGTATGCAGTGTAGTTCTCCTGGATGAATGAACGAACATTGACGTCCTTTACCCAATGTCCGGTTTTAAAGCCTCTCCATTCTTCTCTCATATCTTCTCCTCTTTCTACCATGTTGTCTATTTTGTATACAGGATTCAATACTCTTTACGCGTGCTAATATAAAGCATAAAGGGCAGATTCGTCAATGTTTTAACTATTAAATTTTCGATGTTTTCCAATTAGAACATGAGGGCCGCGTGATCGTGCAATCGGGGCACAGCCGTGCCCCGATTGGGAGCGATGCTCTGGCTTCGCACCACATTCTTGTCGCACGCTGATCGTGCACAATCGGGGCATAGCCATGCCCCGATTGGGAGCGATGCTCCTATATGAGCACAAAAGAAAGAGCCCGGAAACAAGTGAACTTGTTTCCGGGCTCTTTCTTTTGTGCTCATGCACGATCATGCGTGCGACAAGATTCGAACTCGCGACCTTCTGGTCCGTAGCCAGACGCTCTATCCAGCTGAGCTACGCGCGCATAA
>ERZ1026864.1583-NODE-1583-length-11359-cov-2.996285_pt1 | contig 11359 bp, 19 predicted proteins | sample MGYA00380162_ERZ1026864 | MGnify/ENA primary metagenome ERZ1026864 (study PRJEB33269, sample SAMEA4719798) | human gut metagenome | biome: human-associated habitat; feature: organic feature; material: feces | place: Cameroon | collected 2013-10 ... | reverse complement strand
CCCGGACGGCTGGCCGCGTAGTCTTGAGGCCAGCGTCACGCTCTACTTCGCTGGCGACGCGGACTTTCATTATTTCGGCAACGTCGCCACTGACCTTGTCGGCTCCGATGCCGAGTTTCGTTACAGGCTCTTGAGCCGCTGTATTCAGGACTGCAAGTATTTCCTCGGCTGCGGCTCGCGCTTCAGCAAGTACCTCTGGGGCTGCTGCGTTGAGAATCATATTCAGGCAATGCGCATCCTGTGGGACAGCTTTTCCGACGACGAGAAGCCGGAGTGGACCTCTCTCGAGGAGATTGAGCGGTTCAGTAAAAAGATGCTTGAGGAGGAGATTTACTGATGGCCGCCCAGAATTTCAAGTTGTTTCTCGGCTGTCTCGGAAACGGCGTCACGGTCTGTAACTCCGCCGTGATGGAGAACGGCGATTTTAAGATGGTCGCCCACATCTCCAACGAGGGGAAAATCACTTGGTACGTCAGCGAGGACTATCCGCCTGCGGATGCTCTCGCAAGCATCCGGGCCTGCGCAGAGCAGGAGCGGGTAAAGTACGAGGCATGGCTCAACGGCCTGTCTCCGGCCGCGCGCCGGGAGTATCAGCTCGAGCGGCTGCCGCTCCCCGAGTTTCTCGAGGAGCTCCGCAAAGCAAAAGAAGAAAGAGAGGGAGCACAATGACCCGCGATATTCACGATTACGACAGCCTCAAGAAGGCATACAGTGTCCTGCTCATGTTCGAGCGGTTTCCCGGTCCGGTGCATAGTGAGCGCGTCGAGGAGTTCGTCATTCAGCTCAAGCGCGACATCCGGGAGTACGCCCACCGGGATTCTGATTACCGCATCGTCCGCGACGAGCTCGATTCTTTCGTCGAGCTCGTTAAGCTGCCCGAGAAGCTCTCTCCCCTCTCAAAAGAGAGCGTTCTCGAATGGTTCTATATGCACCGTGCCTACCGTGACGACCTTTATGACGGCGTGGGGTGCTCCGGTCAGTACTTTACCACCCGCGTCAGGCTCTTTCGCCGTCGCGGTTGTTGGTACGCCTATCATTTTGTTTCGGTCGATATGTAAGGAGGTTCGCATGGAAATCAATATCACATACAAAAGCCCGGAGCACGAGGCTGCGTTCCTGTCTGAGCTTCAGCGTGTCCCGCACATCGTAAACCCAGAATCCGGGCGCATCAATCCGTATTGGGGCGCGTCCCTGTATCTGCTCTCCGCGCTCACGCGCTGGCCGGAGCTCCGCATTGCCGTCATCGGTGAGGACTACATGGCGTTTACGGCTGCAAAGGAGGCGTTCAATTTGAGCCGGAACGAGCGCATCATTGTCGAGCTGGCCGCCAACTTCTACAATGCCGGTTGCTGGGAAATGCCCGGTTTCGAGATGGTCTACGCCACCTGCGACACGGCTTTCGAGCTTATCCTCGAGGCGTTCCGTCTGCGCCGTGCAAAGCTCTTTTACAAAGATGGGGAGGTGTACGCAGAATGGGAAGAAAGAAAATGAGCCTCCGGCGCGCCGTCGCCATCCTGCGCCTTGTCGCTGCGGATGACCTGTCCTCCGGGCGGGCAATCGACGGGCAGAATGAGGCTGCTGCCGTCGTGCTGGAAGATTACGAGGAGACAAAGAAAGAGCTCGCAGATTGGGTGAACGCTTCTCCCGAGGAGCTCGCCGATGTTATAGCCGGGATGTAAGGAGGACTGTACCGTGGCTGCTGTCTATCGGACGTTGTATGAGAAGTATGAGCAAAACGACGTTTTGCACGTTGGGATTCAGGAAGTCGTGGAGGCCGAAAAGGAGATTGACACGTTCCTCAAGTCTCTCGACCGGAACCAGCGCGACCAGCTCGACACGCTGCTGGGGCGTCTGTCCCGTGCCTATGAGATGCAGGGCTTTCTTTTTGGCGGTCTTGCATCTGGCGCGAAGTGGAACGGCAAGGGTGCTCCCGAACCGGGTGACGGCTACGGCCGGAGCGTCCGGGCCTATCACGGCTCAACGCTTGCTCCGGTCTGCCAGATTGACCGCAAAACGAATCAGGTCATCCGCGAGTACCCGAGTATCGCTGCTGCTGCCCGTGCTACCGGTCTGGACGACAGTGCTATCGGAAAGGTGTGCAAAGGAAAGCTGCCCCATGCTGGCGGTTTTCTCTTCCGGTACATCGAGCAGTAAATATTTCATAGGTATGCAAAAATTTTTCAAGAAATTGCCATTTTGCTCTTGCTTTCCACGCGCTCGCGTGGTATAATATAGTCAGTTGAGGGGGTCCTCCTCAATGAGTAAGGTGGCAAGGCCAGAAAGGAAACAAAATGGACGACGAAATGAATACCGCTGAGGTGCTTCGTGACGAGGCAAAGGAGAACCGGACCCGTGAAATTCTCGAGCTTATGCGTAACAGCAAAACGCTCGAGGAGGCCATGGAAAAAGTAAAAGCCCTGCTCAACAAGTAAGCAGGGCTCTCCGATGAAGAACAAAGGCCGATGACGGCGGCCAGCGTTCTGAAACGCCGGGGGAGTGAGAAACAGCTTGCAGATGCCTCACTTCTCCGGCATTTTTATAATATCAGAATCATGGGAGGATTTCAAGATGGTGTCTATGCCACTTACAGCTCGCATAATCTACCTGCGAGAGTCTCGCGGGCTGAACCGCACCCGGTTGGCGCAGCTCTCCGGCGTCTCGCTGCGGACGCTTGAGGACTGGGAGGCCGGTCGCCGCGTTCCGCGTGATGTTTACCAGATTCATGCCGTCGCCGCTGCGCTTGGCATGAGCATTGAGGATTATCTTGGGCTGTAAAGAATCAGGAGACCCGACGTCGTGCCGGGTCTCCCTTTTTGTTATTCGGGCATAAAGCCGTAACCGGCCTCAAATGCCGCTGCTTCTCGGAGGTAGGCAACGCGGCCTGCTGCGCGGTCAATGGCGTCGCGCAGCTCGCGGTCATCGACCAGCTTCAGCAGCTCGGTGAGGGCGTCCTCTGCCTGCATGATTTCGCAGGTGTCCTGCGGGTTGACCTGCTCCATGTAGAGCTCGTAAATAGACTGTTCCATGCTTGCCTCCTATATGCCCGCCAGAGGTTGAGCTGCCGCTGCACATACATGATTTGCGCCGCGCGGTTCTTCCCGCTGCGGGTATTTTGGAGCAGCCAGTGTGACGGGAGGGCTGTTCGTGGTCCCCGTATAGCCCTCTCCATCACCTCCCTGTGGGCCGTCTCCCGCAGGCTGATTTTAACTTGCTGGCAATTTGCTGGAATGTTTTCGGGGTGCTTTCTCCTGCGTTGAGCCGTAGAACGCCACGAGCACGGCTGCGGAGCCTCGATTTCGGGCTTTTGTGGTCCGGCCGTAAAGTTTGCCGCCCGACCATTGCGACGCTTTGTGGGTCTCCGCAGGAGGCTTTCGTCACTTGCCGGGTCATTTTATGCGTTCAGCTCTTTCTCAAGCTGCTTGATGCGTTTCTTCACGGACAATCCGGGGTTAAGACGCAGGCCTTCCCGGTATGCGTCGAGGGCTTTCTGCTTGAGGTCGTTTTGGTCGTATATCCGGCCGAGCTCCTTGTAGGCATTGGAAAGCTGGTATGTGGACATCTTGGGATTCAGGGCCGACAGGCTCAAATAGTCTACCGCTTTCTGTTCCACCTGCTCCGTGTAGGCCTCTTTCAGCTCACCAATGCAGCCCTGCGCCTTTTCGAGCAGCTCGTAGGGTGAAAAGTTTGTTTTTTCTTCATACCGTTTCAGCCTCTCGGCGTTCCGTTCCAGCGTCTCGGCATCCGGGCCATCAATCCCGGCTTTCGCCCTGTTCTTCGCGTCGAGTTCTTTTTCCCAACCGTCGTCGCCATCAACTTCGTCCACTGCCTTTTTCCGAGCGGCCGCAAGCTCCTCATACGGGATTTCCATGAGTTCTGCGGTTCTCATACCGCCGTAGTCTGGAACCTCCTGCGGCTTGTCTGCCGGGGCTGTCGGCTCGAGGTCGAATGGAAAACCGAGCTTCTCGCTCCACTCTGTCTCCCGCTTCTTCGCGGTGAACAGGGTGAATTTTTTTCGTGCCGAATCCACGTTTATCCCGAGAACGGTATTTGCGCTCACCTGAACAGCTCCGGCCGCGATGGTCGAAAAGGTGTTCGCATCAATAAGCATGGTGCTCTCTCCGCTCGGGCCGTATGCCGTCATAAAAAGAGCCACGCTGCCGTCGTCCGATATGCCACACGCAGCAATATAAGCGTCCGCGTCGAAGTAGGCCAGCGGCTTGAGTTCGCTGTCGGTGATGTAGCATCGCTTTCCATCGAAGCAGGCCGCGCGGTTCGCCTTGCTCGGTGCAAAGTTCAGTTCGGAGCTCGGCTTTCTATCTCTGCGGCTGCGCAATTCGCTCTGGATTTCTGCCGCGTTTTCGATTGTTGCCCCCCCCCCGAACAGTTGTTCGTGGGTGGGAGACACAGTTGTGTTACCCATAACTGTTGTCCTCCTGTCCTTGTGTTGGTGGTCGTGCTTTTATGATAGCACCTAAAAGGGACAATGGCAACGCCTTTCGCACCAGCGATTGCCAAATCGCTGAGTATAATATATCCTCTACTCTTCTTTACTCTACTCTTCTTTGTTGATTGTTTCGCCGGAAATACCCGGAAATGCTGTTTTCAGTGCATATCCGCGCGGATATGCACTGAAAACGGTATTTCCGCTCCGGTTATCCTGTTTTTCGTGGGATTTTGGGACAATGGTGTGCGCTGCTTCTTGCGACCCTTTTATCAACTTTTTCAACCAAGTTTTCCATTTTTCGGGTCATTCCGGCTTTTCCGCTCCGCTTTTCGCCGGTTATCCACGGAAATGATAGAAAACGTATCAAAAAGTGCTTTTCTGCTACGAAAATGCTCGTTTTCGTTAATAACCGCGCCGGAAATGCCGTTTTAAGTGCGTTTCCGGGGAAGATATTGCAAAAAACGGCAATAAAAAAAGAGCCTCCCGGCCCTCTTGTGTGAGGTATACCGGGAGGCTCATGCTGTTATAGGGTAGCTGCTGGGGCGTCCTTAGTGAATCTGGTTCTTGACGTTCTCGTAGGTCTTATCACCCTCGAGGGCAGCCTGCGTGAAGCTGTTGTTGTACCACCAGTTGATAAGGGCGGTGACGGTGGTGATGCCGGTGGTGACGAGCTGCTCCACAGTGGTGCTCTCGATGGGCAGCGGAGACTTTCCGAACGCGCTGAGAATCTGGTTGGTCAGTGCCAGCAGCAGGGCAGCAGTGCGAGCAATGGTAGCAGCGGAAATCTTGTTGTTGTACTTCATGGTCTTGTTCCTTTCTTTTATTCGATAATCGCTTTGATGCCGCAGCGGGAAACCACTTCCCGCTGCGCGTGTTTGACCTTGGAGGCATAATCTAAGGCCGCGTGCATATCTCCATTGCAATGTGCATCGGGAATACGCTGCACGGCCTTGGCTGTGGCCTCGCCTAAAGCGATGGCCGCAAGCGAGGTTTCATAGATGCAGATTTGCAACTCCTCGCGGCTCTGCTCGCGTTTGGCCTCGGCCTCGCGCCGCTTCTTGTCCTCCTCTGCGCGGGCTTTCTCACGCTGTTCGATGCGGCGCTCAATGAGCCACAGGCCAAAGGCAAAAAGGCCGGAGGGGACACCTGCGGCTACAAGAAATTGCCACGGTTCCACTGGTATCACCTCCTCCCTCATAGATACTTGTCTGCGCCAGACAGGACGGTCCAGCTCTTAGGACCGCAAATGCCGTCCGGTGCGAGGCCGTGCTTGCGCTGTGCCTCCATCAGTGCCTTTGTGGTAGCCGGTCCGAAACTGCCGTCGTGCGTGATACCGAGGAGCCGCTGCAACATGACCGTTGCTGCGCGGTTCGCTGCGCCCGTGCAGCCCTGCTCAATGGTCGGTAAGATGAACTTGTTGTAGGTGGTACTGGGGTAGTCACCGGGCCGGACGCACAGCCATGTGGCCTTGCCTCCGCGCGTGTCGGTGTGGACGATGGCGGCCTTGTCGTGCCAGTAGATGCCGACCGCACCAAAGCCCTGCGCGGCCGCGATAATGCCGAGAGCGACGGGGTTGACGCTCCTGTCTACTGTCCGCCAGTCGGCCGCGATGCCGTACAGATGGCGGCTCGTCCGGCTGCCGCCGACTTTCGGGTCTGCGTTGTGCTTCACGCACCGGTAGCCCGACGTCACCTTGATGGCCTTGCCGAGCTTGGTGCGGATGGTCTGCATCTTCTGGACGAGCTCCGGGTCAATCATCTGCGCCGTGCAGCCGCACGGGCAGGCGAACTCGTAACGTTCAAAGTCCGGGGTGATTTTCGTGTGGTCGTTCGGCTTAAAGGTAATTACGCTCATTCTCACCGTCTCCTTTATCGGTCCGTTTGAGTGCGGAAAATTCTGCGTGTATCACCGCGCGGGCTGCTCCGTAGCCCTCCGGCTCCCCGCAGTGCGTTTCGAGGGAGTGCTCCTCCCACCGGTCGAGCAGCTTTACGGTAGCCTCCAAAAGCTGCTCGAGCCTCTCCTCGCGGTTCATTGGCGGCTCCTTTCAGCGGCTCTCGCCGCGCCGGAACAGGGTGTAGCGCGGTCGTTCCTCTCCGAACAGTAAATATCGCAGCCAGTCGTCGAGGACGATGGCCGCGATAGACACGAAAATCCACAAAATGCTGAACGGGAGACAAATCTGCCCTTTGTAGTTGAACGGCATCCCGGAATAGTCCCAAACGCCGAGGCCGAGCCAGACGTTGAGAATCATGCCGGTAATGAGCTCCGTTCCTGTCACGATGGCTGAACCGAGGACACCCTGCCAAATGAGTGGAGTGTCCCACTCAAGTAGACCATCGTTCAGCTCACCGAGAATCAGAAAAAGGAATCCGCCGAGGACGAACATTGTCCAATGGCTATGTCCTCTGAAAAGCACCTCGAGTCCGAAGTACGCAAGCCCTCCGAGCACAAAGAGGATAGCAGTTTTACATACAGAGTTCCTTGCCATTTCGGTCCTCCTTAGGCGGAGAGCTTGTTGATGATGGCCGTAATCTGCGCCTGCGCTGCGCTGAGGATGCCCTCGACTTCCTTTTCGAGGTCCTCGGGAAGGGTACATCCGTAATAGATGGAGCCGATAACATTCGGGTCAGTCTCGCGCTTCGCCCACTGGCGCAGCGCATTGCAGTAGGTCGTCTGTTTGGTGACGAAGCTCTTGTATTCGCTGTACAGGGTAATAATGTCTGCCGCGCTGTACATAACGCACTTGCCGCCATCAGGGTGGTAAGGGTATTCGGACGCGCCCAACGTAATAGCCGCAAACATCGAGTCGATGTTCGTCTGGTCGTTGGGCATCAGCGAAAAGTGCTGCGTGCCGCCGGACAGCTCCACGTCGATACCAGCATAAATAAAGTTCTGGCAGGTTTCGGAGGCGTCGTCCGCCACCTTCTGCGCCAGAGTGGGAAGGTCATTTTTCTTCCATTCGATAGCCATACTGTCCTCCTTACTGGAAAGCGCCGGTGACGGCCTCAATGTAGCCGCTCTCGCCGCTGGCTCCGCGTGACACACTGATGCGGAAGCTGAACGCCGCACCATTCGATGCGGTCTTATTGCTAAAGACAATATTTGTCCCCTTCTGCACCTCGGTCGTGGCGTCCTGCCAGACCGGCTCTGCGTCGTTGGCGTTATTCGTAACCTCCGCTTTGAACGTAGCATCATCAGGAATGCTACCGGTCACCTGCAACACGGCGACAGTGATGTCGCCCTCAACTGCGAGGGGAGATTTCAGCGTCACACTAGCGCTGGTGACATCCTTTGTGAACGTCGCACTGGCGCTGCTGCTGTCCTTGCCGTCGCTTGCTACAATCTGGATGGTATGGGAACCGTTCAGAATACGGCGGAATCCTTCCTCTGTGCTGGCCTGCTCGAAGGTCAGCACCGTGCCGGACGCAATGTCCGTGCGCGTAGTAACAGTCTTGCCGTCCAGTTTTTCGGTAACGGAAATGGTATCGCCATCCGCGTCACTCACGGTGTAGCTATAGGAAAAGGCCGCGTTCTTCTCCCCCAGCTGCGTGCCGCTCGTATTCGTAATGGTAGGCGCAGTGTTCACCGATACCGTGCCATCATCCGAGACGGAGAGTTCAGAGGGAAGAATGAAAGCGGGGCGGACGCCGCAGGAGCCGCCGTAGCCCCAGCCGTCGCGACCGCCACCAGTCCGCACACACCAGATGCTGCCCGTGTCGCCGGTGTACGGAGACCGGAGCCACCACACGGCAGCGCTGCTGCCGTTGTAGGCGACACGCTTGCTGTTGCCGCCAGAACCACTTCCAAAGTAGTCCAGCTTTGCGCCGTCTTTCGGGAAATAGCTATTGTCACTGGTCGTCCAGCCAACTTCATAGCCGGACAGCAGGAACACTTTGGTGGAAAGACCATTCGCGCCAGTAGCAAGGCTGCCACCAGAGCCCGTGCCGTTCTGGTACGGGATTTTAACCTGCTTGATGGCCGCTCTAATTTCGGAATCAATCAGGTTGTAGAAGGTGCTGTTCAGGTAAGAATGGATGCTAGAGTCCTTATAGGAGTTGCTGTTGCCGAACGTGCTTGTGGTGTAAATGTCCTTGAGCAGAACCCACGTTCCGTTGCAGGAATCGTCGTAGATACTGGACGGCTTACCCTGATGCACAACAATGAAATCCTTGGCCGCGCCGTTGACCTTGATTTTAACGGTGCTACCGACGGCTTTTGTACTCAATTTTACGTTTGCCATTATTGCCTCCTTGCAAAAAATCAGGCCCACGGCATAACGCCTGCGGGCCTTGTGTTCTGCGAAGCAGAGGCGGCGAGCGCCTTGTGCTGCTTCTTGTAGATATAGCGGCACTGGCGAGCTCTCCGCCTGTCTCGCGCGAGTTTATTCGAGTTGATTTTTCGATGGATGGGAATTTTGCAATCAAGCAATTTTTCGAGCCGGTCTGCGTACTGCCTGCGCAAAGAATAAGTATCACCGTGGGCTGCATGAGCGTCCCATGCGTTCCATCGACGAAGGATTTCTTCCTTTGTGACTTCGCCTGCCGGGTACGCGGCCTCCCAGCATTTGATTTTCCGCTTCATGTGCTTTGCGCTGTCTCGTCTGAGTTTCTGTATGACCGCTCCGGTCTCTGTCAGATAACTGTGGAATCCCAAAAAGTCGATTCCGTTTCTCATTGGGAGTATCACTGTCTTTTGGTTCAGCTCTAGTCCATAGCTGTCCATGAGCACACGGACATCACGCAAAATACGCTGCAAAATTCTCTTATCTGGGCAGATAATATAGAAGTCATCCATATATCTGCCGTAGTATTTCACGCCGTATTTTTCCTTTATGATGTGGTCGAACTCGTCCAAAAATGTAAGAGCAAAGAGCTGGCTTGTTTGGTATCCCAACGGCAGTCCTTCGTCCATTACATCAATGTAGATACACAGCAGCTCATACACGCGCGGGTCCACACCACGCTTATCGAGAACAGCCTTGAGCTTTTTCTTGAGCTTGCCGTGGTCAATGCTTGCGAAAAAGTGTCGGACGTCGCCTTTAAGAACCCAACCGTCTGCGCCGTGGCCGCTCCTCCGGTAGTAATCTACCATGTGGGTTTTCAGGCGCATCAGGCCGTCGTCAGTGCCCTTTCCGGTCTGGCTGGCAAAACTATCTCGTACAAAGCTCTTTGTCAGAGCCTCGTAAAGGACATTATCCACCAACGCATGAAGTGTAACCTTATCGACAAAAGCCGGTGCATGAACCACACGCTTTTTGGGTTCGTACACGAAAAACACTTCAAATTTGCTCGGGATGTAGCATATCTTCCGCTGTATCTTGCCGCCCGGTTGCCGAACAGCTCGAACGGCAAGTTTGCGGGACAACTTTTCCGTGCAGGCCAGTGCATTTGCCTCGTATTCGATAGTCTTGCTTTTGTTGCGTTTTCCCTTCCGAGCTTCAAGGTATGCCCTATACAGCACCTCGAAGCTGCAAAGTTCTTCGTAGGTCAAAAATTAGCCCTCCGCCGGTTCACTATCGTGGCAGTGGGCTGCATCCCCGAAAGGATGGCCCACCTCAGCGGGATGTATTTATCACTTTCCTGCATCGGAAAGCGACAGGATGTGACTTCCTTTGATGGATGCACTGCTTTCGGCCGGGCGGCCTACTCGTCTCGCAAACCCATCAGAGCGGGGCGGACGCCGTAGGAGTTGTTGTAGTTCCAGTTGTCGTTACTGCCATCAGTCTTCACACACCAGATGTTGTTCGTGTTGTTGGTGTTCGGAGACCGGAGCCACCACACGGCAGCGTCAGAAATATAAGTCGCACCCTATATGCAAAGCGGATTTCCGCTATGCTTTCTCTTGTGGCGCGGGCGAAGCCTCGCCTTTCTCAGGAGGGGCCTCCTGAGTGGCAGAGAGAGCGGCTTTCAGTGCCGTCACGAGCTCTTTGAGTCTCTTTTCCTCTGCCTCCTGCCGCAACTTCTCAGCGCGGCTCCGCTCGGTTCTGAGCCATTTCATCGCGGGATATTTAACATCAGTGACCTTTTTGGTCCAAACTTCTGCTTTCTTCAAGCTGATGACCCCGTCCTCCGTACAAAGAGTAATGAAGTCGAGCAGCGAAGAACATCCGGCAATAACTGCGTAGATTTTGCGGAGGCGTTCGTCGTAGTCGGTCAAAAAGTCCGCGCCGTTGGCCGTGTGCGCATCCAGAAGGATTTGCTTCACGGTCTTTCTGATGTCCCTGCCGTAGAGGTTGTAGGTACTTCTTGTAAAGCCTTCCTTCTGCCTCGTATCGAGCGCGTGGACAGCAGTGGTGCATACCTGTTTGATTTCACGAACATCCTCAAGCTCGGCTGCTTTCTGGAAAATCCTACGGGCATCGCTCCGGCTGATGTCCTCCGAAACGATGCGGGTCGCCCGCTGGGTGTATCTTAAAAGGTCTCGAGCCTTATTTCCAACCGTGAATTGCTGTTCGGCCATCAGAACTCCAATCTCGCCTGCTCGGAGTTCCAAACGCCTGTGACGGAAACGCCGTCGAGGCTGCCGAATGTCACGTTGAAGGGGTTCTTTGTGACATTCGTTCCGAACTTCAACTCAATGGCCTTTACGCTCGCATTCATGGCCGCAATGCTGGCGCGGAGGTCTCCATGTGCGTTTTCTGCGGTATTGTGGGCATCGACGGCAGCACTGATGCGCTGGTCCGTCTCCTCCTTGTTGTAGGCGTCAGACTTCGGCCGCTGCGACTCGGTCAAATGCCCATCCGCGTCCAGTGTAGCGATGCCTCCGGGTACGCCAACCTGCCCAGTGCGGACAACATCCTCGTCCGGCGCTTTGCCTGTGCCTGCGTTAAAAGCACCATATGCCATGTCAGGTTCCCTCCTGTTCGTCCGTGTATTTCACGGTGCTCGTGATATGATACTGCGCCGAAATTTCATC
>ERZ1026864.1572-NODE-1572-length-11401-cov-6.707650_pt1 | contig 11401 bp, 9 predicted proteins | sample MGYA00380162_ERZ1026864 | MGnify/ENA primary metagenome ERZ1026864 (study PRJEB33269, sample SAMEA4719798) | human gut metagenome | biome: human-associated habitat; feature: organic feature; material: feces | place: Cameroon | collected 2013-10 ... | reverse complement strand
AGACGCGCACCGATATGGCAGGCCTCGCCGAGGGTCTTACCGTAGGTGAGACCGATGGTCACACCGGAGAAAAACGCGTCTCCGGCACCCGTCGTGTCGACGACGGCAACATTGATCGGCGGACAGATGCCATAGCTTCCATCGATTTCCGCATAGACAGCACCCTGCTCGCCCATGGTCACGACCATGCGCGGATACTGCGCAGACTTCACCTTGTGCCCGATGATCGGTGCCAGCGCCTCCGGGGACAGCTTCTCATAGTCATCCGAAAACAGCAGTCCCGCCTCCTGCGCATTGCACACGAGACAGGCCGTCCGCTTCATCAGGTCACGCCGCTCCATCGCGATGGACATGTTCGACACGACTGCATAGACCTGCTTATGATACTTCTCCGCGAGGTCCAGAATCTGCTTCAGGATATACGACTCCATATCGATATCAACCGTCACGGCATCCGCATCCGCGATGATCTCATCGCCCTGCTCCTTCAGAATCGTCGAGATCTCCGAGAGATCCGGACGCTTCGAGATCGAGGCCACCACATCCCCGTTGTGTGAGAACACCGCAAGCCAGGTGCCGAGCCCGTCCTCCGTACGGCGGATGTAGCTGGTATCCACCTTATGGCGATTCAGCTTGTTGATGACATCCGTACTGATACCGGAGTGATCCACCACACTGATGAAGGTCGGCCGCAGCTCCACATTCGCGATATCCTCCGCCACATTCCGGCTCACACCACCATGCACCTCGCAGACCGTGCCTGCATTTCGCCCGGCCGGCACGTACTTCCCCTCCGGATACCCCTTGATATCCACGAACGTAGCCCCGATCACGACGATCCCCTTACTCATGCTTACCTCTCCCCTGCTTCTTTACTGAATATTGACTCGAAAATTATACGATATATACGAAAAAACACAAGTGGGAGTTCACCACGCCCCGAGTTTATAAAAATTTAATGGGGTCAGACCCCCTTACGAAATTCTTAAGATGCCGTAAAGGAGCTGGCCCCATAATGGAATCATGCTTTTCTGCGCTTCAGGAGACATATACACTCGCAGTTGTTCGTGCGCGGGAACATGTCGACCGGGCAGAGCTTCTCGACTTCGTAGCCGGCGTCCTGGAGCGGCACGAGGTCGCGGGCGAGACTCTTCGGCTTGCAGGCCACGTAGATCAGGCGGTCAACGCCGTAGTCGATGATCTTCGCGAGGGCCTTCGCGTGAATGCCGTCACGCGGCGGATCGAGGATAATCATATCCGGGCGCGGGGCGTCCTCGTAGCTGCCGTCCTCACGGATGAGTCGGCCGCCCTCCTCGATGACCTTCAGTACATCGCCGGCGATGAAATCGCAGTTGTCGATGCCGTTCAGCTTCGCATTCTCGTGCGCAGCGGCCACGGCCTCCGGGACGATCTCGACACCGACCGCCATGCTCGCCACGGAGCTCATGAGCTGCGTGATCGTGCCGGTACCGGAATAGAGGTCATAGATCACCGGCTTCTTCACCGAAGCACCCGCCGGATCGGTCGAGCCCGGCTGACCAGTGTCCGCAGCTTCCCGCGCAGTGTCTGTCCTCGCGTCGCCTGCATTGGCCGCGGCCTGCTGCGCCGCCTGCAGCTCCGTAAAGCCGGCGTACTCGCGGACCTTCGTATAGAGCTTCTCCGCGCCGAGGGAGTTCGTCTGGAAGAAGCTGAACGGAGTGATACGGAAGCGCAGTCCCAGGATCTCCTCATAGAAGAAGCGCTCGCCGTAGAGCACGTCGGTGCCATGGTCCTCGACGACATCCGCCAGCGTGTCGTTCTTTGTATGCAGGATACCGGCGAACCTGCCCTCGATCTTTCCTTCCGCCTTCAGCTGCAGCAGACGATCGCGCCAGCCGGCGAGCACCTTCTCCTCAGAGAGCTCCGGCTGCACACGCACGAAGCGGTCCGCGGTCGGACGGGTATGCTTCTGCTGTGCCTTCGGGCTGTAACGCCGCTCGAACCACTCGTCGAGGCCCTTCTGCCGCTCCGCGATCAGCTCCTCGGACGCCGGTACGCGCTTCGCACTCGCCCAGTTCGTGGAAGTCACGAGGTCCACGAGGATCTCGCCGGTCTTCACCGCGCGACGGTAGAGCAGATGACGGAGATAGCCCTCCCGCGTCTTCTTGTGAAGGTAGGTGATATCGAGCCCCGCGAAGTATTCCCGCGTCGCCTGCACGATCACGCCCGCATCCGGGTGCGTCAGCTGACAGCAATCCGCGTCGATGATGTTGAAGAAGCTCCGCTTCTGATGAAGTCCCAGTGTCAGCTCACCGCCCATCCGGCAGTCGCCGAAGGAAAACTCCATCTTATTCCGGTAGCCCTCCGAGACCGGCGACGGCACGATCGGCTCGAAGGTATATGTATCCGAGCGTACCACCGGCTCAAACAGTTCATGAAGCGCCTGCTCCTTCGTCTTCAGCTCTTCCTCGTAGCTCGTGCCCTGGAAGAAGCAGCCGCCACAGATCTCCGCATTGTCACATACTCTCATACTCTTCATCTTTCTCCATCGCCGATGTGGTCAATGTCTACATCAGCGTTCCTTACTCTTTTTTGTGATAACACTCTACCATATCTCACGACAGAAAAACAGGGTCGGCCAGCGCCGACCCCATCCCTGTTGCATGAACTACTGATTTCCCCGGGCGCATCGCCCCGGTTTCGTGCTTCGTTTACAGATACATCCCGTCATCCGGCGATGTCCTGCCGCAAGATCAGTCCTCGTCCTCGAAATCGTCCGCATCATCCTCGAAGTCATCATAATCCTCGAGGTAATCCGGCATCATGAAGCGATAAACGGCATACGCGATCCCTGCGACGGTCGCAACACATCCGATGATGGCGAGCACGGTGAGGATCGTCTTCTTCAGACGCTCATCCTCCTTCTTCTCCTGGATGTACTCCTGCAGCTTCAGCTTCTGAAGCAGAAGCTCTGCGTGGTCTCTGGCATCATCCTTATATGTCCGGACACTGTCTGCGAACTCTCTTGCATTTGTTCTCAATGCATTCATATCCAGCTTCTCCATATGGCACCTCCTGTGCAGTTTTTCTATTAAGAAAATTATACCATCGCCGGTCCCGTTTGACTACAGCTTCTGAAGTTTCGCGAAGCTCGCGAGCATCTTCTTCTGTCCGGCGGTGTCGAAGGTGACCGTCACGGTATAGTCCTTCTTTCCGTCCTCGATGGCCTCGACGGTGCCCTCACCGAACTTGATGTGCTTTACGCGATCGCCGACTGCGTAGTCGAGGGTCTCGAGCTTCTGGATGCCGGTCTGGATCAGACTCTTCGGGATACCTGCGCCCTTCTTTCGGGCAGCCCCCGCCCCGCTCTTCGCAAGATAGCCGGCCGAGCCCATGCCCTGCAGTCCATAGCTGTTCGCACCGAAGCTGCCAGCACTGCCCGAACTGCCGGAACCATAGCTGCTGCCACTCCCAGCGCCGTAGCCACCGGAGCGTCCGCCGTAGCTGCCCGAACCATAGCCGCCACCGTTTCCGGAACCATAGCCACTCGAGCGGCTACCATAGCTTCCACTACCGGAACCGTATCCGCCGGCGCGTCCACCCTTCGCGCCGAAGCGGCGTGCGCCCCCGCCGAAGATATCCGAATCGCCGTAGTCGTCGTCCTGGAACATATCGTCGTAGCTCTTCAGCAGCTTCTTATCGCAGAGCTCATCCGGGATCTCGTCGATGAACTTCGATGGCTTCATCCGCTCGTACGCACCGTTCAGCATACGGGTGCGTGCAGCAGTCATCACCAGCTCCTCCTGGGCACGGGTGATGCCGACGTAGCAGAGACGACGCTCCTCCTCGAGGTCCTCCGGATTTCCGATAGACGCGAAGCCCGGGAAGAGTCCGTCGTTCATCCCGACGAGGTACACCTTCGGGAACTCCAGTCCCTTCGCACCGTGCAGCGTCATCAGCGTCAGAAGATCCTGTCCGTCGTCCTTCCGGTCGATGTCCGCCACCAGCGACACATCCTCCAAGAACTCACCGAGCTTCGGCGGGTCGCTCTGCGCCTGATAGTCCGCCGCCTTACTGATGATTTCCTCGATGTTCTGGAAACGGGTCTCGGCTTCGATCGTTCCTTCCGCCCGGATCTCCATGCCGTAGCCGGTGTCATCCCGCACCGACTCGATCAGCGCCTGGATCGAGAAGCTGTTCTCCTCGCCCGGCTCCGCCTCCGTCTCGAGGTAGCCGGCCTTCCGGAGCTTCTCCCGCCAGCCGTCCATGAGCTCGACGAACTCCGTCAGCTTCGTGCCGGCCTTTCCACCGATGCCGATCATCGGTGCACGCTCCGCGGCCTCCAGCAGGGTGATACGGTGCTCCGCGGTCGATGTATCCGCCGCATAGGTCCGGAGCTTCTGGAGGGTCGCCTCGCCGATGCCGCGCTTCGGCACGTTGATGATGCGCTCGAAGGCGACATCATCCGAGCCGTTCGCGATCAGCTTCATGTACGCGAGGACATCCTTGATCTCCCGACGCTGATAGAAGTTGACACCGCCGATGATCTGATACGGCACGTTCAGCTTGATGCACTGCTCCTCGAACAGTCGCGACTGCGCGTTCGTACGATAGAGTACCGCCTGGTCATGATACGCCCTGCCGCAGTTCCGGGCCTCCCGGATCACCGCCTGTGCCTCATCATTGGCCCCCTCAAACTCCTGGAAACGGACATCCGGACCACCCTTTTTCTCGGTCCACAGCTTCTTCTGCTTCCGGCCATGATTGTGGCGGATGACTGCATTGGCACAGTCGAGGATTTTCTCGGTCGAGCGATAGTTCTGCTCGAGCTTGATCACGCGCGCGCCCGGAAAGCTCTTCTCGAAGCTCAGGATGTTCTCGAGGTTCGCGCCACGAAAGGCATAGATGCTCTGGTCGTCATCACCGACGACGCAGAGATTCCGGTACTTCTTCGCGAGCGCATGCACGAGACGGAACTGGATATCGTTCGTATCCTGGTACTCGTCGACCATGATGTAGCGGAAGCGCTCCTGATAGTACTGAAGCACCTCCGGCTCCGTGTCAAACAGCTCCACCGTCTTCAGCAGGAGATCATCGAAGTCGAGCGCCTCGTTCTGGTGCAGCTTCTTCTCGTAGAGCTCGAAGCAGTCCGCCATCTTCCGCATACGTGGATCGCCGCCGCTGCACTCCTCCTTTCGGAACTCGAGCGGGCTCAATCCCCGGTTCTTCGCACCCGAAATCACTGACAGCACCATACGCTCCTTAAACATCTTCGGGTCGATACTGAGCTCCTTCAGCACCTGCTTCATCAGCGTCTTCTGATCATCCGTATCATAGATGGAGAAATCCGACTTGTAACCGAGACGATCGATGTAGCGCCGGAGGATACGCACACACATCGAGTGAAAGGTCGATACCCAGACCTCCCGCGCCTGCGTCCCGATCAGCCGGTCGACACGCTCCCGCATCTCCCCCGCCGCCTTATTCGTGAACGTGATCGCGAGGATGTTCCACGGCGCGACCCCGCAGTTCTCGATGAGATAGGCCACACGATGCGTCAGCACACGCGTCTTACCGGAACCCGCACCCGCCAGCACCAGCAGCGGCCCCTCCGTACAGCGCACCGCCTCACACTGCTCCTTATTCAGAATCTTCTCCAGATTTTCCATAACTCTCCTAAATCTCAGATTATTTATCAAAACGAATGTGCGGAAATTATAGCACAGAAGGACCGTTGAATTCAAGCAAGAGGACTCGGAGTACTGTGCATCCGTCGCCGGCCCTCCGGGCCCTCCGATCGACATGGTTTAGAAAACCATGTCTTGTTGCTCAGGTGTGAATGTGTTATAATCCGTCCTATGGACGAACAATTTTTTCAGAATTTAATGGAATATCTGCAGTCGATCGGGCATATCGCCTCCGACGATATCCCGAACCTCGAGCTCTACATGGATCAGGTGACCGGCTTCATGGACAGCCACCTCACGACCATCAAGCGGCATCCGGAGGATAAGGTGCTGACGAAGACGATGATCAACAACTATGCGAAGAACAAGCTTCTGCCGCCACCGGATAAGAAGCGCTACAGTCGCGAGCATATGCTGATCCTGCTTTTCATCTACTATTATAAGAGCATCCTCCAGCTGAACGATATCGAGGCGATCCTCCGCCCGCTGAAGGAGAAGTACTTCGGTGGTCACGGGGACGCGAAGCTGAAGGACATCTACGACGAGATCTTCGACCTCGAGCCGGCCGTGAAGGCGAAAACCCTCCGTGATGTCGGCGAGATGGGCGTCAATGCCCAGGAAACCTTCCAGGAAAGCGATCCCCGCTTCCAGAATCTCTCCGACGAGGACCGGAAGGAGCTCCAGCTCTTCCTCTTCCTCTGTGAGATCGGCACCGACATCTACCTGAAAAAGCTCCTCATGGAGAAGGTCGCGGATCAGCTCCACGACATCGACCTCGAGCGCCAGGCCGCCGAGCGCGCATCGAAGATGAAGAAATAAGGCTTCATCACCCTGCACCGCCTTCGGCCAATGCTTCTATCCTCAACAACATCACGAAAATCCCCACTCCGATCACGGAATGGGGATTTTGCTTTCTACTGCTTTCCAGTAAATCTTCAAAAGAATGCGGTCAAATCAGTGCATCATTTCTTCTTCATGTTATCTTCGAGACCGAGACGGCTGAAGACCATATCATAGCCGTCGGCACCGTAGTTCAGCGAACGATTCACACGCGAGATCGTCGCCGTCGACGCACCCGTCGCCTTCGCGATGTTGAGATAGGTCTCCCCCTCACGCAGCATCTTCGCTACCTCATAGCGCTGTGCCATAGACAGCAGCTCGTTGATCGTGCACACATCCTCAAAGAACTTGTAGCACTCCTCCTTCGACTCCAGCGTCAGCACCGCATCAAATAAATGATCCACTTCCTTCGTTTTTAACTTACTATTCATCCTGTTTACAACTCCTGTATATTACGTAAGCACGAAAGCCGTACACTGCTTTACCAGTTCTCAGTTTCAACGCGCGAGCTTTCATGCTTTAATTTGCAAAAGTAGTATAGCACCGCCGCCCCGGACTTTCAACCCCATTCTATCGGCGTAGGTCTCCTCGTGTCGAAGACGCTCTGCACATCCATGAGGTCGCTGAGCTTCGAATCTTCACCGCAGTAGTCCTTCCAGAGGCGGTAGCCGTCGAGGTTCCGGCGGCCCTGCCGCAGGCTGTCTCCGCTGATCTGCGTCCATGCCTGCGTGGAGTCGACGTTACAGAAGTAGCGGAAGCCCGCCTTTTCGAGCATCTGGAACTTCTCATTGTCTGCGCTGTATGGATGCCAGTCCCCGATATCCGCACCGAACGGATAGAGGATGATGTCACACGGCTCCGGCATCAGGGTCTCGACATTCCGCTCCCAGCGATCCGTGTCCCGCGTGAGATCCGCGAGGCTCCGGTTCGTGAAGTTGATGTGGCCCCAGCTGTGGGAGGCGAGCTCGTAGCCGTCCTCCACCAGCGCCTTCATCAGCGTCTTCACCGTCTCCCGATCCGCCTCGATGTTCGGATTCGCCGTATTCTTCGGATCATAGTTCGGCGAGCTCGCATCGTAAGTCTCATCGGTACGATAGCCGAGCACACCATTGTAGCCCGTGAACGCCATGATGGCCTTCGCGCCGCGATAGGAGAAATCCGGATGCTCCTCGATGAAATGATCAAGGATCGGCACGATGTCATAATCCCCGATGGCGACATTGCCCACCGCATCCGTGTACTGCAGTTTCAGCTTCCCGTTCTCGTCGAGCACCATCTTATCCGCGAAGCCGCGGCCCTCCATGTACTCATAGTAGCAGACGTCGTCCTCCGACATCACGAACGGCTTCTTTCCCTCCGGCAGCATGATCTTCTTCGACACCATCTTCTCCGTGCCGTCGTCCTGCTTCTGCACCTCCGCGATATCGTGAAGCCCCACGAGCACGTAGCCGCGCTCATACATCTGCTGCAGGATCTTCTCGAACTCCGGGATCGTCGTCATGACCTGATTGAAGTCCTTCCCCTGCTTGTCATCGGTAAACGCGCGCTCCGTATCCACCGTCAGGATATGAAAAAACACATGCGTGATCTCACTGTTGTCCGCCGCCACCATCGTCGCCGCCGTCGCCTGATAGCTCTCGATCCGGCTCAGCGCCTCCGGGTCCTCCTTATAGTCGGAGTTCGCCAATGTCTCTACCGCGGCATCGTAGTCATACATCGCGGCGAGTCGATCCGCTGTCGCAAAGAGCGCCGTCCGCGCATCCTGTGGCGCAGCATCCGTCTCTGCTTCGCTGCCACTCTCTCCCGAAGCCGCCACCGCGGTCCCGTCGCCAGCATTGGCCTCATCCGACGCATCGCTGCCCGGATTCAGCACACTCTCCTGCGTCTCGCCCCGCTTCCCAGACGAAAGCTTACCACTCAGTGCACGCACACCAACCACGAGCAGCAGAATCAGATCGATCAGGACAAACGCCACCAGGATACGGTAGAACCACGCCCTCCGCACACGCGCACGATGACGCGCCTGACGCTCCGCACGCCGCGCCGCCAGCCGCTCCTCATACAGCCGCTCCATCTCCTCCGGATCCGCATCATCCGAATCCGCGTCATCCTCGCCCTCATACGTATCATACACCGGCTCACCCGTCGCGACATCATACGCATCCGCTTCTGAATTCTCAACCGGACGTTCCTCCGTCAAATCGATATCCTCGATGTCCAGATCATCCGCTGAACCCTGGTTTAAATTCTTTTCCTTCATATAATCACTCTCACCAATATCTATAAAAGCGCAAAGCTCTACATTTATCTTTTTGTCAATTATGCCTACATCTTACCCCAGAAGCTCCCTATAGGCAATAACGACTTCCTTAAGGTTTTCCAACGGTCAGGGAGTCCCATCACACGTAGACTCCCGATTGACATGTCAAGTCCGTCTGCTATAATATCTAGTATTAAAAACTATGTGTTGTTAAAGAGGCGAAGCATGAATTATAAGGTTATAGGTGACAGCTGTTGTGATTTTACACCGGCGCTGAAGGCGGATCCGCATTTCACGATCATTCCGCTCACGCTGGAAATCGGAGATTATTCCGTCGTGGACGACGACCACTTCGATCAGCTCGATTTTCTGAAGCGTGTCCATGCCTCGCCGATCGGACCCAAAACCGCCTGCCCGTCTCCGGAAGCCTATATGAAGGCGATGGAAGACAGCGACGCAGACGAGGTCTATGTCATCACCCTCTCCGAGCATCTCTCCGGCTCCTATCAGGCAGCCGTCATCGGAAAGCAGATGTACGAGGAGGAGCACCCGGACGACGGACGAAAGATCCATGTATTCAGCTCCGATACCGCTTCCGCCGGTCAGCTGAATTTCTGCCTTACGATTAAGGAGTTAAAGGACGCCGGAAAAAGCTTCGATGAGGTCGTCACACTCGTAAACGAAAAGATTCAGACGATGAAAACCTATTTCGTGCTTGAGTCCCTCGACACCCTCCGAAAGAACGGACGTCTCTCCACCGTAAAGGCCTTCATCGCCTCGGCCCTCAACATCAAGCCGATCATGGCTGGTGATCATGGCGTCATCGTACAGGTCGAGAATCAGCGTGGCATCAATAAAGCACTGAAGCGCATGGCACAGATCGCCGTCGAGAAGGTCGGTGGTCCGATGAAGACAGCGGATCTCCGCCTCTGCATCACCCACGTAAACAACCCGGACCGCGCCGAGCTCGTAAAAGAAGAATTCCAGAAGCTTGCGAGCTTCCGTGAGATCGTGATCACCGACGCCATGGGCGTCGCGACCGTCTACGCGGAGGACGGCGGCATCGTGATCGGACTTTGATTCTTAAAGAAAACCGTATCAATTCAGCCGGGGTGACTTCTTCACCCCGGCTGAACTGTTAAAGAAAGACCAAGCCACCCGGCCTGGTTTTCATTTAGAACGAAATATTTGCATCAAACAGTGCAAAGAAATTATCGGCGTCACTCTCCGGATGTGCCGTGAGATCGATTTCCTTCCAGAACGGTTCACGGAAACGGACGATGTGCTCATCCGCGTACGCCGTATACTGCTTGAGGAGCGCATTCGAACGGATCGTTTCCTCGAGCTTTTTCTTACGTTCGAGGGTCGCCGCCTCATCATAGGCATCGATACACTTCAGGATATAGTATTTCCCATCCTGCTCGATGATGTCCGAGATCTGTCCCTCCTCGAGGGCGAAGGCCGCCTGATAAATCGCATCCTCCTTCTCGGACTTCGCGAGCGTCTTCTCGATGTTCGGATCCTCGCTGTTCTGACGCGCGTAGTAGGAGAAGTTTGCGCCCGAAACATTCACCTGCTGCAGAAGCTGCTCCGCGAGCAGCTCATCCGACACCACGATTTCCTCCACACGGATGATCTTCGCATCCGCATCCGAGACCTCGGAATCCACATCGGAGATCAGGTACTCGGCGGTCTTACACGCGACGAAATACTCGGTATAGATCGAGATGACATCATCGAGCGTGCAGTCACCCATGAAGGCCATATCCTCTGCGCTGAGACCGTCGTAGAAGTCGTTCGCGACGGTACGGATCTTCTCCATATCCGTCGAGGTCGCGATGATGCCCTTCTCGGTCGCCAGCAGATTCAGTGTCTTGATGTCCTGAAGAAACTCCTTCATCTTCGCGACGAAGTATGGACCGTAGGTACTCTCCTGCTGGTTTTCCACCGGCAGATCCCAGATTTCCGCACCGAGCTGATTCTGATAGCGGTTTCGCTCGGAGCCGATCACGATCATCGCCTGCGCCTCCGTATAGCCGTCGACCTCCTCGGTTTTACCTGTGATCTCGATGCCCTTACACGAAATGAAGCTGCATGCTATCAGCACGCAGCTCAGTACAAGCACTGTTTTCTTGAAAAGTCGTTTAAACGTCATTCAGTAGTTCTTTCTTTAATAAAAACCGCGCATCCAGAAGGCCGTGACGATGCCGAGGATCGCGCCCATCAGCACCTGCAGCGGTGTGTGTCCGACGTACTCCTTCAGCTTCATCTGAAACTCCTCCGGCTTCCAGTTAAACGGGTTATCCTCGAGGATCTTGTTGAGCAGCACCGCCTGCTTTCCGGTCTCCATGCGTACACCGGTCGCGTCGTACATGACGACGCTGGCCAGGATGAAGCTGACCGCGAAGGCCGGCGACTGGAGTCCATACTGGAGTGCAGCCGCGGTCGTCAGTGCCACGACCGTAGAGGTGTGGCTCGACGGCATCCCACCGGATCCGGTGAGACGCTCCCAGCTGATGCCATGGTTTAAGTAGGCATCCAGCGCGGTTTTGATCACCTGCGCGAGAAACCAGGAAACCACCGCCGCCATCAGCATATAGTTCTGTAATAAGTCATCCAAAAAATTCATCTAGTC
>ERZ1026864.1568-NODE-1568-length-11412-cov-3.641014_pt1 | contig 11412 bp, 10 predicted proteins | sample MGYA00380162_ERZ1026864 | MGnify/ENA primary metagenome ERZ1026864 (study PRJEB33269, sample SAMEA4719798) | human gut metagenome | biome: human-associated habitat; feature: organic feature; material: feces | place: Cameroon | collected 2013-10 ... | reverse complement strand
GCCCACGGCGGGGTTGCTGGCAAAGCCGGAGGTTGTGTCCGATTCGCCGCATTTTAGACCAATGCAAAGCTGGCTGAGGCTTGCTTCCTCGCGCCTGAGTCCGGTGGCGTAGCGCACAAATTCCATGGCCTTGCGGGCCGCCATTTCGATTGTTTTTAGATCCCCGTTGCCGGAAGATGAAAAGCCTGCCACAGGCTTGCCTGTGCTTGCTATGCCGTCGGTTATCACCTTTGTCCATTCCGGTTCTATACCAACAACTATAACGGCAGCCACGTTTGAATTACAGCCCGTGCCTATGAGAGTGCGGAAATGCAGATCAAGATCCTTGCCGAACTGCATCCTGCCGTAAGGATGATAAAATGTCTTTGTGCCGTTTATAAGGCTGTTTACGCCGCGGCATATCTGACTTGAAACCGCATCCAGCGGCAGCAAAAGAACGTAATTGCGCACGCCAAGGCTGCCGTTTTCTCGCCTATACGCCCAAATGTTGATATCTTTCATGTGCGTCACCATTTCTTCGTTTTGATATTATGTATGTGTACATAACTGCCTGCTTGAATATCCGCCGTAGCCCTGCCTATTATCTGGCCGTATTCTATTACGTCCTGCCCTTCAGTCATGTCGCTCAGGGCTATTTTGTGGAATATGGGAATATTCTCGCGGACGGTAAGGCATAGCTTTTCTTCCGTAGCTATATCCTTTACCGCTATCTCGCTGCCTGCGTTTACAGGGTATATAACAATGCCTACCGTATCTTCTGCCTGATGGCGCAATGCACTGTGCTCCACTGTGCAACCTCCTGTTCTGTATCTGCCTTTTTAGGGATTATAGCAAATATGCGGACCGTATCTGCGGTCCGCATACCGTTTTTATAGATTCTGTGCTTAGCCGATTGTCCACTTCAGCAGCCGCTTTTTAAGCTTTTCAAACAGCTGCATGACTATCACCAGCACGACTACCATGAATATGAACCCGGCCCACACGTTTTCATATATGCCGAATTCAGAGTACTTCTTTACGAAGAAACCCATGCCGTACTGAGCGCCGTACATCTCCGCATACACAAGCATTACGAAGGTGCTCCTGAGGGAGTTTACAAAGCCCGCCAGTATGGATGGACTGGCCGCGGGAAGTATAACCTTGGTCAGCTTCTTTATGCCGGTCAGCTCCAGCGTGGCGGCATTATCGAGATACCGCTTATCTATGGTCATTATGCCGGTTATGGTGGCAAAAAGGGTTGACCAGAAGGAGCCGTATACGATAAGGAATATGGACGCCGCCCTGAAAGTGGGGGCCAGCAGCAGCGCAAAGGGCGAGAGCAGTATGGATGGTATCACGCTGAAAGCATATATCACCGGATGCAGCGCATCGCGGAGCTTTGTATGCATACCCAGCAGAGTTCCTATGGTCAAAGCAACGGTTATTGAAATAAGGATAGAAGGTATCATCATGCCTATTGAAGACACGAGGTTCACCAGCATGTTTTCCCTGTTTTCGTAAAAGGCTTTGCCTATGGCCTCCACCTTCGGGAAAAGATATGCGTTGGCCTTTCCGCTTGCCGTAATGGCCCAGTAAAAGACCGCAAGGGCAGCGTAAATCAATATGGTGCTCCAGTATTTCTTAAAAAAAGCCTTTATCTTTCCCATTATACCGCCCTCCTGAAGGATGATGGATTATTATTTGTCGTTCTCTGCGTAGAAGGCGTCAAGACCGGCGAAGAAGTCGGCATAGTCGGCGCCAAATTCTTCCTTGGCTTCTTCCAGGGCCTGCTCATACAGCTCGGTATTGATGTGATCCTCAATGTTGATGTCCTTGGCGTTTTCGCTGAGGAAGCCGGTCTTGTCCAGTATATTCCAAGCGCGGACAACGGAGTTCTTGAGGGGATCTACGCTTACGCTGTAATGCTCGTTGAGCATGTAAGCGGCAACGTATTCTTCGCTGGCTTCTATCTTCTGAGCCATCAGCTTTACGGCTTCTTCCTTGTTGGCTTCATAGTCGGCCTGGGCACGCATGAGAGCCTTGAGGATGCACTTGACGGTGATGGGGTTATTCTTTACGAAGTCGCTAGAGGCAACCATGCGGCAGCAGGAGTAGTTGGGCATTATGTCGCTCTGGTAGCAAACAATCTCTATACCTTCAGTGGTGGAGGCGGAGAGAGCTTGGCCGGTGCCCTGAAGCGCGAAGTCAACCTCGCCCTTAAGAACGGCGGCAGCGGCATCGTTGTAATTGGTGTAGGATATCCATTCAAGGGCTTCCAGCGGCTTGTCGTAACCGAGCTCCATAACGGCGCCGGTGAAGGCAAAATAGCTGGGGTTGCAGGCGAACTTCTTGCCGATGAGGGATTCTACGCCCTTCCATTCGGTGCCGGTCTTGGCGATAACAGGCATGCAGCCGGTAACCATATGGCCGCCGAAGATGGTCAGGTCAACGCCGGAAGCGATCTGCTGGAGGGGGTTGCTGGTGCCGGAATTGGAGACGACGTCTACCTTGCCGGAAGCAAGCAGCTGCATGGCATCAGCATTAGCGGTAGCGGGAACTACTTCAATGCTCAGGCCTTCGTCAGCAAAGTAACCCTTTTCCTCGGCGATGAATACGAGGATGTTGCCGCTGGTGCCGTAGTTCCAGCGAACGGTGCTTACTTCGGGAACTTCCTTTTCGGGTTCCGCGGGAGTTTCGCTTTCCGCGGGAGCCGCGGTATCGGCGGGAGTTTCGGTGCCGGCGTTGGATTCAACGGGGGCGGCGGTGGGTTCCGCGGGCGCATCGTTATTGGATGCGGCGGGAGTTGTACAGGCGGCCATGGATACTACCATGAGGGCAGCCATGAGTACAGCAAAAAGCTTCTTCATTTTCTGTTCTCCTTAGAGATAATTTTTATGCTCAGCCGGGTTCTGACCGGCGATGCAGCTTGGTTAGCCTATTCTGGTTGCAACATCCTGATTAATGTAGCGTATCAGGGTATTGCGCATATTAAGGTAGGCGACATCCTCAAACTGAGTCTCGCGCGTGGGGCGGTTGTCGGCGGGAATATCGCAGGTGAAAATAACGTTGCTTGGGGATTGACCAAGAACGAATATTTTAGTGGAGAGCAGTATTGCTTCATCCACGTCATGCGTAACGAAAAACACGGTTTTTTTAGGCTCCTGCTTATGCCAAAGTTCGATAACCATGTCCTGAAGCTTTGCCCTCGTTACCGCATCCAGCGCGCCAAAAGGCTCGTCCATAAGCAGTATCGGCGGGTCTATCGCGAATGCACGCGCTATGGCGCAGCGCTGCTTCATTCCGCCTGAAAGCTCCTTGGGCAGCTTGTTATAAACGCTTTTGTCAAGACCGACGGCGTTTATCATATCCAGCGCAATGCGCTTCAACTCCTTTTTATCGCGTTTTGGGAAACGCTGGGTCAGCGCAAGCATTATGTTTTCGCCAGCGGTCATCCACGGGAAAAGACCGTAGTCCTGAAATACGACGCCGCGGTTAAGGCTTGGCCCCGAGAACGGAATGCCGTCTAACAGTATTTCGCCGCTGCTCTGCTTTTCAAGGCCGGCAAGCAAGCGCAAAAGGGTACTCTTTCCGCAGCCGGACTGACCCAATATGGAAACAAATTCACCTTCGCCAACATCCATATTGATATCCTTGAGCACCAGCTTATTCGTGCCCGGATATGAAAAGGAAAGGTTTTTAATAATAGTTTCGTGCATAGGTTATCCCCTTTTGCTCAGCTTCGCGCGCCCATAGCACGCGCATGCGGTAGTTTATCATTGAAAAATAAACTTGTAAAATTCGACTTATGAATTTTAATGGGGTTAAATCGGTTTTGTGAATGCAAGCAAAAAAGAGTTGACAACGCGGGGAAAAGGCTATATAATAGCCAAGGTCAAAGCAGAAGCCCCGCTTCTCACCCGCCGGCAAGTGCGCCAGGCGCGGTAAGTAAACAATGAGTATTGCGATTTATCGTGAGTATATCATAGGTGGGTGCTTTGCATCCACTATTTTTTTACGGAGGTGTACCAACATAGCCAGTCAAGAGCTCTTGATAAACGAGGAAATTCGGGACGCAGAAGTCCGCCTCATCGACGAAAACGGCAACCAGCAGGGCATCGTAACCATAGATGTTGCGCTGAGGATGGCCGAGGCTGCCGACCTTGACCTTGTCAAGATCGCACCCACAGCGGTTCCGCCGGTGTGCAAAATTATGGACTACGGCAAATACCGCTTCGAACAGACCAAAAGGGAAAAGGAAAACCGCAAGAACCAGAAGGTCATCGAGCTGAAGGAGATTCGCCTTTCGGCGACGATCGATCAGCACGATATGGAAGTGAAGGCGAAGGCCTGCCAGAAGTTCCTCGGCAACGGAGACAAGGTAAAGGTCACCATTCGCTTCAAGGGCCGCCAGATAAAGCATGGCGACATTGGAATGGACGTGATGGACGCTTTCTATGAAATGGTGAAGGACGCGGCATCTGTTGACAAGCCCGCCAAACAGGAAGGGCGCAACATGATAATGATACTGGTGCCAAAGGCAAACTAAACAATTTATCCAAGGAGGAAATACCCCATGCCAAAGATCAAAACCCACAGGGGTGCAGCTAAAAGGTTCAACCTTACCAAGGGCGGCAAGGTCAAGCGGGCTAAGGCTTACAAGAGCCATATCCTGACCAAGAAGAGCACCAAGAGACTTCGCGGACTGCGCCAGACTGGTTACATCGCCGAGTGCGAGGCCAAGAAGGTGCGCGAACTCATCCCGTATAAGTAAGGAGGAACAAACAATATGGCAAGGATCAAAAGGGCTGTAAACGCCGTTAAGAAACGCCGCAAGGTGTTCAAGCTTTCCAAGGGCTACTTCGGAGCCAAGTCCAAGCAGTATCGCGCCGCTTCTCAGCAGGTTATGCGCTCCATGGCGTATGCCTACGTTGGACGCAAGAACAAGAAGCGCGAATACCGCAAGCTGTGGATCGCCCGTATCAACGCGGCTGCGCGTATGTGCGGCACCAACTACAGCCGTCTTATCAACGGCCTTAAGCTGGCCGGTGTGGACGTGAACCGCAAGGTTCTGGCTGAACTCGCCGTAAGCGATATGGCTACCTTCAAGCAGCTGGTAGACGTTGCCAACAACGCCAAGGCCTAAGCTTAAAACAGCAAAATATAAGCACTCTTGATCGTTCAAGGGTGCTTTTTTGTTGGAATAATAAAACGAGGGCGGGAATCCGCCCCCGATATCAATCAATAATCAGCATTCGGGTTCGATAAGGCCGTAGTTGCCGTCCTTACGCTTATAGATAACGTTTATCTGATTCGTGTCGCCATTGGTGAACATATAGAACGAATGGCCCAGCATTTCAAGCTGAAGCATGGCTTCGTCCACAGTCATGGGCTTAATGTCGAACCGCTTGACCTTTACCACCTTGGCCGCTTCTTCATCAAGATCGTCCTGCGTGAACGCATCCGCATATACCGGCTCCGGCGCACGGAACGCGCCCGCCCTAAGGCTCTTTTCAAGTTTGGTGCGGTGGCGCACTATCTGCTTTTCAAGCTTGCTGAGCACATTATCTACCGAGGCGTACATATCGCCGGAGGTTTCCTCCCCGCGGATTATGCCGCCCGCATAGGGTATCGTGACTTCTACAATGTGGCGGTTGCGCTCCACGCTGAGCGTAACATGCGCCTGAGTATCCTCGGGAAAGTACTTGTCCAGCTTGCTTACCTTTTTGTTGATAAGCTCCTCCAGGTAATCAGATACTTCGATGTTCTTTCCGCTGATCGTTATAATCATCCTTCTTACCCCTTTCTTGCGGCCCTTTGGTTTGCGGCCGCTTATATTATCTCTTTCGTTAAGTGTAGCACAATTTCCTGCAAGGCAGTGTAAATTATAGGTGCTTTTTTTGTGAACACTTAGCGGCAGAGCGGCAGCCGGAGCATCCGCAGCCGCATCCGCGCCGGCGGCGCATTATTATGCAGTATGCGCTGTATATAACGATAAGCGCGGCTACGGCATAGAAAAGCACGGCTTTGTCGGTCTCTCCGGTGAAAAGACCGATTATATTATATGTCAGCAGAGACATTATATACGCGCTTGCAAGCTGCCAAACAACGGCAAACGCCGTCCATGCGCGGGACTGCATTTCACGCCGAATTGTGGCAACGGCGGCCATGCACGGAGTATAGAGCAGCACGAATACAAGGAAGGAATACGCGCTTGCGGGGGTGAATATGCCGCTTAAAGCCTGGCGCACAACCTCGCCGCCGGCGGAGGCGGAAAAGCTTGCAAACATGGAAAGCGAGCTTACAACGGCTTCCTTTGCCACAACGCCCGTGAGCAGCGCAACGCTTGCCTGCCACGACCCGAAGCCAAGCGGCTTGAATATGGGCGCTATTGCGGAGCCGATTGCGCCGAGTATGCTGAGGGAAGGATCGGATATAAAGTTAAGGCGGAAGTCAAAGCTATGCATGAACCATAGAACAACGCTCATGGCGAATATTATGGTGCCCGCCTTTTCAAGGAAGTGCTCCACGCGTTCCCAAACGTGGGTGAAAACATTGCGCGCGCTCGGCATGCGGTACGGCGGCAGTTCTATAACAAACGGCGCTTCCTGCTTATTTGAAGCAGCCTTGCGGAAAATAAGGCCGGAAAGTATGCCCAGCATCACGCCAAGAACATACAGGCTCAGTATTACAAGGCCGCGATGCTCGCTGAAAAACGCACCAGCTATAAGCCCGTATACCGGCAGCTTTGCGGAGCAGCTCATGAACGGCAGCAGCAATATTGTCATGCGGCGGTCGCGTTCGTTATCCATTGTGCGCGCGCCCATTGCTGCGGGAACGGTGCAGCCGAAGCCCATCAGCAGCGGTATGAAGCTTTTTCCGCTCAGCCCGAAGCGGCGCATTGGCTTATCCATTATAAACGCAATGCGGCTCATGTAGCCGCTGTCCTCAAGCAGGCTGAGGCAAAGGAAAAGCAGCGCTATCTGCGGCAGGAACGTGAGCACGCCGCCAACGCCTTTTATTATGCCGTCGCAAACAAGGCTTATGAACCATTCTCCCGCGCCCGCGTTCTGCAGCAGGCTCATTACGGCGGGGGCAACGGTGCCGTCTATAAATTCGCCTACAAGGTCGCTAAGCGCCGCGCCTACAGTTGAGAACGTGAGCAGGAATATAAGCCCCATTATCAGCAGAAAAAGCGGTATTGCAAACGCCTTATGCGTAAGTATTGCGTCTATCTTTGCACTGCGGGCGGCGCTTGAAGCTTTGCCGGAATGGTGATAGGCTTTCTTTGCAACGCGCTCGATATATGAATACCGGCTGTCTGCAACAAGTGATTCGCTGTCGCCTATGGGGTTTGCGGCGGCGTATTCGCTTATTATCGCGTCCACAAGCTTTGCATCCATATCGTTGAGCTTCAGGCTTTCGCGCACGCGCTCATCGCCTTCAAGCAGCTTTATTTCAGCCCAGTGCAGCGGCAGCTTCGCGGCCTTTGCATAGGGTTCTATTATTGCGCCTATCTTATGGTGCTCCTCGTGGGTAAAATCATCGTAAACGTCGTCCGGCTCTATAAGGAAGCCCTCGTGCAGCTGCGTATGCGTCGCGGTGATAAGGCTTTGCAGGCCCGTAACAAGATCGTCTATGCCCGCGCCGGTGCGCGCGCTTATAGGCACAACCGGGATGCCCAGCTCAAGCGAAAGCTGCTTGCAGTCTATGCTGTCGCCCTGCTTTTCAACTTCGTCCATCATGTTCAGCGCCAGTATCATCGGGCGCTCAAGCTCCATCAGCTGTATGGTAAGATAAAGATTGCGCTCCAGGTTCGTGGCATCCACAATGTTTATTATCGCGTCCGGATTTTCGTTTATGATATAATCGCGCGCTACTATTTCCTCCATTGAATACGGCGAAAGCGAATATATGCCCGGAAGGTCCACAACGGTCATTTCGTGGCCCATGGTGCATAATCCGTCGCTGTTCTTATCGGCGCGCTGCTTTATTTTGCCTTCTTTCTTTTCAACCGTTACGCCCGGCCAGTTGCCAACGTATTCCTTGCTGCCGGTCATTGCATTGAAAAGCGTTGTTTTGCCGCAGTTTGGGTTGCCTGCAAGCGCAAGCCTGACGGGGCGGTCCTCCTCAAACGTATCCTTGGGGCAGAAACCGTCCTTCGAACACATGCTCTTTTCCATTATGAAGCCCGTCAGCTCCGCTGCGCGTTTATGCTCGGCATGGTCTGCATCGCGCTTATCGGCGCTGTGTTCGCGCTCCTCGCGGGCGCGCTTTTCTTTGGCGGCGATTGTGCGCTCAACATCCTCGTGCCACTTTCTGTGGTCGTCCTCGTTCATCAGCACTATCGTGTCTGCATCGGCTTTTCTTAGGGACATAGTGTAGCCCCTCAGTTCTATTTCAAGCGGGTCGCCCATCGGCGCAAGCTTGACCAGCTTTATCTCAGTGCCGGGCGTTATGCCCATGTCCACAATATGCCTGCGCATGCGCTTATCGGCAGATACAACTGCATAAACATGCCCGCTTTGGCCGCATTCAAGCCCGCTCAATCTTTTGCGTGAAATCTGATCCATATATCCTCCGTATAATAAGTTAGACACGGCTAACAAAAATAATTGTATATCCGGCATATTGCGCTGTCAATGGCGTTTTGTGCGGCGGCGTGGTATTATATTGATATAAAATCGGGAGGTGACTGTATTTATGCATCCTGTAACAGTTGATGCTTTTTCTTCGGTGCCGTTCGGCGGAAATCCGGCGGGGGTGGCCGTGTTTGAAGATAAATTGCCGGAGGAGGCTGAAATGCGCCGTATTGCGGCAAAAATGGGATATAGCGAAACGGCCTTTATACTACCGCTCGGCGGGAACAGGTTCCGTATACGCTATTTTACGCCGGTTGAGGAGGTGCCGCTGTGCGGGCATGCCACGGTAGGATCGTTTGCATATATGCTGAAAACCGGCCTTGTGCGGGAAGGCGAAAGCTATGTTGCCCAAACAGGCGCGGGAGATATAAATGTGGACATTGCGGACGGGCTTGTTTGGCTGGATATGGCGGAGCCTAAGCCGCTTGCATTCTTAAATGATACGGACAGCGCGGCGCTTGCGGCGGCATACGGCATAAGTGCGGCGGACATGGGGAAACTTAAGCCGGCCATATCCAACAGCGGCCTTGCGGATATAATGCTGCCGCTTAAAGGCGCAGAAGTGCTTGCAAATTTGGAACCGGATATGGATGCGATAGCGAAACTTTCCAAAAAGCTGGACGTTACGGGTGTGCATGCGTTTACAATAGAGAAGGACGCGCTGCATTGCCGCAATTTTGCCCCGCTTTACGGAATAGATGAGGAAGCGGCCACGGGCACGTCCACCGGCGCGCTTACATATTATCTTTATAAGCACGGCATTATAAAGCCGAACGAAACAAAACTGTTCATTCAGGGCGAGGCCATGGGCAAGCCTTCGCGCATATATTCGCGCCTTAGCATAAACGGGGAAAGCGTGCGCATCCGCGTGGGCGGCAGCGGCTGCGTAAGGGAATAACAGGCAGCGAACGGCACTACACAACGGGCCGCGTTTCTGGTATAATAATACGAGGCACATAGAAGGAGTTTAACATGATAAAACACGTTGTTTGCCACCGCTACCGCGACAAAGCGGAGGCTTATAAGATCGCCCCTATGCTCAATGCGCTTATGGGCAAGGTACCGTCGCTGAGGAGCATGGAAACGGGCATAGACTTCATGGATTCCGCGCGTGCGTACCACATGGTGCTCATAGCCACGTTTGACGAATACGCAACGCATCCGGAACACGTGAAAGTAAAGGAATACATACACAGCGTGCTTGAATCCTCCGTTTCGGTGGATTTTGAGTGCTGATATGGGTGCTTTTAAGGCCGTTACCCCTTTCGAACCGCGCGGAGATCAGCCGGAAGCCATAGAGCGACTGAGCCAAGGCGTGCTTAACGGCGACAGGCTGCAGGTGCTGAAGGGCGTTACGGGCAGCGGCAAAACATTTACAATGGCGAAGGTGATAGAGCGGGTGCAGAAGCCCACTCTTGTTATCGCGCACAATAAAACGCTTGCGGCGCAGCTTTGCGGGGAATTTAAGGAGTTCTTTCCGGACAGCGCCGTGGAATACTTCGTTTCGTACTACGATTATTATCAGCCGGAGGCATATATAGCTTCTTCCGATACATATATCGAAAAAGTGGCCACGGTGAACGATGAAATAGATAAGCTTAGGCTCAGCGCGACAAGCGCGCTGAACGAGCGCAGGGACGTTATAATAGTCGCTTCCGTGTCGTGTATATACGCCCTCGGCGATCCGGAGGAGTATCTCAAACTTTCCGTATCGGTGCGCGAAGGCATGCGCATGGAGCGGGACGAGCTGCTAAAGCGCCTTGTTGACATACAGTACCAGCGCAGCGAGTTTGATTTTAATCGCGGCAACTTCCGCGTAAAAGGGGACACGGTGGACGTTATGCCGGCAAACTGGAGCGAGAAGGCGTTGCGCATAAGCTTCTTTGGCGACGAGATAGAGCGCATAAGCGAAATAAACGCCCTTACCGGCCAAACGATAACGGACAGGAGCCACGCAGCTATTTTTCCCGCCACGCATTACGTTACCGGGAGGGACAAGCTGGAGGCCAGCATAGGCGACATTGAGACGGACATGCAGAAGCGCGTGGCCGAGTTCAATGCGGAGAATAAACTGCTGGAGGCGCAAAGAATAGCGCAGCGCACGGAATACGATATTGAAATGATGCGCGAAATAGGCTATTGCCAGGGCATAGAGAACTATTCCCGCTATTTTGACGGCAGGAAGCCAGGCCAGCCGCCGTTCACGCTGCTGGATTATTTTCCGGACGATTTCCTTATGTTTATAGACGAAAGCCATGTTACCCTGCCGCAGATACGCGGCATGTACGCGGGCGATTATTCGCGCAAAAAGGAGCTTGTGGAATACGGGTTCCGCCTGCCGGCGGCGTTTGACAACAGGCCGCTGAGATATGAGGAATTTGAAAAGCGGATAAACCAGCTTATTTGCGTATCTGCAACACCGGGCGAATACGAAACGGATAATGCATCGCAAATAGTCGAGCAGATAATACGCCCCACGGGTCTGCTGGACCCAGAAATAACGGTAAGGCCGGTAGAAGGGCAGATAGACGATCTTTTGAGCGAAGTTAAGCTGATGGCGCAGAAGGGATACCGCACGCTTGCGACCACGCTTACAAAGCGCATGGCGGAAACGCTGACGGAATATCTCGATTCAATGGGCGTGCGCGTAAGATATATGCACAGCGACATTGAAACAATAGAGCGTATGGAGATAATACGCGATCTGAGACTGGGCGAGTTCGATGTGCTGGTGGGTATAAATCTGCTGCGCGAAGGGCTTGACCTGCCGGAAGTTGGGTTGGTGGCCATACTT
>ERZ1026864.1567-NODE-1567-length-11413-cov-7.834302_pt1 | contig 11413 bp, 7 predicted proteins | sample MGYA00380162_ERZ1026864 | MGnify/ENA primary metagenome ERZ1026864 (study PRJEB33269, sample SAMEA4719798) | human gut metagenome | biome: human-associated habitat; feature: organic feature; material: feces | place: Cameroon | collected 2013-10 ... | reverse complement strand
GACTGCGGAACCGCCTCGACCTTACCGAAGAGCTCGGATGTGGATGCCTGGTATACACGGCAGGTCTTATCGAGACCGGCAGTGTGGACGGCCTCGAGGATACGAAGCACGCCGAGTGCGTCGACGTCACCGGTGTACTCAGCCGCCTCGAAGGAAACCTGTACATGGGACTGTGCCGCAAGGTTGTAGATCTCGTCCGGCTTCACCTGAAGCACGATACGGATGATGCTGGAGGAGTCGGAAAGATCGCCCTCGTGGATGATCAGCTTATCGAGGATGTGGTCGATGCGCTCAGTCGTGGAAACCGACGCACGACGGATGATGCCGTGGACCTCATAGCCCTTCTCCAGCAGAAGCTCTGCCAGATAGGAACCATCCTGACCTGTGATACCTGTAATTAACGCCTTTTTCATATATGTCTCCTGTTCTTTCTATAGAAGAATCTTTTTTATGTGTGGACTGGCCATACTTTCACATAGTTTATCACATGTCGGCGAGGATTCCATAGCCTGAGACGAAAAAAGCGCCTGGAAGCCACTGAAAAGCCAGCGGGATATCCCGCCGGCTTCTTTGGCGCAGGTATGTTACCACTCAAAACCCAGGGAAATGAGAAGTATATATTCAGCTTAAAACATGTTAAAATGTACACAAGTATGTCCGGCGCAGGAACGGAGAGATATACTGCTGCGCCGACGGGGGTCGCGATGAGGTCTGGAATTCGGAAATATCTTACACATAAATCACTTGCACTGCTGATGCTCTGCGCATCGCTGCTGTTCATGCTGTGCGTGCGCCCGACGCCGGTCTATGCGGAGGAAATGTCCGAAGCGAAAACCGTCCGTGTCGGTTATTTCACCTCCCGGAATTTTCAGGAGGGTGGCGCGGACGAGCATAAGCGCGGCGCAGGCTATGAGTACCTGCAGAAAATCGCAAGTCTGACGGGCTGGAATTATGAGTATGTCTACGCGCCGTTCGGCGAGTGTCTCGAGATGCTCGAAAACGGCGAGATCGATCTGATGGGGGACGTCAATTATACTCTCGACCGTTCCAGACGGATGCGCTTTTCGGCCTATCCACAGGGATCCGAAGAGTTCTGGCTCTTTACCAACCGGAAGCACGAGGCGCTGGCCGAGGGCGGCTATAGTGCACTGGAGGGCTGCCACATCGGCGTCAACAGTGACACCTATCCGGAGAAGCTGCTCGAGCAGTGGCTGGAGACGAAGCAGATCGAGGCCACGGTCGTGTCATGCACGGATGATCAGGCGCTGGCGTATGGAACACTCGATGCCGTCGTGGCGCCTGGCCTCATCATGGACAGCGACGCCGTTTCGATCACCAGCATTGGCGGCGGCGACTATTACTTCGCTGTGAACACGAAGAGGCTCGACCTCCTTTCCGAGCTCAATGCAGCCATGGCGGAAATCAACACGATCGATTCGGATTACAGCCGCAAACTGGTCGCCCAGTACGAAAACAAGTCCTCGCGGAAATTCCTGCTGAACCGTCAGGAGAAGAAGTGGCTGGAGGAGCATGAGAACACGATTCGTGTCGGCTACTTCGAGGACAAGTTCCCGTTCAGTGGAACCCGCGATGGCGATCTCGCCGGCATCCTGAAGACGGTGCTGGACACCATCGCGCAGCAGTATGGCATCACGATCACCGCGCAGGCCTATGCCACGACCGATGAGATGCGCGCGGCCCTCGAAAAGAATGAAATCGACCTCGCCGGACCGGTTATCCGTGATCTCGATGTGTTCGAGCAGATGGGTGCGGTGGCGACCGACGCCATCTATGAGCTGACCCCGGTGGTCATCTATAAGGACCACAGCTTCGACGAGAACTCCGCTGTCATCGCCACGACCGGCGCTTCCCTCTATTCGGACCAGATCGTGAGCGTCTCCTCAAAGGACGTCACCACCAGAAAATTTGCGACCTTCGATGAGTGCCTCCAGGCGATCCTTGATGGCGAGGCGGATGCGACCATCATCGCGTCCGCCCGCATCAACGAGCTGAACGACAATCCATTGATGAAGAAGCTGTCGTTTGCAGAGATCGCGAATCGGCAGAAGCTTGTGCTGGTGACGATGAAGAACGACCGGCGCGTGGTCACCATCGTCAATAAGGCGATCGCCCAGTCTGCGAGCCTCCTGAACGGCGTCGTGCTTGCGGAAAACTCGGTCACGAACGATCGGGTCACACTGCATGAAGTTATCCAGGCCAATGCAGGCACCGTGATGTTCATCGCGGTCGCCATCATTGGCGTCCTCCTGCTGCTCCTGTCGCGACTGGTGGTCGGGCAGCGAAAGCTCGAGGCGGCGCTCGCGGAGGCACGTGAGGCCAATGCTGCCAACGTGGCGAAGACGACCTTCCTCAACAGTATGTCGCACGATATACGTACCCCGATGAACGCCATCATCGGCTTCACGAACATCGCACTTTCGATGGGCCCGGAGGAGAAGATCCGGAACTGCCTCGAGAAGATCATGAAGAGCTCGGACTACCTGATGTCGCTCATCAACGACGTGCTCGACATCAGCCGCATCGAGAGCGGCAAGATCAAGTATGAGCCGGTGCCGTGTGACATCACCGAGATCACGGATACCGTGCTGGCGGTGGCGCATGGCTTCCTGCAGGGGCGGAACATCGAGTTTGTCGTCGAGCGCGCGACACCGACGGCGAAGTATGTGTATGCCGACGAGCTTCGGATCCGCGAGGTGCTGATCAACATCCTCAGTAACGCCATCAAGTTCACGAAGGACGGTGGCACGATCCGCTTCGAGGTGGAGGACCAGCCGGTCGGCGACGGGAAGCACGTCCAGGTGCGCTACCGCATCTCGGACACCGGCATCGGCATGAGCGAGGAGTTCCAGGCGCATCTCTATGAGGAGTTCGCCCAGGAGAACGACGGCGCCCGCACGAACTACAAGGGCACCGGGCTCGGAATGGCCATCACGAAGCGCTATGTCGACATGATGAACGGCGAGATCCATGTGAAGAGCAGGCAGGGCATCGGCACGACCTTCACCGTCGAGCTGCCGCTCCGGATCGCAGAGACGGCCCCGGATACGAAGGAAAAATGCTCGTGCACAGAGCGTGACCTCCAGGGAGTGCGCGTCCTGATGGCGGAGGACAACGACCTGAACGCCGAGATCGCGATCACGTTGCTGGAAGAAAAGGGCCTCGTGGTCACCCGTGCCGTCGACGGCCAGGACGTCCTCGACCAGTTCCGCGCCGCCCCGGCCAGAAGCTTCGACCTTATCCTCATGGACATCATGATGCCGCAGATGAACGGCTACGAAGCGACCCAGGCGATCCGCAGCATGTCCGACCGCCCGGATGGCCGGACCATCCCGATCGTCGCCATGACCGCCAACGCCTTCGCCGAGGACATCGCCGCCGCCCACGCCGCCGGCATGAACGGCCACCTCGCGAAGCCGATCGACATGGACGAAGTCGTGAAGGTCATCTGCCGCGTGCTGAAGTAAACGCTCCGCGTCGGCCGAGGGCAGACCTGTCAGGGAAAACGATGTATGTAAAAACGGAGCCTTGCATGGCTCTGTTTTTGATTAGAAAAATTTAATGGAGTCAGACCCCATTACGAAATTCTTAAGATGGCCTGGCGAAAAAACGAAAAACGGGATGTGTAAAATCTGAAATTTCCAGTTCCGTTTCGGCTTTTTCTGCGCTATAATATACAGCTGTAGCGGGGACATAGCTCAGTTGGGAGAGCGTTGCGTTCGCAACGCAAAGGTCGCGGGTTCGAATCCCGTTGTCTCCATATAGAGGATCGTATTCGAAGCATCGGATACGATCCTTTTTTTATGCCAATGTCTCCGTCCTCCGCATCATCACTTCTGCAGTATCTGCTTTTCGTTCTCCTGCACGCGGCGCTCGAACGCCGTAAACTGCCGGATCTCGTCCTCCGTGAATCCCCGGAACTTCGCCTGCTCATAATCGCGCTCCGCGGCATCGATATCCTGTAGCACCGCATCCGCCGCCGGCAGCAGCTCGAGACGGATCTTCCGCGGCTCGCGTTTTTTCTTCGTTATTCCATCCTCGCCTGCGTCCGGTGCCTCGCCGCGCTTTCCGAAAAGGCCCGCCATTTCGGCCATTTCCGTCGCCTCGCTGCGTTTCCTCGGCACGTCGACCACCTCGAGCATTCCACGTGCGACCAGCTTCTGCAGTGCGGCGCGCAGATCTCCGCGGCTCATGTGCATCAGTTCTGCGAGATCCTTCCGGCTCAGCGCCTTCCCGGCGTCTTTTTGTTCGAGCATCTGCACTCCATCCCTCTGATCAAGCGCCTGCCCGGCGTCCTTCCGGTACAGCAGCAGCGACAGCTCCGCCATCGTCATATCATACTTCAGCGCCACCGACTCGAGATAGCGCTCGATCAGCTTCCGGTCGCGGTAGCGCTCCACGATGATCCCATCCTCTGAAATCACCTCCTGCAGCGCCTGGCTCCGCTCCTCGCCGAGCTTCTGCGTCCCCGGGATCGTCGCCGGGAACACGAAGCCATCCTTCGCCGCATCCACCAGAAAACGATAGAGCTGCAGCCGCTTCCGCTCGTACGCCTCCTCATCGAGCACATGCTTGAAGAACTCGTTGTAGCACTCGAACATCGCGAGCTTCATCTCCACCGTCCGCGCCAGACTGATCTTCTGATTTACCAGCGAACCCTTCGTCTTCACATAATAGTAGACCGGCGTCCGCAGCGCATAAAACGTCGTCGCATAGCGCACATACTCGAGATTAAACAGGAAATCCTCGCACCAGCTGATCTTCGCATCCATCCGGATCCCGTGCGCCTCCACGATCTCGCGCCGGTAGAGCTTGTTCCACAGCACCCCATAGTAGTAGTCCGCCGGATTCTCCATCATGAAGCCCACGAATGCCTCGCGCCCGATCACCTGGTCCGCGTCGATGTCACCCTTCCGCGACACCATCTCCCCGACGACACGATAGAAATCCGCGATCACCAGGTCGCAGCCCGTCTCCTCGGCCGCCCGCACCATCAGCTTCGTCGCATCCGCCGTCAGCCAGTCATCACTGTCCACGAACTGCAGAAACGTCCCCCGCGCCCGCGTGATCGCCTGGTTCCGCGTATCCGACACCCCCGTATTCTCCTTATGCACGACCACCACGCGCGCATCCGCCCGCGCATACCCGTCGCAGATCTCCCCGGACCGGTCCCGGCTCCCGTCGTCCATCAGGATCAGCTCGAAATCCCGAAACTCCTGATTCAGAATACTGTCCACACAGCGCGCGAGACCCTTCTCCGCGTTATACACCGGCACGATGATACTGACCTTCGGCTCCATAGACACCTCCATCAAAAAACTACCTCTAGTTGTACCATAAATCGCCCCCGCTGACACTCGTATATTTCTGCCCATTTTCCCTGGGCCAATTCCTCCGTCCACCACCTCGTCGCTCCGCGCCAAAACACCGATTCCCTCATGAAAATGTCACGGAGCCCCGAATATTCGCTCATGAAAGTGTCATGAAGCCCCGAATATTCCCTCATAAAAGTGGCAGAGTACGGAAATCTGAGAGGAAAAAGAAGGCGCCATGGTGTATAATTTTCCTTATGATATTTTTCGCTTCCTTATGATTTTTTGACTTATTTTAACTCTATTTTTACACTATAACTTAAAATGAGTTATAATACAAAAATAGAGTTAAATAAAAGGAGACCAGCTATGGAATATCTCTATAAAGTCCTGGGAATTAAAGAGACAGTTCAGCGCACAGAGTTTGACCATCTGCCCAATTATATAGCTGCAAGGTATCGTTTACAGAAGGTATCTATGGATGGACAGAAAGCGATTTTCCTTTATCCAAAGACAGAGCTGGAGCAGATAGAAGTGCTGAAAAAGCATATTGCCCGTATACAGAAAAATGAGAATCTGCCTGTTGTACTGATGCTGAACGAACTCAGTTACCGTCAGAAGGAATATCTGCTACGTGAAAAGATCCCGTTTATCGTAGATGGTAAACAAATCTATCTGCCGTTTATGAGCGTGTATTTGCAGGAGCGGTGCGATGCGGAGAAGCAGCCAAGAGAAGATCTGCTTCCGTCGGCACAGCTACTTTTACTGCATTTTATTTACGGAGGCACGAAAGAACTGCCGTCGAGCCAGGCAGCGAAGGATTTGAAGCTGACAGCTACGTCTATATCGAGAGCATCGAGACAGCTGGAGGAGATGGGGCTGCTGCAGATAAAGAAAGCTGGTGTGCAGAAAATTCTGCTGTCCGAAGATCCGCCGGAAGTGCTGTTTCAAAAGGCGCAAGAGAAACTGTTGAATCCGGTGAAACGAACCGTCTATGTTCCGAAAGAATATATTGAGGCGGATATGATGGTAAGCGGATATTCGGCACTGGCAGAATATTCGATGCTGAGTGCACCAGCCGTCGAGTGCTATGCGACAGATAAAATATCTCAATGGAAAAACGTTATGACAAACAGACTTCAGGATTCGAAGACCCAGGTGGCGGTAGAAATGTGGAGATACGATCCTCGGATTTTAGCTACTGGACATAGCGTTGATGCGCTCTCGCTGGTTCTGGCATTAAAAGACGATACAGATGAACGTGTTGAACAGGCAGTGGAAGAACTGCTGAGCGAAGTATGGAGAAAGATAGATGGTTACAGGAATTGAAAGTTTTAAGGAGTGGTTCAGCGGAAGCGAAGAGCAGTATACGATCATTGGCGGAACAGCGTGTGATATTCTGATGACAGAAGAAGGACTGGATTTTCGTGCAACAAAGGACATAGATCTCGTTCTGATTATAGAAGCAGTTGACGCGAATTTCGGGAAGAAATTCTGGGAATATGTAAAGCAGGCAGGATATGAGCATTGTAATAAAAGCTCAGGTGTACCGCAGTTTTATCGATTCAGCCAGCCGATCTCGAATCAGTATCCAGCGATGATCGAACTTTTTACGCGGAAACTGGATGCACTGCATCTTCCAGACGACGCAGTATTGACGCCACTCCCGATGGATGAAGACATTTCGAGTTTATCTGCGATTCTTCTGGACGATGATTATTATGAATTTTTGAAGCAGGGGAAAGTCACGGTCGATGGAGTGACTGTTTTGGATGCGGCATATTTAATCCCATTTAAGGCCAAAGCGTGGATGGATTTGACGGACCGCAAGGCTGCGGGAGAACATGTGGACAGTAAAAATATCAGAAAGCATAAGAATGATGTTTTCCGCCTGACCGAATTGATTGATCCGACAGTCAGAATCGCGATGCCTGCAGGTGTATATAGGGACATTCATGAGTTTGTTCAGAGAATGGACTCGGAAAATGTAGACCTTAAACAGCTGGGCTTGCCAGGGAAAACTAAAGATCAGATTCTGGAAGAACTAAAAGAAATGTATATCGTGTAGAGCTGATGGCTTGAGATATCTTTTGATTATCTTTTGAAAATATATAAATTGAACGTGCAAGTGGTTCAGAATGGCCTTGATAGTGGATGGGTAACGTTAAAAACTATCTTTTGACTATCTTTTGAAATTTGATGTTTGATTCGAAGATAGATTTGAATGTGCATACAGTTGAATCTGTGAAGTCACAAATTGTGACTTCACAGAATTCCAATTTTTACTCAGGTCAGTAAGGTGGTCACAGGAAACAGGAGATAAACGATGGTGGGAAAATATAAAGTTATTACGCTCTGCGGCAGCACCCGCTTCAAGGAGCAGTTCATGGAAGCTCAGAAGCGGCTGACGCTCGAAGGCAATATCGTCATCAGCGTCGGCCTCTTTGGTCACGCCGGCGACCAGGAAGTATGGGACGGCATGGACGAAGGCACTCTCTCGAAAACGAAGGAGATGCTCGACGACATGCATAAACGGAAAATCGACATGGCCGACGAAATCTACGTCATCAACGTCGGCGGATACATCGGCGACAGCACTCGCTCGGAGATACAGTACGCCGAAGCGCACGGAAAACCGGTCCGGTACTATCAGGATACCCGCAAAGACGAGATGCTGCATCAGCTTGCGGAGGCAAGACAGCATATCGTAGATGGAAAGTTCAAAACCGGCGACCAGGTAGCAGAGGACCTGGGAAAAAAGTACGGATTTATATAAAGACAGCCGAAATCAAGCGTATGATGTGAAAAATTTTGTCGCAGAACCGCGCTATGATCATAGTGCAGAAGACCATCTGCAGCAGATAGACAGGAGGAACGGATTATGAATACACAGCAGATCATCGGCTTTCACAACCCGGATGAGGAATACGGATATTTGAGCAACTGGTACCGGTCAGATTTCGAAAAGGACGGCATCCGCTTCTCTTCCATGGAGCAGTACATGATGTACCAGAAGGCGCTCTGCTTCCGGGACGAGAAGATCGCAGCAGAAATCCTGAAAACCGATGACGTCGGCCGCATCAAGGAACTGGGCCGCCAGGTTTCGAACTATAATGAAAGCAGATGGAACGGCATGCGCCAGATCCTCGTCTACGAAGGCCTCCTCGCGAAGTTCGCGCAGAACGAAGAGCTGAAGGCCCAGCTCAAATCCACCGGCGACGCGATCCTCGCAGAGTGCGCTGTCAAGGACCGCATTTGGGGCATCGGCTTATCGATGAAGGATCCGGACCGACTCGATGTGAAAAAGTGGCACGGAACGAACCTGCTGGGATACGCACTCATGATCGTAAGAGAACGGGTGTGAAGAGTGCGAATGTAAAAAACGAAAGGGAAAGACATCATGAATAAACAGCAGCTGGCTGCCAAGATCTGGGAATCCGCAAACCGTATGCGTTCGAAGATCGAGGCGAATGAATATAAGGACTATATCCTCGGCTTTATCTTTTATAAGTATCTGTCCGACAAGGAGGAGCAGTGGCTCTACCAGCGTGATTACGACGCGGACAGTATCCGTGAGTATGTAAACGAAGAGGCCGATGATCAGTACTCCAGTAAATCGAGCGCGCAGCAGAGCCTCGGCTACTTCATCGCCTATAAGGATCTGTTCTCCACCTGGATTCACATGGGCTCTGACTTTTCGGTGGACAATGTCCGCACCGGACTATCGTCATTTAATCGTTTGATTTCGCCATCGCATAAAAAGGTCTTCGAAGGAATCTTCAACACACTGGAGACCGGACTGTCGAAGCTCGGCGAGAATACGAAATCACAAACGAAGGCCGTCAGCGACCTGATTCAGCTGATCAATGAGATCCCGATGAGTGGCAAGCAGGATTATGATGTCCTCGGCTTCATCTATGAGTATCTGATTTCGAACTTCGCAGCAAATGCCGGTAAGAAGGCAGGCGAATTCTATACCCCACATGAGGTGTCACTGCTGATGTCAGAAATCGTGGCGGACCATCTTCAGGGAAGAAGTGAAATCAAAATTTACGATCCGACATCGGGCTCCGGCAGCTTACTGATCAACATCGGTAAGACCGCGGCGAAGTACATGGATGACGCCAACCGCATCCGCTATTATGCACAGGAGCTGAAGGCCAACACCTACAACCTGACGCGTATGAATCTCGTCATGCGCGGCATCCTCCCGGATAACATTCTGACGAGAAACGGTGACACGCTCGAAGAGGACTGGCCGTATTTTGATGAGTCTGATCCACAGGGCACCTACGAGCCGCTGTATGTGGATGCGGTGGTCTCGAACCCTCCATATTCTCAGCGCTGGACGCCGAATGGCAAGGAAAATGACGCACGGTATGCCCGTTATGGCCTCGCGCCGAAATCGAAGGCAGACTATGCGTTCCTTCTGCACGACCTTTATCACCTGAAGCCGGATGGCATCATGACCATCGTACTTCCACACGGCGTTCTTTTCCGTGGTGGAGAAGAAGGGGCGATTCGTAAAAACCTGATTGAGCAGAACAACATTGACGCGATCATCGGTCTGCCGGCAAACATTTTCTTTGGAACCGGAATTCCGACGATCATCATGGTGCTCCGCCAGAAGAGAGAAAATACGGATGTGCTCATCATCGACGCCTCGAAGGGCTTCGCAAAGGAAGGCAAGAACAATAAGCTGCGCGCTTCCGATATCCGAAGAATCATCGACACCGTCAAGCAGAGAAAGACGGTGACCAAGTATTCGAAGCTCGTGCCGCGTCAGGAGATTCGGGACAATGACTACAACCTGAACATTCCGCGTTACGTGGATTCTTCCGAAGAGGCGGAGAGCTATGATATCTACGCTTCGATGTTTGGCGGTATTCCGAAGCCGGAGCTGGAAGGCCTCAAGCGTTACTGGGATGTATTCCCGTCCTTACAGAATGAGCTCTTTGAAGGAGCCGGAGAGTATCTGTCCCTGAAAACAGAAGATATAAAGAAGGTGATCCATGAAAATCTGGATGTGAAGACATTCATCGAGGGCTATCAGCAGGCATTTGCTGACTTCGATGATGTGATGGATGAAACGCTGATTGATGCAGCGGAATCACTTTCGATACCGAAGACCGAAGAACACATCGCTTCGGATATTTTTGCGCGCTTTTATCAGGTGCCGCTGATCGATCCGTATCAGGCGTATGAGATATTTGAAGGTGCATTTGCGACCGTTTCCGGTGACCTCGAGCTGATCCAGGCAGAGGGGATGCAGGCGGTGAAGCAGGTCGATCCGAATATGGTGATTAAGAAAAAGGATGGAAAGGACCACGAAGTACAGGAAGGATGGAAGGGCCATATTCTGCCATTCGAGCTGGTTCAGCAGGTCTGCCTGTCCGACCAGGTGAACACCTTGAAGGAAAAACAGGACCAGCTTTCAGAGATTCCTTCGTCCTACGAGGAACTTCTGGACGGCTTAAGTGAAGATGATAAGGAAACCATCTCAGATGCACTGAATGATACTAACGACGGCTTCGTCTTCAAGAACATCAAGTCTATGATCAAGACCTTAAAGGCTGATGGTGCAGCAGAAGCACAGCTCATCGAAGTGCTGCAGAGCGCAGACCGCCTGAATACCCGAGAGAAGAAATTGAAGAGCGAAATCAAGCAGGAAAGCGAAGCACTTCACTTCGCTACCAAGGACACCATCGAGCATCTGACAGATGCTCAGGTACGCATGCTCCTGCACGATAAGTGGATCCAGCCGGTAGAGGATGGCATCCTCGCCCTCTCTACGGATATGCTGAATACCTTCATCAAAAAGATCGAAGAACTCTCGAAAAAGTACGCCGTTACGATGAGTGACCTCGAAGCAGAAATCCAGGAAACCGAAAAATCCCTCGCCAGCATGCTCTCCGACCTCGTCGGCTCCGAAGAAGACATGGCCGGCATCCGTGAACTGCAGAAATTACTGGGAGGAAAGCTCCATGAATAAACGAAAAGTACCGAAGATCCGGTTCAAAGGATTCTATGACGATTGGGAACAGCGTAAGCTGTATGAAATTGCCGATAAAGTCACAGAGAAA
>ERZ1026864.1555-NODE-1555-length-11468-cov-4.574608_pt1 | contig 11468 bp, 8 predicted proteins | sample MGYA00380162_ERZ1026864 | MGnify/ENA primary metagenome ERZ1026864 (study PRJEB33269, sample SAMEA4719798) | human gut metagenome | biome: human-associated habitat; feature: organic feature; material: feces | place: Cameroon | collected 2013-10 ... | reverse complement strand
GAGATAGGAGTCCGTCTCGTGGGCTCGGAGATGTGTATAAGAGACAGGAATATGACTATGACCAGTCAGATACCCTGCGGGAGAGCAGGGTACTGCTGGCGATAGAGTAAACATATCAGGTAATTATTCAGAATAAAAACGGGATCCGGATCAGGAAAGCGAAAAGCCATGCCAGAACACACTGGGTGCCCACGACGGTAATGGCCCATTTCCTGCCAAGCTCCCGGCGGATAGAGGCGATCGCAGCCACGCAGGGCGTATAAAGCAGGCAGAAAACAAGGAGGCTCGCTGCCGATAAGGGTGTCAGCACTGCCTGCAGCGCTTCGGTAGAGCCAAAGAGTACGGACAGGGTGGCCACTACGCTTTCCTTTGCCATGAAGCCGGTGATCAGGGCGGTGGAGATCCGGAAATCTCCAAATCCAAGGGGCCTGAAGATGGGTGCGATCAGGCCGGCAACGGATGCCAGCATGCTGTCAGCGGAATCGGTGACAAGGTTCAGCTTCAGATCAAAGGACTGCAGGAACCAGATCACGATCGTGGCAACAAAGATCACGGTAAATGCTCTCTGGAGGAAATCCTTGGCTTTTTCCCAGAGAAGCTGTCCTACATTTTTCATGCCGGGCAGCCGGTAGTTGGGAAGCTCCATGACAAAGGGTACGGCCTCTCCTTTGAACAGAGTGCCCTTCAGAAGGAGAGCTGTCAGGATGCCGACCAGAATGCCGCCAAAATAAAGGGCGATCATAACAAGCGTACTGTACTTTGGAAAGAAAGCTACCGCAAAGAAGCTGTAGATCGGCAGCTTTGCGGAGCAGCTCATAAAGGGTGTCAAAAGGATCGTCATCTTACGGTCACGCTCGGAAGGAAGCGTACGGCTTGCCATGACACCTGGGACGGTACAGCCAAACCCTACCAGCATTGGTACGATACTCCGGCCGGAAAGTCCGATCTTCCGAAGGAGCTTATCCATGACAAAGGCAACTCTTGCCATATAACCGCTGTCTTCCAGAAGAGAAAGGAAGAAAAACAGGGTGACAATGACAGGCAGGAAGCTTAAAACACTTCCGACACCGTTAAATATGCCGTCAATGATCAATGAATGGAGTGCTTCATTTACATTTGCGGTGGTCAGGGCATGGTCTGTCAGTGCATTGATGCTAAGATCCAGAAGATCTGACAGAGCAGCACCGATCACACCGAAGGTCAGGAAAAAGACCAGTGCCATGATGGCAATAAAGCATGGGATCGCAGTATAACGACCGGTAAGGATGCGGTCAATCCGCTCGCTTCGCAGATGCTCCCTGCTCTCCTTTGGCTTGACAACGGCACTGTTGCAGATCTTTTCAATAAAGGTAAAGCGCATATCGGCAATGGCTGCGGCACGGTCAAGACCACGCTCTGCTTCCATCTGGATAATGATATGCTCCAGTGTTTCCTTTTCATTCTCATCAAGCTCAAGCTGCTCCAGAATCAGGTGATCCCCCTCTGCCAGCTTGGCGGCTGCAAAACGGACGGGTATGCCTGCATTTTTTGCATGATCCTCGATCAGGTGCATGATTCCATGAAGGCAGCGGTGAACAGCACCGCCATGATCATCAGCATCACAGAAGTCCTGTCTGCCTGGGCATTCCTGATATTTGGCTACATGCATAGCATGGGAGATCAGCTCCCCGATTCCTTCATTTTTGGCAGCTGAAATGGGAACGACAGGAATGCCAAGCTGGGCTTCCATTTCGTTAACCAGAATGGAACCACCGTTTTCACGGACCTCGTCCATCATGTTGAGGGCAAGTACCATCGGGATATCCAGCTCCATCAGCTGCATGGTAAGATACAGATTCCGTTCGATATTCGTTGCATCAACGATGTTGATGATACCCTTTGGATGCTCGTTCAGGACAAAATTCCTGGTAACGATCTCCTCACTGGAATAGGGGGACATGGAGTAAATGCCGGGAAGGTCAGTCACAAGAGTGTTCTTTTCTCCGCGGATCGCGCCATCCTTTCTGTCTACAGTTACACCGGGGAAATTACCAACATGCTGGTTGGAGCCCGTAAGCTGGTTGAAAAGTGTTGTCTTTCCGCAGTTCTGGTTGCCAGCCAGGGCAAAGGTAAGCAGGGTATCCTCCGGCAGAGGATTTTCATCATTTTTATCATGGAACCGTCCACCTTCACCAAGACCGGGGTGCGGCATGACCTTTTTGTCAAAGGAAGGATCCGGCGTCCCGGACAGGGAAATGGCATCCCGGATAGAATCTATTTCTATTTTTTCTGCGTCAGAAAGCCGCAGGGTAAGCTCATAGCTGTGGATCCGTACTTCTATAGGATCACCCATAGGTGCATATTTTACCATGGTGATATCCGCTTTCGGGATAATTCCCATGTCAAGGAAATGCTGGCGCAGGGCACCCTCCCCGCCAACAGAAAGAATCGTGGCACTTTTGCCGATCGGCAGTTCTTTTAAAGTCATCTTCTGTACCTCCATGCCTTTTGTTCTGACGTAAGTATAGAACCATGGCGGTTCGCCGGTCAATGATTATTGAGAATATTTATCAAATAATATAGAATGGAATGGTATATAATGAACAGGTACAGGAGGTAAGGATATGGCATGTACAACAGTATTAGTGGGCAAAAAGGCATCCTATGACGGATCCACCATGATTGCCCGTAATGACGATTCAGGCTCCGGGCATTTTACCCCGAAGAAGTTCACGGTGGTGAAGCCAGAGGAGCAGAAGAGAACCTATGAGTCAGTGATCTCTCATGTAAAGATAGAGCTTCCGGACAATCCCATGCGTTACACGGCAATGCCAAATGCCCTGGAGGGAGAGGGGATCTGGGCTGCCAGCGGTGTGAATGAGGCCGGTGTTGGCATGACAGCGACAGAAACGATCACAGCGAACGCAAGAGTTCTCGGAGCCGACCCGTTAGTTGTTTATGAGCCGGCAGCTGACGGCAGGGAAGAGAAAGCCGGCGGCATCGGGGAAGAGGATATCGTTTATCTGACCCTTCCCTATATTCATTCTGCAAGAGAAGGCGTACAGAGGCTTGGCAGCCTGCTGGAGCAGTATGGTACCTATGAAATGAACGGTATCGCTTTTCAGGATAAGGATGAGATCTGGTGGTTTGAAACCATTGGCGGACATCACTGGATGGCAAGAAGAGTGCCGGATGATGTCTATGTGGTGATGCCAAACCAGCTCGGACTTGACAGTCTGGATCTGCAGGATGCACTTTCAACGGGAAAGGAATACCTTTGCTCCTCCGATATGAAGGAGTTTATCGAAAAGCATCATCTGGATCTTTCGAAGGATGGCATCCTGAACCCGAGAGATGCCTTTGGCACCCACGATGATTCAGACCATGTATATAATACACCACGCGCATGGTTTATGCTGAAGTACATGAATCCACACAGCTTTAAGTGGGAGGGACCGGATGCGCAGTATACCCCGCTGTCGGATGATCTGCCCTGGTGCATGGTGCCGGAGAAAAAGGTGACACCGGAGGATGTAAAGTACCTGTTATCCTCCCATTATCAGGGAACTGAATATGATCCCTATGCAGCTTACGGAGAAAAGTCCATGCGCGGCGCTTTCCGGTCGATCGGCATTAACCGGAATGATTTCATGGCACTGATCCAGATGAGACCGGATGAGGAAAAGGATACGCAGGCTATTGAATGGGTGGCATATGCATCCAATGCCTTTAATGTAATGGTTCCTTTTTATACAGAGGTGACAAAGACGCCAGATTATCTTTCCGGAACAGCGAAGGAAGTGTCAACAGACAATTTCTACTGGGTAAGCCGCATGATCGCAGCCATGGCAGATGCGTCCTATCATAAATCTGTTTTCCATGTGGAGCGGTATCAGGAGAATGTGGCAGCAAAAAGCCATGAGCTTTTGAATCATTATGATGCGTTGCTGAAGGAAGAAAAAGATGCCGGCAGGCGTCTTGCTCTCAGGGAAGAGGCCAATGAGGCTGTGGCAGCCATGGTGAAGAAAGCGGCAGCAGACACGCTGGATAAGGTACTGTATGAACTGAGTAATGACATGAAGAATGCTTATTCCAGATCGGATGCTTAATGAAATCAAATCAGAACAGAAGTGAGGAAGGGACTGCCCTTTCCCTGCGGTAAAGCGGGGAGGGCGGTTCTTTTTTTCTGTCACAGAAAAACAGGGAAACGGTTTCGTGAAAGTTTCACAAATATTGAGGGAAACAAAAGGAAACTGCAAAAACCATGTAAAAAACATACAAAATTTGAATGCAGTATTTGGCAAAAACAGATAAAAACAAAGGAAAACGGTTACCCAAAAACAAATTGACCGTCTGAAAAGATCAACGTTATAATCAGAATAACCAAAAGGAAAGTGCACTTCTGACAGGAAATAAGGAAAGAAAAGAGAGAGGATATTATGGGTAAGTATTTGAAGAGAATAGGGACGTTTTTTACCATGCTGCTCATGCTCACTGCTTTATGGTCCATGACAGCTATGGCGGCAACTGATACAGACAGAAATGCATTTTACGTACAGGTTCCGGCAGACTGGGAAAGCCCCTGCGTATGGGCATGGGACAGTGACGGAAATAACGCTTTTGAAGCGTGGCCTGGAGAAGAAATGGAAGCAGATCCGGAAAATGAAGGATGGTATTATATCTGGCTTCCTTCCTTTGCCAATCATGTGATTGTAAATGCCAATGATGGCAGCGTCCAGACAGAAGAACAGATCCTGGACAGCAACGCTGCATGGATGACAGTGAAGGCAGCGGATACGGTGGAAGTAACCTATGAGAAGCAGACAAGCGGAGAAACGCCTGCCTATACAGAAAAGTTTACAGTACATGCCAAGGTGGATGAAAGCTGGGAGAATCCGTGCCTGTGGGCATGGTCAGCACCGGATGGAACCAATGCCTTTGAAGCATGGCCGGGAAAAGCCATGAAGGCCGGAGAAGATGGATGGTACACAGCCAAGGCTCCTGTTTTTGTAAACTCTGTGATCATTAATGGCAATGAAGGAAGTGTTCAGACAGAAGATATTTCCATTGATCCGGCAGAGGTCTGGATCACAGTAGAGGCAGATGGAACGTATGATTTCAGCTATACAGATCCGGATAAGGCAGCAGTAGCTGATATCACGGTTCACGTATCAGCACCGGCAGACTGGGAAAGCCCGTGCCTGTGGGCATGGTCGGCACCGGATGGAACCAACGCCTTTGCATCCTGGCCGGGAGAAGCCCTGGAAGAGGGAGAGAACGGCTGGCTTCAGAAAACAGTGCCTGGCTGGATCAATTCTGTGATCGTCAATGGAAATGAAGGCGGTGTCCAGACAACCGATATTTCTGTGGAAAGCGGAAAGGATATCTGGATTATTGTAAACGGATCGGAGGACTATACCGTTTCCTATGAAGAGCCGGAGCTGGCAGCAGAGGAAACAGAATCGGATGCTGCAGCAGAAGAAGCGACAGAAGCTGAAACGGCAGAAGAAGCGGAAGCTGTGGAAGAAGCAAAGGAAAAGAGCAGTCCGGCAGGCCCCATTGCGGCAGTAGTCATAGTAGCTGCAGCAGGAGCAGGAATTGGAATTGCAGCAAAGAAGAAAAAAGCGGGTAAGTAATATGAAAAGAAAAGGAAAGAGCAGGGCAGGTGCTCTGGCAATGGCGGCAAGCCTTACACTTGGTATGCTGACAGGCTGCGGTACGCAGCCTGCCGCAGAGGAAAGCGACGAAGTGACCATTACTATATGGCACGACAAGGAAGAAGCGGTGACCCAGGTACTGGAAAATGCCCTGTCAGAGTTAGAGCCGGAGATCCATGTGGTTCTGGAAAAGAAAAGTGATCTGACAGAAGCACTGAAAATGGTTGGAAATGATCCCAAGGCAGCACCGGATATGTATCTGTTTGCCCATGATAAGATCGGGGTATATGCAGAAATGGGAATCCTTGCACCCATTACGGATATCATTCAGGAGGAAGAGCTTGCCGCATATATGGACAATACCATAGAGGCAGCTACCTATAAGGGGACTGTTTATCAGCTTCCGATCTATTATGAAACGCTGCTGTTCATGTATAACCGTCTATATATGAGTGATGAGGAGGTGCCGGCAACGACAGAGGAGCTTTATGCCTATATGCAGGAAAATACAAAGGGCGGACACTATGGCTTTGTGGAGCAGCACAGCACACCTTATTATGCTGCGGGCTGGATCAATGGCTTTGGCGGTTATCTTTTGAATGATCAGGGAGAACCGGGACTGAACAGTCCAGAAACAGAGGAAGCCCTTACCTATCATAAAAAGTTTGCAGAGCTCATGCCGGGAGAAACAGAATATGCAACGGTGAACACTTTGTTTAAGGAAGGAATGGCGCATGCTACGATCGCAGGTCCATGGCTGATCCCGACGGTACGGGAAAGTGGTATGGATGTAGGAATCGCACCAATGCCGGTGATCGACGAGACAGGAACTCCGATTTCTCCTTATATGGGAGTACAGGGTATTCAGGTACTGAGGAATGCAGCGGAAAAGAAGCCGGAGGCAGTGGAAAAGGTGCTGCGGGCGCTGATGAGTGATGAGCTTTTAATCGATCTTGCGAAGGCCAGCGGATGTGCACCTGCCAGGGAGTCCTGCTATGAACAGGAGAGCATCACCGGTGATGAAGTGGTCATGGCGATGAAGGAAACAGCGGAAAATGCAGTGCCGATGCCGAACCTGCCGGAAATGGATGTCATGTGGACGGTAACAGGTACGCTTCTGACAGATGTGAATATGAGTGGCAAGGATGTAGCAGAAAGTGCAGACAGGGCACAGGAAGAAGCTCTGCAGCTCATTGAAAATATGAAGTAACGCAGACAACGGGAAGCACTGAAAAGAAATTCAGGGGAAACAGAACATGAAAAAGCAGCAATACACAGACAGGGAGAAAAGGAAGATCAGGAGAGACGCACTATCAGCATACGGGCAGTCACTGCCATCACTCCTGCTGATCCTGCTGATCGTTATTTTTCCTATTATATATACAGGGTATATTTCTCTGACGAATATGAATGTATATCACTGGAATAACTATGAACTGATCGGACTGGAAAATTATAAGGATGCCCTGCTTGTTTTTGACAACGGCTTTCTTACAGCATTGTTTGTAACAATACTCTGGACTATCGTGAACATGGTGCTCCAGCTTGTGATCGCCTATGGGATCGCCATGCTGCTGAACACGAAGGGACTCCGGCTGCGGAATGTATACCGGACGCTTCTGATCTTCCCGTGGGCGATGCCCGGTTATGTGTCGATCCTGCTGTGGAAAACAGGTATGTACAATTCACAGTTCGGTCTGCTGAACCAATGGATCCAGAAGCTGGGAGGGGAGCCGGTACGGTGGCTTGGCAGCAATATACCTGCATTTATCAGCTGTACCGTAGTGAATCTCTGGCTGGCACTGCCCTTTATGATCACGATTATAGACGGTGCCCTGCAGAGTCTTGATAAGAGCTTTTATGAAAGTGCAGTTCTGGACGGGGCGACCTGGCTGGAGCAGACACGGTATATTACCATACCCATGATAAAGCCGATCATAGCGCCCTCTGTCCTGATCACAACGTTCACAACCTTCAAGCAGTTTGATATCATTTATCTGCTGACACAACAGGTAGGGGCAAAGACAGGGGCGGATATCCATACGATTCTGACCTATGCCTATGAAAAGGCGTTCATTACCAACAATTATGGCTACAGCTCGGCGATTTCCATTCTGATTTTTGGAATGCTGCTCGTGTTTTCCATGCTGACAAGTGCAAAGAGCAGGGAGGAAGTATAAGTGAGTAAGAAGAATAAACAGCGGATCCGTCTTATTATCGTCAATCTGTTCTTTATACTGGTCTGCTTTGGGGTACTGATCCCGATCCTGTATGCGTTTTCGGTATCCCTGAATGCAGAAAACAGTCTGCTTGGTGCCAATTTCTCCTTTTTGCCAAAGAGGATGACTCTGCAGAATTACAAGGCAGTATTTACGGAGAAGCCGATCCTGCTCTGGTTCAGAAACAGCATGATACTGGCGGGGACAACACTGGTGATCTCACTGGGAACGGGAATTCCGGCGGCATATGCCTTTTCCAGAAAGCGGTTTCCGGGAAGAAAGCTGATTTTAAAGATTCTGATCCTTTTATATGCATTTCCGTCACTGCTTTCCATGATGGCGCTGTATAAGCTGTTAAGTCCCATGGGGCTGATCAATACAAAGACAGGTTTGATCATTGTTTACACTGGAACGATGGCGGTATTTGCCCTGTGGAATATGAAGGGTTATTTTGATACGATCCCGGTTGAGATCGAGGAGGCAGCCAGAATTGACGGGGCAACGCAGTTCCGGCTTGTGACAGGGATCGTGCTTCCGCTTGCGAAGCCGACCATTGCGGTGACAGCCATGATGATCCTGGTCTATGTATGGAATGAATATATTTTTGCAATTAATTTTATGACAGGCTCTGATACCTATACACTGGCAGCAGGATTATATTCCCTGCAGGCAACGGAAATGAGTGGAAGCTGGCCGATATTCTCGGCAGCATCCCTGGTTGTTTCCCTGCCGATCCTGATCGTATTCTTTGCACTGCAGAAAAATATGACAACAGGACTGACCTCCGGTGGTGTGAAGGGTTAGGGTAGAAATGAGGATATATGAACAGAAGTGCAGTATTGCATATCCCCATGTCGCAGTATGCATATGGGATAGATGAAAAACACGTAATGATCCGCCTGCGTGCCGGGCGGGGTGACCTGAAGACCTGCAGACTGTATTATGGGGACCGGGCCTGCAGACTGACGCCGGTATTGTTTACCGCTAAGGAAATGCAGGTGGAAGCCAGAACGGAGGAATTTGACTACTGGCAGGTGGAGCTTACCGATCCTTACAGGAGACTCTGCTATTATTTCCTGCTGGATGACGGAAACGAGCAGAGCCTGTATTATGGGGATCGGTTTACCAAAGAAACGGTGGATGACAGATCGGAGTATTACCAGCTTCCGTTTAATCACCGGGCAGATATCGTGGCGCCGCCGCAGTGGGTACAGGATACCGTGATCTATAATATTTTTCCGGATAGCTTTGCCACCGGGCACCGTTTTATCAGCGGAATGGAAACGGAGAAAGACTATGGACAGGAAAAGGTTCATGGAAAGCTTGGAGGAACCATAAAGGGGATCACAGAAAACATAGATTATCTGACGGAGCTTGGTGTCAATGCCATTTATATCAATCCGATCTTTGCAGCAGGGGAATATCATAAATATGATCTGGTGGATTACTATCATATCGATCCCTGCTTTGGTACGGATGAAGAGTTCGGGGAACTGGTGCAGCACTGCCATGAAAAAGGGATCCGTGTTATCATTGATGGTGTATTCAATCATTGTGGATGGCACTTCATGGCTTTCAATGATGTTGTGGAAAAAGGAGAAGCATCTGACTATAAGGACTGGTTTTACCGGCTGGAATATCCGGTGGTACGTCCTGAGGATCCGGAAACCTATCCGGGCTATGAGTGCTTTGGCTATGAGCGGATGATGCCAAAGCTTGCACTTGATCAGGAAGAGGCGGCAGATTATTTCTGTCAGGTGGGACAGTACTGGATCGAGAGGTATAACATTGACGGCTGGCGGCTTGACGTGGCCAGTGAGATCAATGACGGCTTCTGGAGAAAATTCAGGGCGGCTGTCAAAAAATGTAAAAAGGATGCTGTGCTGATCGGAGAGGTCTGGGAAAGTGCGGGACACTGGCTGGATGGAACTATGTTTGATTCGACTATGAATTATGATTTCCGGAAGCACTGTAAGAGGTTCTTTGCAGAGGAAACAGCGGATGCCCTGGAGTTTGACAGCCGGGTGACAGATATGCGGATGAGGTATCGGAGGCAGACTGTTTTTTCTCAGTTAAATCTGCTGGACAGCCATGATGTGAGCCGGTTTCTTTCCCTATGTAAGGACGTAAGGAGCTTCCGGCTGGCGGTGATCTTCCAGATGACCTTCCCGGGAATGCCGTCCGTATTTTATGGGGATGAGGCAGGGGTCACAGGTATCCTGGAAGCAGAGTACAGAAGTCCCATGCCATGGGATACGCTGGCAGAAACAGACGAGCTTTTCTACCTGTATCAGGGAGCGATCGGGCTTCGCAAAAGGGAGCTGATCCTGAAACGGGGAGAGTACCGGACGGTCACTGCGGAAGAGGGCAGCAGGCTTTATGGCTATGAGAGGTATCTTGGCAGTGAAAGAATACGTATCTTCCTGAACATGGAAGAGCGTGCAGTCGAGCTTCTTCCGGAATGGCTGGAGGGAGAGATCCTGTGGCAGGAAGGACTTACAGAAAACAGACTGCAGGGCAGAGGATTTGTGATCATAAAAGGACGGGATTAAAGGGTATGGCACAGGAAAAGATGAGTGCAACGATCAGGGATGTAGCCAGGCTGGCAGGAACTTCAACGGCAACGGTATCCAAGGTAATGAACGGCTCTTATTCCATATCAAAGGAAACGGCAGACCGGGTGAGAAAGGCCATGGATGAGCTGGATTATCATCCGAACCTCAGGGCCAAGAACTTTGCCAGACAGTCGGCAAGGACGATCGTGTTTGTGGCAGAGCTTGGTAGAAATACCGGGTTTTCCAATCCACATATGTTTGAAATGATGTGTGGTCTGATGCATGCGCTGGAGGAAAGGGGCTACACGCTGATCGTCAGGAATATGCGTGCGGAGGACTGCAGCCACTACATCCAGGAGGCGGCAGATTCCAAGCAGGCGGATGGCTTTGTCATTCACGCTTCGGTGATATCAGAGGAGCTGGATGAGATGATCTTTGAAAAGGGGATTCCGCATATTGTCATTGGCAATCCCAATTTTCAGAGCCATTTCTGCTGGATCGATATCAATAACAGGCTGGCCGGAGAACTGGCAGCAAGGCATCTGCTGGAGCGGGGCTGCCAGGCGGTAGCATTCATCGGCGGCAAGATGGAGGATAAGATTTCCATGCACAGACTGGATGGCGTGATCGCCGTGTTGAAGGAGCATGATGTCCTGCTTCCGAGGGAATATGTACAGACCGGAGAATCTGACTGCGAGAGTGGTTACCGGATGACGGTACAGCTTCTGGACAGCAGGAAACGGCCGGATGCGGTGATCTGTGCCAACAATTATATTGCCTATGGCTGTGTGATGGCGCTGCATGACAGGGGGATCCTGATCCCGGATGAGATCCGGGTGATCACCTTTGATGACTATCCCTTTTCCCAGATCCTGAGGCCGATGCTGTCGGTGGTGGATATTGATGTCTATGATATGGGAATGCAGGCCGGCAAATATATCCTGCAGAAGATCAGGAAGCCGAATCTGTATATCCAGTCACATATTACGGTACCATCGCTGATCGTGAGAGGGTCAACGTGAGATGAGGTATCTTATATAATGAATTATTATAGAATG
>ERZ1026864.1550-NODE-1550-length-11484-cov-4.231429_pt1 | contig 11484 bp, 7 predicted proteins | sample MGYA00380162_ERZ1026864 | MGnify/ENA primary metagenome ERZ1026864 (study PRJEB33269, sample SAMEA4719798) | human gut metagenome | biome: human-associated habitat; feature: organic feature; material: feces | place: Cameroon | collected 2013-10 ... | reverse complement strand
CCAAGCGGCGCAAGCCGCCCCACTATAAGGGCGGAACAAAAATCAGGCCATATCATCTAAGCATAAAGTGCAAGAGATTTTTCAAAAAAATAATAGCAACAACTGACTTTTGTAATTATCAGAGTCGATTCATCGCCTATAAGTAAGGAGTATGTGATTATGGCAGCTTTGGATGACATAATGCGGATGTGTATACCGCTTCATGGTTTTTGTGACCGATTTGTGATTATTCAATCGTGTGACTAAAGTAGTTTGTGGCTTTTCGGCTGGCTTCTGTGCCGGCTGGAAGATTGATACAGACTTGATTTGTGTCTGCCGCATGCCTGCGTCGAGTTGCGTTGGATGCGCGGCGGAAACAGATCGCAAGCGAATGGTTCTCAGTACCATCCATGTGAGTCAAGCACACATCTTTGAGAAGCAGTCGCGATGCCGGGAGTTGGGTTCGTCGTAATTTAAACGTCGCATCCGTTCCCGGCTTTTTCATCTTGGTTAGTCTGAATTTAAAAAAAGATTTTGGGTTATTGCCGAGCGTGTCCCATGCGGATAAAGGGGTTATCAGGTGTAATCTATAGCTAATTGTTTTTAAGCCAACGGGGGTCTTATGAGCCGCAAAAAAATAGTTCCGAATTATGCAATTTCTTTGGATATCGGTAATGCTTCCGTTGGATGGGCCGCGTTTACTCCTGATTATCGGTTGATGAGAGCTAAAGGGCGTGAGTTAATTGGTGTAAGGCTATTCGAGCCTGCGCAGACTGCTGAAGCTCGTCGTATGGCTCGTACTACTCGTAGGCGCTACTCTCGTAGACGTTGGCGTTTGCATATGCTTGATGCTATTTTTGATGCTCCCCTGGCAGAGGTGGATCCGTCATTCCTTGCGCGGAGGAAGTACTCCTGGGTTCATCCTGCTGATGAGAACAATGCGGATTATTGGTATGGCGGTGTCTTATTCGATTCGAAGAATCAGGATAAACGTTTCTATAAACAATATCCGACAATTTATCATCTGCGCAAAACTTTGATGGAAGATGACAAGCAACATGATATTCGAGAAGTGTATTTCGCTGTCCATCACCTGTTGAAGTACCGAGGTAATTTCCTTGTTGAAGGTGATTTGGATTCTTCGAGTGTATTCGACTCAAAGAATCTTTTAAATCTTATCGGTGAAATCATTCTGTGTGTATTTGATGAGCAGCTGGATGGATCATGGACGGCAGGAATCGACAAAAAGCGTCTTGCTGATACGTTGTGCACGACAAAGGGTTCTCGCAGTATGCGTGTTGAAAATGCGCTTGCTGTTATTTGTGAGTCGTGTGAACTGCCAAAAGAACAAATCAATGTCATTAAGGCTATTTTTGCTGGTCTAGAGGGAAATAAACTTGATTTAGCGAAGATTTTCCCATCTGAAGAACGTACCAGCGATGAAAAGAAAGCGCTTGGTATTTATTTCAATAAATCTGATTACGAGGAAGTTCGTGCTCAGGTCGTAGATTCGGGCTTGCTTGATGATGAACAATGCGAGTTACTCGATAAAATGCAGAAACAATATAGCGCTATCGCTCTGAAACAACTGCTTGGTAACGCAAAAAGTGTTTCTGAATCGATGTGTGCGAGTTACACACGACACCAAAGAAATTGGGATCTTATTAAAAAAGAGCTCCGTACGGAAGACAATGCCGATGAAATCAACAAGCATTATGGTGAGTTGGTTGGCTGGACAATGGTTGACGGTCGACGTCGGAGCATCAGGGGTACTTCTACGTATGAAAAAACAAGACAGAACGCAAATAAATATTTTTCGAAGTTAATTGAGGCTTCTAATTTGTCTGAATCCAAAAAATTGGATTTAAAGCACGCAATTGATGAAGATCGGCTTTTCCCAGTTCAAAGAGACTCTGATAATGGTGTGATTCCGTATCAGCTTCATCGAAATGAGCTTAGGAGAATTCTTGAAAAGCAAGGAAAATATTATCCGTTCCTTTTGGATACGTTTGAAAAGAACGGTGAACAAGTCAATAAAATAGAAGGCTTGCTGACTTTCCGTGTGCCTTATTTTGTGGGTCCATTGGTGGAACGGGAAGGAATGCAGCCTTCAGATAATGGCGAAAACCATTGGATGAAGCGTAAAAAATCTGGAGAAATCACTCCTTGGAATTTCGATAAGATGGTTGACAAGGATGAGTCGGGTAGGCGTTTCATTGAACGGCTCGTGGATACAGATAGCTATCTGCTAGGTGAGGCGACCTTGCCGAAGAACTCCATGTTGTATCAGGAGTATGAAGTTCTTAACGAACTAAATAATGTCCGTTTATCGGTTCGTTCGGGCAACCGATGGGAAAACCGTCGTCGTCAACGACTTGGTCGAGAAGAAAAGACGCTGCTGATTCGTAACTTGTTTATGAAAGGCGGTGTAGTCACCAAAAAGGCTGCGGAAAATCTGCTCCGCAAAGAGTATGGCCGTACCTATGAGCTGTCTGGTTTGGCGAGCGAGTCAAAGTTTATGAGCTCTATGTCATCATATGGAAAACTGTGCCGTATTTTCGGCGCAGAACGGGTGAATAAAGATTCAGAGCTTATGGAGCAGATAATCGAGCTCCAGACTGTGTTTGAGGATAAAGAGACTTTACTGCATCAGTTGCGCATGCTTGATGGACTGTCCGATAGTGATTGCGAATTGTTGGCAAGGACTCACTACACGGGATGGGGCAAGCTTTCAAGGAAGTTGCTTACGACCAAGGTCGGCGAATGCAAGATTGGTGATGATTTTGCCCCTCAGAAGCATAGCATCATTGAGATTATGCGTTTTGAAGATCGTAATTTTATGGAAATTATTACTGATAAAAATTATGGTTTTCCTGAATGGATTGATGAGCAGAATCTTGGAGCGGATAAAAAGCAATCGTTGGAGTCAATGGTTGACGAGCTTCACGTATCTCCGAAAGTGAAACGAGGAATCATCCAATCCGTTCGACTCATTGATGATATCTCTAAGGCCGTTGGAAAGAAGCCATCGAGAATATTCCTAGAATTGGCCGGAGATATTCAGGCAAGCGTGCGAACCACTTCTCGAAAGAATCGCTTGCTGGAGTTGTACAAGAATGCTGGATTGAGAAAGGAATTCAGTGACATTTATGATCGCTTGGAGGCAAGCGACGATAAAGGACTTCAGGATGATCGTTGGTTCTTGTACTACACACAGCTTGGTAAGGATATGTATACGGGCGAAGAGCTGGATATCGACAGGCTATCGTCTGATTACGATATCGATCATATTATTCCCCAAGCTGTAACGCAGAATGATTCCCTGGACAATCGAGTACTTGTGTCCCGTGCGGCCAATGCGCGTAAAACAGACTCTTTTGCATATTTGCCGGAACTAGTAGAAGCAAGAAGAGGCTTTTGGCAGGAACTGTTGGATAATAGGTTGATTTCCCAGACTAAATTTGAACGTTTGGTACGACAAAATGATTTCGGTAGACATGAGAAAGAGCGTTTTGTCGAGCGATCGCTGGTAGAGACTCGTCAGATTATGAAGAATGTGGCGACTTTGATGCGGCGGAGGTATGGAAATAGCTCTGCTGTGATTGGACTTAATTCCGAATTGACCAAGGAGATGCGCCAATATCTCGGGTTTGAACATAAGAATCGTGATATTAATGATTATCACCATGCTCAGGATGCATTATGTCTTGGTGTAGCTGGGCAGTTTGCTGTTAACAGAGGTTTCTTTGATAATGGTGCAGTTTCTGATGGAGCGGCGAATGCATATAATATCTATCTTCAGGACTACCTGAGAGGATATCGTGAGAAATTGAAGGCGGGGGACCGTAAACACGGTAAAGCCTTCGGTTTTATTGTCGGCTCTATGGCTTCGGCGGATGAAAATAAGCGTATCAATCCTAAGACTGGTGAGATTGCGTGGAGTGAGGCTGATAAAGATTATCTCCGAAGAGTGATGAATTATCGTAAGATGCTTGTCACTCAGAAGGTGGGGGATAGTTTTGGCGCTCTATATAACGAAACGCGATATGGAGCTGCGGTTAAAGAAGGGCATGACGGTATTGCTTTCGATAAAAATAAAGCCGATACGTCTTTGTATGGTGGTTTCTCCAGCGCAAAGGTGGTTTATTCGATTCTTGTCGAATTAAAGGGAAAAGTACGTCTTGTGAACATCACGATGCAGGAGTACTCGATGTTGGGAGATTGCCCTTCGGATGAAGCATTGAAGAAAGTACTGGTGGCAAAAAAGCCTGAATATGCAAAAGCGAAAATTTTGCTTCGACATATTCCGTCAATGCAGCTTATTCACTATAAAGGGGCATGCATGACAATAAAGTCTGCTACTGAATTGAATAATGCTCGACAGTTGTGGCTGGATTGTGATGTATATAATGCCTTGGATGATTATCTGAAGTGTGGGACTTCTAAAAGCTCAATAGACATAATGCAAATTTGGGATGCATTATTCGACGCGGTAAATAAACATTATCCGCTTCACAGGGTTGAAGAAAGTACGCTAGCTAAGGCGCGGACTAAATTTGAGAAGCTTGATTTGGACAAGCAGTTGGATGTTTTAGGGATGATTGTTGTCGCGCTTCATGCTGATCCTGGTCGTGCAAACCTTTCGTTGGTTGGCCTCCCCAGCGAGTGGAAACGTGTTAGAAGTGTATCTTTCTCCGATGATGACGAATTTGTTTTTCAATCTCCGTCTGGACTATTTGAAACGAAAATTACTATTGGAGAACTGAAAAAGGCTGAATAAATGAAAAGGGCTTCCGGCATTGCCGGAAGCCCAAAGCCATAAGGCAAGGCATTAATCCTTCTGAAGCTCGGTTATAAAAACCTTGCTTTATTTCAATATATGCCTGTCAGGTCAACGACCTAGACAATCGGATTGCGACCAAACAATCCTTTAACAGAATACCACAACCACGATGGAGTGAGTATGGCGTGGCGGAATATTGTAGTGACGCAACATTGCAAAGTTTCGATGAAGATGAACTTGCTTGTTGTGCAAACGGATGATGATACTGTTCAGATTCCAATCGATGATATTGGAATGGTGCTGTTTGCTACAACGCAAGCTGTAATCACCACAAGCGCTATGGCATCTCTTCTTGAGCGGGATATCAAAGTGGTGTTTTGCAATGATAAACATCTCCCAATTGGTGAAACAAACCCATACGAAACTGAATCCTCTAGACGAGTATGCATTGTGCAACAAATGGGTTGGGCGGAAGAACGAAAGAACATATTATGGCAACGAATCGTGCAAGAAAAGATAGCTCATCAGATTTTCGTATTAAAGGAAAAGTGCGCTTTCCCTGATATAGAAAAGATGAAAACATTAATCACGTCTGTTCAGCCGGGAGATTCGGATAACCGTGAAGCGGTCGCGGCTCATATGTATTTTCCAAGACTGTTTACCTATGAATTTGTTCGCTCAGATGATAGTAATGAAACGAATGGATTGTTAAATTACGGCTATTCGTTAGTGATGTCTGAAGTCGCTCGAAAGATAGCAGAATTTGGCTATTTAACTGAATTCGGCATCCATCATGATAGCGAGAAGAATCCTTTTAATCTTGCTTGTGACCTTATGGAGCCTTTTCGGCCATTTGTTGATGCAAAAGTATTTGAGCTAAGGGAACAAACTCTGAACTCAGAAGTGAAGAATGAGCTTATACGGCTGTTGCGCACTGATTTGCCTGAATTTGGAACTTGTTTGACGCAATTGATCAATATTTTTGTTCGCGATGCATTCCATTACCTATCAGGAGATGGCAGATTGCCAGAATTGGGGTTTATTGATGAGGTATAGGGTTATGAGGGTTTTGATATTCTTTGATTTGCCTGTGAAAACAGTAGCAGAGCGTAAGGCATACGCAACTTTTCGAAAGAATCTGTTGCGAGAAGGTTTCATTATGGTTCAAGAATCAGTATATTCTAGAATCGCTACCACTCGTGAATCGGCTGGTTTTCTTGAAGGCCGTGTGGCGAGTTTTGTTCCTGAAGAAGGTTTGGTGCAGTCACTGATTATTACGGAAAAGCAATATGCTTCAATCAAATTTCTTTTAGGAAATCGAATTGAGGATGTAAGAAATTCGGATGAACGGACAGTGATTATATGATTGATAGCATTGTCATGTATCCGCTCGATGTGATGCCTCTTGAATTAGGGCTGAATGTATTGGGATTATCGTCGCCAGAACTTTTGTTTAAATTTGTGGAGGGCCTACAGGGGTTTGGTGATGACGTGGTTCTGGGAGATGGGAGTAAGACCGCGGTCTTAACAAAATCAATATTGTATGTTGGGGATTGCGCTGATATTGTTGACTACAATGCACTATTCCAAAAAGCGGCAATTAAGAAAATAATAGATGAATTTGATGTTGATAAATTAACTAGAGTGCTTGAGTTGCAGGCAGAGTTAAAAACGCTTATTCAAGATGAAATATGGGATGATGATTTGCCTCTGGAAATTTCTTCTTCGCTGGATTTGAAAACTGCGATTTCAATGGCAAAATTACGTGTTGATGTGAGCTCTGTGGGTTCCCTATTTGATAAAATTCAGATGGTGGTTGATACTGCCGGTGCTCTTGCTGAGAACAGGATGCTTGTGACGCTTCATACAACTCAATATTGTAATAACGACCAATTGATTTATTTACATAGAGACCTATTAAAAAATGGTATGCAGCTTCTTGACCTGGAATGCTGCAACAAAAGGGTTACCCTGACAGAAGGAAGAAGCCATTATGTTGATGGAGATTATGTTCAGTTCTCATGAACTGTTCAGGAAGCTCCAAGGCTATCGGTTTCAGAAGCCTGTCAGATCAATGACCTAGACCACATTCGGCGTCTGTGAGATGGTAGATGAGTTGTTTCAGAAGCCTGTCAGATCAATGACCTAGACCACGAGGTTCGAGCTGGAATGCATTTCAGCGTAGTTTCAGAAGCCTGTCAGATCAATGACCTAGACCACTGCCCAGATTCGGGTAAACGCGATAGTAGGGTTTCAGAAGCCTGTCAGATCAATGACCTAGACCACGGCGCTTATGTCCAGCAAGCCCGCGCAGCCGTTTCAGAAGCCTGTCAGATCAATGACCTAGACCACAACAAAAAGCGCAGGTGACTAACGAGGTGCGTTTCAGAAGCCTGTCAGATCAATGACCTAGACCACCATGGTTTTCCTCGATTCCGGTGGTTTCGGGTTTCAGAAGCCTGTCAGATCAATGACCTAGACCACCGCCGATGACCTCGATCTCATCCAAGGCATGTTTCAGAAGCCTGTCAGATCAATGACCTAGACCACTCAACGGAAGCATTCTCAGAGTAAGCATGAGTTTCAGAAGCCTGTCAGATCAATGACCTAGACCACGACGCTTGGCGAGTGCACGTGGAGCCGCAGGTTTCAGAAGCCTGTCAGATCAATGACCTAGACCACAACCGTAAAATCAATGCAATCCGAATTCCAGTTTCAGAAGCCTGTCAGATCAATGACCTAGACCACCCAGTATTCGTCCAATGCCTTCGATAGTACGTTTCAGAAGCCTGTCAGATCAATGACCTAGACCACACATGGTGTTTCGTTTCCCGAAAGGTGTGAGTTTCAGAAGCCTGTCAGATCAATGACCTAGACCACAATATCCGCGGTGTCGTATGTGTAAATATAGTTTCAGAAGCCTGTCAGATCAATGACCTAGACCACTCAGTCGCACCCTTAATATTCTCATAACTATGTTTCAGAAGCCTGTCAGATCAATGACCTAGACCACCGATGGCTGGGCGAGCATAGGTGCGCCCGTGTTTCAGAAGCCTGTCAGATCAATGACCTAGACCACGCTGTGATGGGCGCGGGCGCGGAATATCCTGTTTCAGAAGCCTGTCAGATCAATGACCTAGACCACACCCCGTCACCGCGTCCGCTCACTCAAAGTGTTTCAGAAGCCTGTCAGATCAATGACCTAGACCACCGCATCATCGGCTACCAGGCCGAACCCGAAGTTTCAGAAGCCTGTCAGATCAATGACCTAGACCACGCTTGCGACGCGCGTAGGCGTTCACCCACAGTTTCAGAAGCCTGTCAGATCAATGACCTAGACCACTTACCTCGTTACTCAGAAATCGCAGATTGTGTTTCAGAAGCCTGTCAGATCAATGACCTAGACCTGTCTGCGCGGCACCGACCACAAGGAACTTCAGTTTCAGAAGCCTGTCAGATCAATGACCTAGACCTGGTGCTGACCTTGGGCCTGTGCGGCATGAGGGTTTCAGAAGCCTGTCAGATCAATGACCTAGACCTGGCAGCATATGCCGCACCAAAGCTATCGACCGTTTCAGAAGCCTGTCAGATCAATGACCTAGACCTGGCACGATCCTCCTGTGCACCTGGGCCACGGTTTCAGAAGCCTGTCAGATCAATGACCTAGACCTCGAGGATGTCGTGAATCTCCTCCCACTCGAAGTTTCAGAAGCCTGTCAGATCAATGACCTAGACCTCTCGTACACTGGGGGTGTCTATCTCGTACACGTTTCAGAAGCCTGTCAGATCAATGACCTAGACCTCGATATTGTGCGTGGACACCACGCCGATAATGTTTCAGAAGCCTGTCAGATCAATGACCTAGACCTCCGGATTTATGGTCAACCATGAGGGACGGTAGTTTTAGAAGCCTGTCAGATCAATGACCTAGACCTCTGCTGCGGCCGGTGCTTGGACCGTTCGGAAGTTTCAGAAGCCTGTCAGATCAATGACCTAGACCACTGACCTCGGTCACGAAAGTGAGAGGTTGGAGTTTCAGAAGCCTGTCAGATCAATGACCTAGACCACTCGCGGCTATGCCTATTTCAAGGCTCGGAATCATATTTTCGAAAGATATGGGATTGATATTCGCGTCGAAGGGAATATACATTTCCTAGACGATTGGGATGAAATGAAAGCGAAATGGGCGTTTTATTTAGGGGTGGCCGATCCGGATTACATCAAACGGGCTGATGAGAACAGGCAAACTCGCTATAGAATCGTGGAAGAAGAACTAATCCGCGTATGGTTGCAGAAAAGACACGGCAAAGAGAAACGTTTTCGCATTTACACCGGCCATCTGACCACCACACAGGAAAGGGAAAGGTTATGGCCCCTGGATCGGCAAGTGGCGGCAGCCTACCGACAGTTGAGACCCTATTGCGATTCTCTTCCCGATGGCCAAGTCCAATCCCTCGATGATGGCTTTAATGCAGGAGAACCATACTACTCGCTGAGCTGGCTAATAGCAGACATCCTCGAAAATAACATCGCCGTCCCCCAAAGACGTCTTGCTTGACGCCTATGCGCTGCTCGACGACGAAGACAAAGAAGAATATGCCGGTCTAATCGAAAAGAGATCCGATACGCCGTGACATGGACCTGATTCGCGACATCCTCAAAACGGTAGTGGACTCCGACATCCAAGGGATGCCCGTGCTTTCACAATGATGTCCATCCTTTCCATGCGGTTGTCTACCATGCCGGCTTGCTGTGATAGGTCCGCCTAGTCGACGTGTCTGAGATAAAAGCGGCAGATGGTGAGATAGTCCCAGCGACCATCGGTCTACTCATATGGGAGAACAACGATTTCAAACGCAATTCGTTCCGATAGCATATAGAGCTGGGCGAAATGGCTTGTTGTTTCCATTTATTGCCAATCTATCAGTCGCATCGCATGTACGTTAGCTACACTTATCCGCATAAGTGTAGCTAACGTTAAAATAAGCTACATTTATCTCGATAAGTGTTGCTTACGAGAGTTTTTGCGATGGATAATAATTTCAGCCATTTCGATATACATGAATCCGTAGGGGCCACAACGACTTGTGGTTCCGATTTACAAGCGTGGCTTTGCTTAAGAACGTGATTTTGTCCGGGGAACGATGCGCTTGACACATACTGGCACTACCAACGGAGGAGCACCATGAAATACGAGATTGCGATTTGCAAAAGTATGAAACGTAAGAAAGGACGCAGTCGCGCTTCGATATGTTTTTGATTGCGTAACGGCGCGACGGCATCGCTTTTGCGCATGTCGGGCGCTTCGTTGCCGCAACCGGCGTAAGATATCTGCGAATGTCAAACATAAGCGAGATATCTGAAGGAGAGAAGATGTCAACAAACGAAGCAGCATTGCCGCAGTCGACGGTCCGGGTTGCCCAGGCTGATCCGGATGGAATCCTTCTGGTGATCCACGCAGGCGCTGGCAATCGCGGCAAGAAGGACACGCCGGAACGTCGCGCCCAGGTGGAGCAGGATCTGAACAGGGCCCTTGAAGCCGGCTATGCGCTGCTGGAACAGGGCGCTCCGGCCGAAGATGCCGTCTGCGCGGCCATTCGTGTCATGGAGGATGCTCCCGAATTCAATGCTGGCCGTGGTGCCGCGTTGACGAGCGAAGGCATCGTGTCCATGGATTCCTGCCTGATGACCGGCGTTGACGGCGAAGTCGGCTCCGCATGCGGTCTGACCACGTCCAAGAACCCGATCAATGTGGCGCGCGCCATCAAGGAGAAGACCAAGCACGTCATGTTCGCCAAGCCGGGCGATAACCTGCTCAAGGAGTGGGGCATCGAACTGTGCGACAGCGAGTACTTCATCACCCCGGCCCGTCAGGAATCCCTGCGTGAGGCGCAGTCCAATGGCGACGAATGGGAGAAGCATGGCACCATCGGCGCCGTCGCACGTGACGCGTCCGGCAATATCGCAGCCGGCACCTCCACTGGCGGCATCACCAACCAGATGCCGGGCCGTGTTGGCGATTCGCCGCTGCCGGGTTGCGGCACTTACGCCAACAACGATTCCGTTGCGATCTCCTGCACCGGCATCGGTGAGGCGTTCGTCAAGGAAGTCGCCGCGCACCAGGTTTCCGACCGCGTGCTGTATGCCAAGGAAGATCCGGTCGAGGCTGCGAAGGCCGCGCTGGACGGTGTGGCCCGTCACCACGGCGACGGTGGTATGATCGTCGTCCCCGCCCATGGCGACGGTGCGATGGTGTTCAACAGCGAGATGATGAACTGCGGTTGGAAGTCCCCGAAGGGCAGCTACGTGCAGAGCTGACGCCATAGGTTTGACGCCGTAAGCAAATAAACGAAACGGCTGCAAAACGCCGAGTGGGGGGTTCGAATCCATTAAGGATTCGAACCCCCACTCGTTTTTCGTTGCCGATTGGCAGCGAAACGTCACAACGAAGCCGTCACTTGGTGATGGTGTTGTAGGTAGGCAGGTTGGTGTAGTCGAACGACACGTTCTTCACGTTCGTCGCGGACGCGGCGGCGACGTTGTCGTTCCACAGCGGAATCACCGGAAGATCCTTGGCCAGCACCTCCTGCGCCTTGGTGAAGTCCTCGGTTCGCTTCTTTACGTCGGTCTGGGCGAGCGCGGCGTTCAGGAGCTTGTCGAATTCCGCGCTCTTGTAATCACCATCGTTCGAACCATGACCGTCAGCGGAGCTGGAGGCATAT
>ERZ1026864.1548-NODE-1548-length-11491-cov-4.136062_pt1 | contig 11491 bp, 8 predicted proteins | sample MGYA00380162_ERZ1026864 | MGnify/ENA primary metagenome ERZ1026864 (study PRJEB33269, sample SAMEA4719798) | human gut metagenome | biome: human-associated habitat; feature: organic feature; material: feces | place: Cameroon | collected 2013-10 ... | reverse complement strand
GCCCAGCCCGCACAGGATGAAAATGGGATTATTGCCGCTATTAACGCTCTTGGCGCACAAATTAAAACCATGAATATTGCGGCAACTGAACAGCCCAAATCACAGACCGCGGAAGATGTGCTGGCAAGTATCATTATGCCGTCAAAACAGGGTGAATAAAATGAAACAATTTTATTATGTGAATATTCCATAGAACACGGAAGGATGGACTGAAATAGTATTTGATGCGCCGGTGCGTAAAGCGTTGGTTATGTGTTCATCTAATTGCTACTTTGGTATTGCAGTGGGCGATGCCGAACCCACGTCAAAATTCAGGTTTACTTCCGGGCGGCAAGAATTTGATTTTCAGAGCGCCAACACGGGTGTCGGTGTAACCAGTCTAAAAGTTCACGGTCTTACAACATCTCAATCGGCGTTTGATGTTTCTATATCTGTTATTGAGTACGGTAAGATCGGCGATAACAGTTTCTTTATCTAATGTGAGGTGAATAAAAATGAATGATATGACTATTTCGCAGGCGGCAACTATTCTTGGTTCCGCGGTTGAACAGGCAACCGGGCAGAAAGTAATTACCAGCATTGACACGCCCGAACAGTTTGTAGCAGTCGCCCAGACTGCCCTGAAAACCGGCTACGACCCGATTATTAACGCACTGTCGCAGATTTGGAGCAGATCAATTTATGCAGTGCGTGACTACACGTCCCCCCTGACCAGTTTGGAGATGGACTTGCCGCGATACGGCAACGCTCTGCGCAAGATCAGCCCCATTGCCGCCAAAATGCAGGATGACCAGCGTTTTGTCTGGCCTGTCGCCTATGATGGGACCAAATCCGGTGACGCAGCCAAGCTCGGTAACGGCGAGAGCGTGGATATGTACAAGATCAACAAGCAGGAAGTCTTGCAAACCAACTTTTACGGCACCGCCGTGTATCAGCAGCGTTATACCACCTTTAAGGACCAGTTTGACGTTGCAATGAGCAGCGCGGACGAATTTATGCGTTTTAACGCCATGAATATGACGGAGCGCAATAACGATAAAGAATCCTACCGCGAGGCAGTCGCCCGTGGCATGCAGGCGAACTTTATCGGCGCCATCCTTGACGAAGCGCAGGCAAGCCGCGTAATCCATCTGTTGACCGAGTACAACACCGAAACCGGCTTGAGCTTGTCCGCACAGAGCGTCTACCAGCCCGACAACTTTGCACCGTTTATGCGTTGGGTGTACGCCCGCCTGAACGTGATCGCGCGGTTTATGGGTGAGCGCTCTCAGCTCTATCAGACCGTGATTAACAACAAGCCTGTTCTGCGCCACACCCGCGGAGAAAACCTGCGTGTTGCCCTGTACAGCAAGGCATACGAGCAGATGCGCACTATGGCCCTGTCTACCACGTTCCATGACGACTACCTCAAGCTGGCCAAGTTTGAGGGTATTAACTTCTGGCAGTCCATTGAAACCCCGGACAGTATCAGCATCAAGCCTGTATACACTAACACTAACGGCGCTGTCAAAAAAGCAAGCGCAAACGTTGAGCAGGCCGGTATTTTTGGCATCATGCACGATCGCGACGCACTCGGTTACTGCTACACCAACACTTGGAGCGCAACCACCCCGCTGAACATCGACGGTGGCTATTGGAATACCGCAGAGCACGCGACAATCAAGACAATTCAGGACAACACCGAGAAGGCCGTTGTACTGCTGCTTGATTAACACCGAACTCAAGCCCCGCCCCCGTGTGGGGTGGGGCTCTATGTTTGTGAGGTGATAACATGAATATAACCTTATATCAATTTTCCAAGCGCCTGAACAGCACCAAACGTCCCAATGGTACCGCAAAAGGTGTATCTGGACAGCTGCGAGAATCTTGCAGCATGTTAGCACCCGAAGTTGGATTTACCGCGTTCGGTCAGACGGAAAGCCCGCATGCATGGAACTATGCCTATATACCAGATTTTGGCAGATTTTATTTTATTGACAACTGGACATGGGCGAGGGGTATGTGGTATGCAAGTATGACGGTTGACCCGCTTGCAACGTGGCGCACCGAGATTGCGGATAGCACCGAGTATATTGTGCGAGCCGCGAGCGCCGTTAATCCTAATATTATTGATACCACATATCCAACATTGAGCTATGCACGACTTGCGCGGCAAGACTTGCCGGCGATCTATACAGATAATGTACAGGGCGGCACATTTATTTTTGGCGTGCAGGCGTCAGGCTATAACGCTTTCGGGTCAACAACCACGATAGCCTGCAAGGCCGACAGTTTCAAAAAGCTTATGACAAAATTGTTATCTGACACAGATTATCTAGATATTGACCCCAACGAGATCAGCGGCAATCTTGCAAAAGCGCTATTTAACCCCATCCAGTATTTTAGTTTTGCTTATTGGCTGCCGTTTGGCGCAGCATTTCCCGACGCGGCAGCTGTTGAGAGCGTCCCGGTGGGTTGGTGGACGCTGGATGTGGGTGGCAAATTTTGGGTGCTTGACGCCAATAATGACAGCTTAAAATATCGATTTAACGTCACAATTCCTAAACATCCGTCCGCGGACAGTAAACACAGCTACTTAAAAGCCGCCCCGTATAGCACCTATAAAATATATATGCCCGGATTCGGAGTGGTCGACGTTGACAGCAGCAGACTGTATAATACAAGTAGATTATACGCGAGCCTTGCGATTGATCTATATACCGGCAATGCGGTTTTGGAGCTTTCCGCCCGCGAGGATTATACAACTGCTTTCCAGACGCTGACAGGCAACGTTGCGGTACAAATCCAGATAGGCCAGATTGCAAGCATGGTTAATTCGAGCGGCGGCATTGTACAGGCTGTTGCTGGGGGTGTAGTTGCCGGCGCACAGTCCTTTTTCCAGCAGGCGCAAGACATTACTCGCAAAATCCATGATTGGATTAACGGCGCAAATAATGTGGGGCTTGACCAAAATGCAACGGCGATTGCCAACGGCATCCAGAGCGGTGCCCAGCAGGCGACCGCGGAATCTGTCTCCAAAGGCGGACAAGGCAGCGTCGTAGAGTATGGTTACAAACCATATCTACTTGGCAAGTTTTGGGATTTGGTTGGTGAGAGCCCAGAGCACCGCGGCTATCCTGTATGCGACAATCGCAAAATAGGCAGTTTGAGCGGGTTTGTAATGTGTTCCGACAGCGACTTTTCCGCGCCCGCAACGTCAATGGAGATTAGCGCAATTCGGGAGCATCTTAATAACGGTTTTTATTTTGAGTAAAGGAGTTGATTATATGGCAAGTTATCCCCAGTGCATCACCGACGAGAGTACAATCACAGTAACGGCAAAATATCCCGCGTACAGTGACGGCACATATCACGGCGGCATTGACACCAAACATCCCGAAGACTTTTTGGCATACGCTCCACAGGCCGGCACCATTGTAACGGCCCACACATGGCAAGGCGGCAAAAAAGGCAATGACAGTTGGGGCAACTATATCGTTGTTGATATGGGCAATAATACCTTTTGGCTTGCAGCCCATTTTACAGCCCAGACCCACACCGTGGGGGAGACGATCAAAGCGGGCGACTTGATCGGCACACAGGGCCAAACCGGCAACGCAACCGGCGTACACACCCATTGGGAGTATTGGGTGGGCGGTCGCTCCACCCGATACCGTCAAGACCCGTCTCAGATTTTGGGCATCCCCAACGCGGTAGGCAAATATGATGTAACATGGAGCGCAGACAACCCGCCCGGCCCAGGGCCAGAACCGCCCACGCCGGGCAAAAAAGCAATCCCTGTGTGGTTGCTGCTCAAAATGGCGAGGAGGTGTAAATAATGCAAGCTGCGCCATATATGTACGACTATGTCAACGCCTGTGTATCACAGCACAGCCCCAGCACCGTACACACCAAAAATACAGAGCTGCAGCGGTTTTTTGCACGGTACCTGCTGCAAAAAGCAATGTCTGTTTTTAAGTGGGATTTGCCGGAAACGTGGGACAGAGACTATTTTTTATATGTCCTTTACGGCCTCGGTTATATTGCGGTACTCAACACGGACAAATACGGAGTTATCCCCCAGCAGTGCGGCCTTGATGGCTATAACATTTTTTACCAGCCCAAACGCGCCCTTATTACAAATCCCCTGCTCAAAGGACTAAAGCGCTTGGAGATCGGCACGCAGTGTACACTTATTAAGCTGCAGCCCGATTATGGCAGCGTTATGGATTTGGTTGGTTTTTACGCTGACATGATGGCTCTAACAGCAGAGACTGCTGGTGTCAACCTGGTAAATAGTCGTCTATCCTATGTGTTTTTCGGAAAAAATAAAAACGCAGCGGAGAGCCAAAAGAAACTATTTGACCGTGTGGCAGGCGGCGAGCCCGCGGTATTTGTGGATAACGCATTGTACGACGTGCAGAGCGGCAACCCCTCTTGGATACCTTTCCAGCAAAATGTCGGTCAAAATTATATCGCGGGCGACGCTCTGTCGGATCTCCGCAAGTGGGAGATGATGTTTGACACTGACATTGGCATCCCTAACGCCAACACTGATAAAAAAGAGCGTCTTATCAGTGACGAGGTAAACGCAAATAACGTCGAGGTCACAAGCAAGGCGGATTTGTGGCTTGACCAGCTGCAAAAGAGTTTTGCGCAGACCAACAAAATGTTTGGGCTACAGCTCGGCGTGGAGTGGCGCAACAAACCGCAGGTTACGCCGGAAAGCGAGGGCGACAATGAGTAAAGCAACACTATCCTTGCTAGGGTTGTACAATTTTGACAATACAATTTTTGACCAGCTTGTTTTGCCTAACGGTATGGACAAACAGTTATACATCAACAATCTGTTGATGGAGACAGCAGAGATGGAAGTATTGTTTTCCAACCCTGCAACCATGAGCAGCGTGATTGGCGTCTGGTCAAGCGCACATCTGGACAGTTGGCAAAAAATGTGGAATACAACCCTGTTGGAATACAACCCGATTGAAAACTATGATCGGCAAGAAGACTGGACAGACAACAATAAAACAAACAGCACGGTACAAAGCACAGATAAAGGCACTGGCAAAAATCACAGCACCGACGTTAATAAAGCCGCCGGATTTGATAGCGGCAATCTTGTAAACAGCGGGCAGAGCGACAACGACAGCACGAATGAAAGCACCCAGATTGGCAACAGTGAGGGCAACAGCAACGAAGAGTTAAAACACAGCGGGCGAGTACATGGTAATATCGGCGTAACCACATCCCAGCAGATGATTGAAGAAGAGCGCAGGGTTGCCGATTGGAACATGTACGATTATCTTATTGACGAGTTTAAGCAGCAATTTTTGCTGTTAGTATATTAAGGAGGTTTCAAGAATGTTTACTGACAAGTGGCCCTATTCCAATTTCCATGAGCTAAACCTTGATTGGATTTTGGACACGCTCAAGAAACAAAATAGCGATATAGCGGATTTTATTTCGCTCAACAGCATTACTTATGCAAATCCCATCCAGTGGGATATCACCCGGCAGTATCCCAAAAACTGTGTTGTCGTGGATAAAAACGGTGATGGATATTTGAGCGTCCAGCCTGTGCCTGTTGGCGTCGAGATCGGCAACACGGATTATTGGACTAAAATTGGTAACTTTTCCGAGCTTTGGAGCAACGTAAAACTTGCAATTACGGCAGCGGATGAGGGACTTAAAACCACGGCAAGCGCTGACCGCGCAGCCGGTGATCTTGTTTGGCTCAACAATACGTTGTATGTCTGCACCACTGCAATTACCCGCGGCACCGAGTACGGCAGCAACAACACGGCAAAAACTACGATTGATGCACGGCTTGCAAATCTGGCAAACGCTATTAAAACGCTGCAAACCAACATTGCCAATGTTAATGCAGCGCTTGACAACAAAATTGACAAGGCAACAGAGGGCGATCTTGCACAGACTGTTGACGGCAATTTTGACATCCATGCGGACAGTTTTGTCGTTACCAGCAACGCCGCCAGCGGTAATCGCGCGGCGATCAAAGTGTACAATAACCCCAACACACCCGTTGACATCGGCAGCGACGGCGGCACACATTTACACGGTCTGACCAAAACTAATCAACTCATCCGCAAGTATAACAACAATTTTGATTACTGGCCGCTAGCCGATTATTATAATAACGTCAAAAAGGTTGCCATTATCCGTGACGATGCCAATTTTGACACTTTTGACAACTCTCCAACCGATATCCGCAAATATCAGACCCTTAAAATGGACGGTACCGACGATATTACGGCAACCATTAACGAGCACACCAAAAACGAGCCGCTGTTTATTCCCTCGGGTACATATCTTGTAAGCGCACCTCTGCAGATTAAGCACAGCCTGTTTGGCGCTGCATCCTCTCGCGACCCGCGCCGCGGCACGTCGGATACAATCCTTAAGTATACCGCAAAACCTACCACGTTCGGAAACCTTGGCGTTATCACCGTCAGCGGTACGGATGTGACCGGCAACGTTGTTGTTGCAAATCTTGACATTATTTGCAACGGCATGATCGGCGGCGTGGTATATAAGACCAATGTATACACAGATAACAGCTTGTACAATGTAAGCGTGTATGGTGTCCAGAGTTACGGTGTGTACATCAACCCCACAGAGACGACGTTAAATCGTTATTGCTACGTAGATCATGTAAGCGTGTGGGGGTATAGCGACAACACGCCCCTGGAGCGTTGGACTGGCAACGTCGGATTTTACATCGGCACTAAAGCGCCCGACTGTTATCTTAATAACGTTTTGTCGATGGTATGCCAAACCGGTTTTGACATCCGTAAAAATACGTTTGGTGTCAACTGGACAACTTACAACGGTATCCCGGCTGGCGGCAGCGGCGGAACGGACGCTAACACATGGTGGGATAATACAACCGGCGTCAAAATCACCAACGACGATATCCATGTTACTAATCTGTATTTGGATACTTGCCGTCGGGGTATTGTTTTTGACGGCCCCGGCAAATCAGCTGCATACATCAACGGTATGATTTTTACCTGCAATGATGATACGGCAACCACCAGCACAGGCAACGCGGCTGTCGCTCTTATCGGCACGTCGCCCAGTCCTCAGTTGATCGTCGCGGGCGGCATCATTAACCGCAGCGCTAAAGTGTCCACCACTGTGCAGACCATCGGCACCTATCCTATCACCGCTATGATGTGCAAGCTGGATGATGTATTTATTTACACCGACCGCAATAATATTTTTACGACTGATAACAACCAGTATATTTGCAAGTCTGGCGAGCATCGCTGTATCGACCTTGCTATCACCAACCAGTCACAATATACGGTTGCGGGGCAGTCGAAAACCGGAGACCCGGAGCAGTATAAGATGTTTGCAATTATCCCCACCCCGTCCGGCGCTCTCACGTCGCAAGGCTCCATCCGGATTATTGACCGCAACAATGTAGATATGACTGTATACTTGTCTAACAATCCCACTAGTGGGAGCAACCTTTGGGCGATCTCGGCTGTTGACAACCGAGCTCTCAATAAGGCGCTCAACGATGCGGCAGCAGGCACAGGCAAGACGATTACTTACAGTCTTGCAGGCAGTCTTGATCGTCTATATTATGTAGACGATGGTTTGGCAATTATTTTGTACTGCAAGCGTCCTGCATCCTATGAGTACACGGTTGTTGTCGAGGGATTTAATCAGGGCAACAGCCCTGTAATGCTTGACCGTATCCGCAATTTGGATGGTACACCGATGGACTATCCGCGTTGGGACAGCAGCGCCGGCATGACCGCGATTAAAACTTTGCGCCCCTCTATCAGCTGACAATAAAAGGCCCGGTCAAACGACCGGGCTTTTTATTATTTTTTGCCGCCCTCTTTGAAATATTTATCCAGTAATACTTCGCAAATTGGCGACTCGAAACAGATTGTATTTGACAGATAATAGGTAATGCGCAACCATGCAAAATTGTTATTAAAAAGTTTAAGGTCGCGCTCCGCTGCTGTGTACCGCGGGCAAGCACCGCTGGTATGAGTGGTGCAATAGTATGTGTCTTTTGACTTATGTTTATAGATTGTTAACTCACCCACGTTTACAACCGGCTTGTACTCAATCAAACGTTTGGAGCCAATGTTACTGTACGCTTGCCCAAAATCGTTAGTAATTGCCATTTTGTAAAAGGCGCTGTTTTTGGTCATACGATATAGCGCAGTTTCGGTTTTTAATTTGCTGATGGGGGAGTTAAACAACATTATAATTGCGCAGTTTTTATCTTTAAGAATTCGCACTTCTTGATTTTTGTCCAGCATGGTTTGCGCAATATTTACAAGCTCCAAATCCATAAAAATTGGATTTGCGATATTGTTCGCGTTGGCGAGGCAGATCATCTTTAACGCGGGCTTGCCTTTTAACTCTCGGTTGCGGTTGATTGTTTCATAGGCGTTATAAAACGCACCTGCTTCGCCTTTTATTGGTCGTTCGTGGTTTTCGCCAATAAATTCATCAAAGATAGTAATTTTTACTTCTTCCAAATTAAAGCCACGCAGGTTGGCGACGGTAGACAATGCACAAGTAAAGCCCAGCGGCTCTCCTGTTATTGGCTTGCCCTCCTCGTCGCAGTCGTAAAGAGCGCAGCAGCCCTTGGCGATCGGCAACGGTTGGATGTTGCAGCCGTAATCCTCATTGATCGGCTTGAATGGGCTGAAAAACGGATTTGTTACCATATCCAACTGCGTCTGCGTCCTGCGCATGTAAGTATATAATATGTTGTGCTCTTTGAGCCATGCAAGCGCACCATAGGTTTTGCCCGTTGCACGCCCCCCAACAACATAAATAAAATCAACTGGCAAATTGACAAGATAATCAAAATTTAAGTATCCACTATCAAGGTATAGTTTTTGCTTTTTCATATTAACCTGCTTTCATAAAAAGAGGCGGAGCTTTCGCCCCGCCCCTTTTGGGAGGAATTATGCAACCGTTTAGGGATTGTCAAACCATTTTACAACCGATGTAGTGACGACCGTTTTTACTTTCGCCGCCGATGACTGCAACGTCAATGTCAGAAACGTTGGTGTCATACTGTGCAGCCATATCGACAATGTCTGCAAAGTCCTTCTTAAAGGTGGGAGAAATCGTGCTGTACGTTTCGTCCTCGTCGGTCAGCAGTGCAAGCACTTCCTGATTTTCGCCCTTGCTGTTCACATCCTCGTACAGGGCATAAGCCTTTACAGCAAACGTGGTGCCTTCCAGATTTTTCATGTTCTGGTTTTCAGGGTTACGGGTCAGGGCATATGCAGTTTTGAGATCGAGAGTTTCGGGATAGCTACTGATGATTTTCATAATTGTTTACTCCTTTACGTTTGTATTTGTTTCGGTTGTAGCTTTGGCTACAAGTATATGATACTACAATATTGACAATTTGTCAATAGCCTTCTGAAAAATAAGTGTCTAATCGACCTAAGCCGTTACGCGTGTAGTCGCAACGCAGCAGCAAATCCATGTACTCGGCAGTAATGCCAAGCTTGTATGTGCTGTCTCGTATTACAACATTGGAGGTGATCGGCAAAACATGGCCGTCTATTGTGATACTGTCAATCTCAGGACTATCGTTATATACGGATTCTGTACCACCTGCATCGACAAAAATAAACCCCGGCTTGAATGCGTCAATGCCGCCACGGCGTTCCAACTCTTTAGCGCCCTCTTTTTTGTTTACGCCTGCAATGGTGCAGCACAGTGGGCTGGTAGGTGTTTCGCGATAGCAATATTTTTTCGCGCCCAACGTTGCAAATTCGCACATGTCATGCTCTCTCTCAAAAACGCCCATATAGTGCATTTTGCCAGAGGGGTCTGCAGCATATGCGCCCGACGACTTGCTATTTTTGATTCGGGCTTTATTGTATTTATTCCAGTCAATATTCCCTAAATATTTTACGCTGTCTGTATCGCAATAAATAAAACCATCGCCCGCAAGCTCAATGCCCTCCTCCAGCCGGTAACGTGCGTGGGCAGTTACCCAAACGCCCCACTGGTAGCACAAAAACGCGTTGCGCAGGTTTTGTGCCAGTATGCTGTCAATGGGTGTTTTTTCGTCAATCTCAAACTGTTCTTCGGGGGTGTACAATATAGAGCGCTTGCCGGGGTCTTGTGCCATCATGCCATATATACTGTTAAGCTTGTTTTTGCTTTTGGTGTAGTATAATTCTTGACCTGCCACGTTTTTAAGGCTGGTTTTTGCGCGATAATAATCTATGGCACATTCAATCAATTCACGGGGGAGTTTGCCGTAGGTGGATTGCCAACAGTCAAAAGCTCTGAAACCGCTAAACTTATACTCTTTTAAGATGATCGCGAGATCAACGTCTGTAACACTGCTCTCCAGATATTTTGCGCTTAAAATTCGACCGTTGTCGCGATCTGCATCAATAATATTGCGGCTCTTGTCAATAGTGAGATATGGACAACCCCAGCTAGGGTTGATTAACTCGACATCCGTTAAGGCAATACGCATTATTAACGCTTTGCGGTGCTGGTTTAGTTTGCGTTTAAGGCCGTCAAGCGTTATTTCGCCGATCGGCTCAAATGCTCGCATTGGGTAGAGACAGTTGCACAATACATCCGGGTAACTACTGCTTCGATCGGCACTCTGGATTTTGCCACGCAGCACTTGACCGGTATAATACCGATTGGCGTGCGTGTTGCCGCCGCGAAATGCTTCTCGCAAAATCTTGTATAACTCTGCATCGGGCTGAATTGCGCCAAGTCGACGATAACCCGCACGCTCCATTGCCGCGCGTGCGTCGCGGCGTACATAACCCGTGGAGGTGAGAGGGATTGTATACAGGTTATCGCCGTCGTGGCGCATCTCAATGGTGAGAGCTTCGCAAAGGCCGAGTACGTCGTTGACACAATATTCCAACTCTGTGTCTGTCAACTCTGTCCATGGATAGCGCATTTTGGCATAATCAAAATCCGCACCGGATAGTTTGCCGTGCGCTACACCCATTTTGTGAGTGTATGCGTCAAGCGACATATTAGAGTGCAAGTAGCTGCAACGGAATTCAAAAAAGTTATCATACATCGTGCATTTTAGCACTTTACGGCGGTCAACGGCAAAAATCTCATCGTTAACAAAATGATAAATGCCGCGCAGAAACTGAAACTCATAGGATAGGTTATGTACGTAGACACAGAGCTGCAAATGATAATCTTCGGGGGATCGCGACTGCATGTAGGCTTTCAGGCTGGCGCAAAATGCTGTAAATTCGCACCATGTGCGTCCAACAACTGTTAGGTTGATTGGGTTTGCAAAATGCCATTGCCAGATATACATGACAGACTGCTCAATAGATTTTATACGGGTTGTCTCGATATCAAATGCGGTCACAATATCAAGCAGTTTTGTCTTTTTATTTCTTGTGATTTTTCGGTCAAGCTCCGGCAGCGCCAAAAACTGCTCAAACGGAAAATCAATCGCCATACAAATGCGTTGCCCATTCTTCAAGGTCTTTAC
>ERZ1026864.1547-NODE-1547-length-11496-cov-11.306966_pt1 | contig 11496 bp, 9 predicted proteins | sample MGYA00380162_ERZ1026864 | MGnify/ENA primary metagenome ERZ1026864 (study PRJEB33269, sample SAMEA4719798) | human gut metagenome | biome: human-associated habitat; feature: organic feature; material: feces | place: Cameroon | collected 2013-10 ... | reverse complement strand
AGCCCAGCGGGCTAACGTCGAGGCGCTTCAGCGCGTCCTGCAGGCGGCTTTCGTCGCGCGCCAGCATTTCGACATAGGCCAGACACCAGTGCGCGAACGTCACCGGTTGGGCGCGCTGCAGGTGGGTGTACCCCGGCATCACCGCGTCCTGGTTCTGCTGGGCCGTCTCCACCAGCGCGCTCTGCAGCTGGCGGTTCGCCGACAGCAATTCGACAACGGTATCTTTGCACCACAGTTTAAGATCGGTAGCGACCTGGTCGTTACGGCTGCGGCCGGTATGCAGTTTCTTGCCCAACTGGCCCACTTTGTCGATCAGTTTGCCTTCCACCCAGCTGTGAATATCTTCGGCATCGCTGGCGAGGATTTGCTGCGGATTGGCGCGCACCTCTTCCAGTAGCACGTTCAGCGCTTCTTCCAGCTGCTGCTGTTCAGCGGCACTCAGAACGCCGACCGTTACCAGCGCTTTCGACCAGGCGACAGAGCCAACGATATCCTGCTCCGCCAGACGATAGTCGAAGCGCAACGAGTCGTTGAACTGTTTAAACCGTTGATCTGCTGCCTGTGTAAAACGCCCGCCCCAAAGTGCCATAACATGCTTCCTTTATTCGTTAGTTCCGCCGGTGGCGTTGTGCCTCCCCGGCCTACGGTCTTGTAAGCCCGGCAGACAACGCGCCGCCGGGCATGAAATCTTAAGCCAGAATACGTGTGCCGATAGGCGTGCCGTTAAACAACGCCGGCAGCTGCTCGGCGTGACGCCAGGAGGCGATGTCCACCGGACGGCCCAGAGCGCGCGCGGCGTCGAGGGCCGCATTCACTTTGACAATCATGCCGTCGGTGATAATCCCCTGCTCGATCAGTTGCTCCGCTTTCTCGGCGGTCATCTCGGCAATGCGCTGCCCTTTACCGTCGAGGATACCGCTGACGTCAGACAGCAGAATCAGATCCGCCCCCAGGGTAGCCGCCAGCGCCGTCGCCGCCTGGTCAGCATTGACGTTCATCAGCTGGCCCTCATCGGTCACGCCGATAGAGCTCACCACCGGCAGGTAACCGCCCGCCAGCAGGGTGTTGATCAGCGTCGGAGAGCCCGGCTGCGCCAGCCCGACATGGCCCAGCTCAGCATCCAGCTGCGTCACCTTCACGCTATCGCCATCGCCGAGGAACAGGCCGACAGAGGCCAGACCGTGCTTTTTCGCCCACGCCAGCAGCGTCTTGTTAGCGGTTCCCGCCAGCGCGCCGGTGATGATGTCGATTTGCTCAGCCGGCGTCACCCGCAGACCATTTTTCTTCTGCACCGGCAGATTGAGCTGCTTCATCAGCTCATCCACCACGCAGCCGCCGCCGTGGACGATAATCAGCGGACGCTGGTGCGCTTCACGGTAATTGACCAGCGCGGTAAACAGACGCTCCAGCGCTTCTTCGCTATCGAGTAATACGCCGCCGAGTTTGATAATTAATGGGTTCATCATCACACCTTAAATAAGAGACTGCGTCTCAGCGAAGCCGAAACGAATATTCGCGCACTGCACCGCCTGCGCTGCGGCGCCTTTCAGCAGATTATCTTCTGCCGCGACGACGATGAGATGATCGTCCTGCACGGCAAAACCGATATCACAGAATGGCAGACCTTCGACGCTTTTCACTGCGGGCACGCCTTTATCATATAAACGTACCAGCGGTTTATCGGCGTAAGCCTGCTGGTAAACCGCCGCGATCTGCGCATGGCCAACGCCCGGCTTCAGGCGGCAGGTAATGGTTTCCAGAATACCGCGTTTAAAATTACCCAGGTGCGGGGTAAAAATCACTTTCGCTCCGAGGTGGCTGGCAATCTCCGGCTGATGACGATGGTTAAATATGCCGTACGGCTGCAGGCTGACTTCACAGAAGCTGTTGCCGATCGCGGCTTTGCGTCCCGCGCCGCTCACCCCGCTGGTGGCGTTGATCACTGGCCACTGGTTGAGATCCAGCAGACCGGCATCGATCAGCGGCTTCAGCGACAGCTGCGCCGCCGTTGGGTAGCAGCCAGGCACCGCGATTAACTGCGCTTCTTTAAGCGCATCCGCGCTCCACTCCGCCAGACCATACACCGCCTGTTTGAGCAGGTCGGGATGCTGATGAGTGAAACCATAATATTTTTCGTAGAACGCCCCATCGTTAACGCGGAAGGCACCGGAGAGATCGAACACCACGCAGCCGGCGGCAAGGAACTGCGGCGCCAGATCGTGACTCACTTCGTGCGCGGTGGCGAGAAACACCACGTCCACGCCAGCGCTGAATTCGCTGATATCGGACATCGGCTGCAGCGGCATATCGACAATGCCTTTGAGCTGCGGATGCAGGTCGGAAATTAATTTTCCCGCATCATTGCTTTGCGCGGAGACCGTCAAAGCGGTTATGTTCATATGCGGATGACGATTGATATAGGTCACCAGCTCTGCGCCGGCATAACCACTGGCACCCACAATCAGCGTATTTAACATTGGAAGCGCATCTCCTTACATTCGATGGGTTTTCTTACGCTCAACGATATTGTATTTTTATTCACAATAAATGCATGAATATTGATACTATCACGACCCAAGGTGTGTCAACAATGAAAAACAATTTACCGCCCTTTATCGAGATTTACCGCGCGTTGATCGCCACACCGTCCATCAGCGCGACCGAAGAGGCTCTCGATCAAAGCAATGAGTCTTTAATCAATTTGCTGGCCGGCTGGTTCCGCGATCTCGGCTTCAACGTCGAGGTACAGCCAGTGCCGGATACGCGCCATAAATTCAATCTGCTGGCCAGCACCGGACACGGCGCCGGCGGCCTGCTGCTCGCCGGGCATACCGATACCGTGCCGTTCGATGATGGCCGCTGGACGCGCGACCCGTTCACCCTCACCGAACACGATAACAAGCTCTACGGCCTCGGCACGGCCGATATGAAAGGCTTTTTCGCCTTTATTCTCGACGCCCTGCGCGATGTCGACGTCACCACGCTGAAAAAACCGCTGTATATTCTGGCCACCGCCGACGAAGAGACCAGCATGGCTGGCGCGCGCTATTTTGCCGAAACCACCCAGCTGCGCCCGGACTGCGCCATCATCGGCGAGCCCACCTCCCTGCAGCCAATCCGCGCCCATAAAGGACATATGTCCAACGCGATCCGTATTCAGGGCCAGTCCGGCCACTCCAGCGATCCGGCGCGCGGGGTCAACGCGATCGAGCTGATGCACGACGCCATCGGCCGGATTATGCAGCTGCGCGATCTGCTAAAAGAGCGCTACCACTTCGAGGCGTTCACGGTCCCTTACCCGACCCTCAACCTCGGCGCCATCCATGGCGGCGATGCCTCAAACCGTATCTGCGCCTGCTGTGAACTGCATATGGATATCCGCCCGCTGCCGGGGATGACCCTCAACGACCTTAATGGTCTGCTGGGCGAGGCGCTGGCCCCGGTCAGCGAACGCTGGCCAGGCCGCCTGACGGTCTCGGAGCTGCATCCGCCGATCCCCGGCTATGAGTGCCCACCGGACCATAAGCTGGTGCAGGTGGTTGAGAAACTGCTTGGCGCCCAGACCGACGTGGTGAACTACTGTACCGAAGCGCCGTTTATCCAGACGCTGTGCCCAACGCTGGTTCTCGGCCCGGGCTCGATCAACCAGGCCCATCAGCCTGACGAGTTTCTGGAGACGCGCTTTATCAAGCCGACGCGGGAGCTGATTAGCCAGGTGGTCCACCACTTCTGCTGGCACTAAAATCGCCCTCTTTTTCCGCCCCGTTCTCCCGGGGCGGAACGGTGACGATCGTCACATTTCCATAAGCGATGCTTATCCAGCGCCCCCTGAGTTAAATTTCGCAAATTACGGGTATTTACTCGTTTGCTGAAGCGATTTCGCAGTAATTGACGTGGGGGTATTTACGTGGCTTTATAAAAGACGGGTTGCTTATCCGTTGCTCACGTTCCAGCGCAGCGGATATAACAAAATAAAATGAGATGGGGTGTCTGGGGTAACATGAACGAACAATATTCCGCATTGCGTAGTAATGTCAGTATGCTCGGCAAGGTGCTGGGCGATACCATCAAGGATGCATTGGGAGAAAATATTCTTGATCGTGTCGAAACTATCCGTAAGTTGTCCAAATCTTCACGCGCCGGCAACGAAGCTAACCGCCAGGAGCTGCTGACCACGCTGCAGAATTTGTCTAACGACGAACTGCTGCCGGTAGCCCGTGCCTTCAGCCAGTTCCTGAATCTGGCTAACACCGCTGAGCAGTACCACAGCATTTCGCCGAATGGCGAAGCAGCCAGCAATCCGGAAGTCATTGCGCGTACCCTGAGAAAGCTCAAAGACCAACCCAATCTCAACGAAGAGACCATCAAAAAAGCGGTGGAATCTCTGTCCCTGGAGCTGGTGTTAACCGCCCACCCGACCGAGATCACCCGCCGGACGCTGATCCATAAAATGGTGGAAGTGAACAACTGCCTCAAGCAGCTGGATAACAAAGATATCGCGGACTACGAGCACCACCAGCTGATGCGCCGTCTGCGCCAGCTGATCGCCCAGTCCTGGCATACCGATGAAATTCGTAAGCACCGCCCTTCCCCGGTCGATGAAGCCAAATGGGGCTTCGCGGTGGTGGAAAACAGCCTGTGGGAAGGGGTGCCTAACTACCTGCGCGAGCTGAACGAACAGCTGGAAGCCAACCTTGGCTATCAGCTGCCGGTGGACTTCGTCCCGGTGCGTTTCACCTCGTGGATGGGCGGCGACCGCGACGGCAACCCGAACGTGACCGCCGACATCACTCGCCACGTGCTGCTGCTCAGCCGCTGGAAAGCGACCGATCTATTCCTTAAAGATGTGCAGGTGCTGATCTCCGAGCTGTCGATGGTGGAGTGTACCGACGAATTGCGTGCCCTGGCCGGCGCCGAGGGCGCTCAGGAACCGTACCGTTACCTGATGAAAAAACTGCGCACTCAGCTGATGGAGACCCAGGCCTGGCTGGAAGCGCGCCTGAAAGGTCAGAAGCTGCCGAAACCGGCGGGACTGATCACTCAGAACGAGCAGCTGTGGGAGCCGCTGTACGCCTGCTATAAATCGCTGCAGGCCTGCGGCATGGGCATTATCGCCAACGGCGAGCTGCTCGACACCCTGCGCCGCGTGAAGTCTTTCGGCGTACCGCTGGTGCGTATTGATATCCGTCAGGAAAGCACTCGCCATACCGAAGCGCTGGGCGAAATGACCCGTTACCTCGGGATCGGCGATTACGAAAGCTGGTCAGAAGCCGACAAACAGGCTTTCCTGATCCGCGAACTGAATTCCAAACGTCCGCTGCTGCCGCGCCAGTGGGAGCCCAGCGAAGAGACCCGCGAAGTTCTCGACACCTGCAGAGTGATCGCCGAGGCGCCGCGCGGATCGATCGCCGCCTACGTGATCTCGATGGCCAAAACGCCGTCCGACGTGCTGGCGGTTCACCTGCTGCTGAAAGAGGCCGGGATTGGCTTCGCCCTGCCGGTGGCTCCGCTGTTCGAAACGCTGGACGACCTGAACAACGCCAACGACGTCATGACCCAGTTGCTGAATATCGACTGGTACCGCGGCTTTATCCAGGGCAAACAGATGGTCATGATCGGCTACTCTGATTCCGCGAAAGACGCAGGGGTGATGGCCGCCTCCTGGGCGCAGTACCAGGCGCAGGATGCGTTGATCAAAACCTGTGAGAAAGCCGGGATCGAACTGACGCTGTTCCACGGTCGCGGTGGCTCCATTGGCCGCGGCGGCGCGCCGGCCCACGCCGCGCTCCTCTCACAGCCGCCGGGAAGCCTGAAAGGCGGCCTGCGCGTTACCGAGCAGGGTGAGATGATCCGCTTTAAGTACGGCCTGCCGGAAGTCACCATCAGCAGCCTGTCGCTCTATACCAGCGCGATCCTCGAAGCCAACCTGCTGCCGCCGCCGGAACCCAAACCGCAGTGGCGCGACATCATGGCCGAGCTGTCCGACGTGTCGTGCAAGATGTATCGCGGCTATGTGCGTGAAAACAAAGATTTCGTGCCTTACTTCCGCTCCGCCACTCCGGAGCAGGAGCTGGGCAAACTGCCGCTGGGTTCGCGCCCGGCAAAACGTCGCCCGACCGGCGGCGTCGAGTCGCTGCGCGCCATTCCGTGGATCTTCGCCTGGACCCAGAACCGCCTGATGCTTCCGGCCTGGCTGGGCGCTGGCGCTGCGCTGCAGAAGGTAGTCGAAGGCGGAAAACAGAGTGAACTGGAAGCGATGTGTCGCGACTGGCCGTTCTTCTCCACCCGCCTCGGCATGCTGGAGATGGTTTACTCGAAGGCCGACCTGTGGCTGGCGGAGTATTACGATCAGCGCCTGGTGAAACCGGAGCTGTGGGCGCTGGGTACCGAGCTGCGCAAGCTGCTGGCTGCCGATATCAACGTCGTGCTGGCCATCGCCAACGACTCCCATCTGATGGCCGACCTGCCGTGGATCGCCGAGTCTATCCAGCTGCGTAATATCTATACCGACCCGCTGAACGTCCTGCAGGCGGAACTGCTGCACCGTTCACGCCAGGCTGAAGAAGAGGGCAAAGACCCGGATCCGCGCGTTGAACAAGCGCTGATGGTCACCATCGCCGGCGTCGCCGCCGGTATGCGTAACACCGGCTAATCAATGTTTTTCCCCCGGCCGCCCGGCCGGGGGATTTTTCACCCGTTTTAGTGGTGCAACATCTCATCAACGATCTGTTCTTTATGCAGCGCATACGGATAATAGGTCGGCCAGTTATCCATCTCTTTCAACAACGCTTCCTGTGATTCATTGCCCATGAAAATATGGAAATGCTGCGATTTACGCGGACCAATGATATGGTCGCTGAACTGGACATATTTTGGCGCGTTGGCATCGCCCTGCTGGCACTCGAACAGATAACGTACGCCCTTCTTACCGGAGGCGTAATGCAGAATTTTGTAGCCTGAATAGCGGTATTTGCAGCTGTTGACGGTCTCGCCGACGTGGAACTCAATCACGTCATCTTCAATGCCAATCTGTTCCACATCGGTGGCGTAGCCCTTCTTATAATAGGCGCGATACTCCTCCACGCTCTTGCCGCCGGGCTTTTTCGCCTTCTGCTCCAGCACCGGATCGAGATCGCCGTTGAGCAGATATGGGTTCACCGACTGCCAGACGCCCTCCCAGTCGCTCAGCGCGCGGTCCTGCACATCTTTATCCGCAAAAATGCCTTCGCTGGCCTGACGCTCCACTTCGGTTAGCGCCGGCCCATGGCTATGGTTGCCGTGGGCGAACGCCTGGGCGCTGGCTAGCGCCATGCCGAGTCCCAAGGCCAGCAGGGGGATCTTTCTGGTCATTACTCTCTCCTGAGTTTGTTATCAATGGCGACAAATTGTTACGATATAACATATCTTAAGTGAGAAGCAATAGCGACAGGCTGGCGCTTTTACCGCTGGAATAATGTCCGGTATGATGAAAAGGGTGATGCGCGGGGCGGAACAATGATGGACAACGATATCAATCAACTTATTGATGCATTGCTAAAAAAGCAGACCAGCCTCGGCCGGGTTTATTTCGCCGGCGAGACGCGCTCGCCTGCTGAACCGGTGGTGCAGGTTGATTTTCCCCGTCTGAATATCCTCCTCGATGGGCAATTGCGCGACCAGGCGCTCGGCGATAACGCCCCGCCCCTGGAGACCCATGACGTGCTCTATATTCCTGGCGATAGCTGGAACTGCCCACAGTGGCAGGCGCCCTGCCTGCTGTTAAGCATCCTGTTCGCTAAGCAGCAGCTGGAGTGCTCGCTGCAGCACTGGAATGGCAAGACGATCGCCGTTGTTGAAAAACTACAGGCGCTGCGTCGCGGGCCGCGCGTCGGTTCCTTTCTGCTGCAGGCGCTCAACGAGATCCGGATGCAGCCGCAGGAGCAGCAAACCGCCCGCAGCATCGTCATCAGCCTGCTCAGCCACTGCCATGATCTTCTCGGCAGCCAGGCGCAAACCTCCTCGCGCAGCCAGGCGCTGTTCGAGGCAATCCGTCAGTACATCGAGGTCCATTACCCGGAGCCGCTGAGCCGGGAATCGGTCGCCCAGGCGTTCTATCTCTCTCCTAACTATCTTTCTCATCTGTTCCAGAAATGTGGGCCAATGGGCTTCAATGAATATCTGAACCACATTCGTCTCGAACAGGCCCGTATGCTGCTGAAGGGCCACGATATGAAAGTGAAAGACATCGCCCACGCCTGCGGCTTCGCCGACAGTAACTACTTCTGCCGCCTGTTCCGCAAAACCACGGAACGCTCGCCGTCTGAATACCGCCGCCAGTACCATAGCCAGCTGACGGAAAAATCATCCCCGGTAAAAAACTAGATTTTTGTGTGTTAAACCTGACTTTTGTGCGCGCTATAGTTTCCTCTCATCCCAGGCTGCGTCGATAAATGTGATCTAAATCATCCTTAATCGCGATGCGTACATTTATCCAGTTTTTGGCAAATTTGTCATCTGGCGATCCTTCAAACGAAAGCCGTATGCTTACCTCAACGACAGCACCGAATTAAGCATTGAGGAAAACACTATGGAACTCTATCTGGATACCGCCAACGTCGCCGAAGTGGAACGCCTGGCCCGCATCTACCCGCTGGCCGGGGTAACCACCAACCCGAGCATTATCGCCGCCGGTAAAGTCCCGGTCTGGGATGTACTGCCGCGCTTGCAAAAAGCCGTTGGCCCGGAAGGGATTCTGTTCGCGCAGACCATGAGCCGCGATGCGCAGGGCATGGTGGCAGAAGCCAAACGCCTGAGCAACGCCGTGCCGGGCATCGTGGTCAAAATCCCGGTCACCGCCGAAGGCCTCGCCGCTATCAAGCTGCTGAAGAAAGAAGGCATCCCAACCCTTGGCACCGCCGTCTACAGCGCCTCACAGGGTCTGCTGGCCGCGCTGGCCGGCGCAAAGTACGTCGCGCCTTACGTTAACCGCGTCGACGCTCAGGGCGGGGACGGCATCCGCATGGTGCAGGAGCTGCAATCCCTGCTGGAAATGCATGCGCCCGAAAGCAAAGTGCTGGCGGCGAGCTTCAAAACGCCCCGTCAGGCACTGGATTGCCTGCTGGCTGGCTGCGAAGCCATCACCCTTCCACTAGATGTAGCGCAACAAATGCTCGGCACCCCTGCGGTAGAGTCAGCCATAGAGAAGTTTGAACAGGACTGGAATAACGCCTTTGGCACGCTGAACCTGTAACCGGACCCGCGCGCCGCCTGCGGGCGGCATCACGGTCATCGAGGAGGAATCGTAATGGATCGCATTATTCAATCACCAGGCAAATACATTCAGGGCGCAGGCGCCATCAAGCGCCTTGGCGACTATCTGAAACCGCTGGCCGAACGCTGGCTGGTCGTTGGCGATAAATTCGTGCTGGGATTCGCGGAAGAGATGCTACGCAAAAGCCTGGCCGATGCCGGCCTGGCGGCGGAAATCGCGCCGTTTGGCGGTGAATGTTCGCATAATGAAATCAATCGCCTGCGCGATATCGCCGGCAGTGCGAAATGCACCGCCGTGCTGGGGATCGGCGGTGGTAAAACCCTGGATACCGCGAAAGCGCTGGCCCATTTTATGAAGGTGCCGGTGGCGATCGCCCCCACCATCGCCTCCACCGATGCGCCGTGCAGCGCGCTGTCGGTGATTTACACCGACGAAGGGGAGTTCGACAGCTATCTGATGCTGCCGCATAACCCTAACATGGTCATTGTCGATACGCAGATCGTTGCCGGCGCGCCGGCTCGCCTGCTGGCAGCCGGAATTGGCGATGCGCTGGCCACCTGGTTCGAAGCCCGCGCCTGCTCACGCAGCGGCGCCACCACCATGGCGGGCGGGAAATGCACCCAGGCGGCGCTGGCGCTGGCCGAGCTGTGCTACAACACCTTACTCGAAGAGGGTGAAAAAGCGATGCTGGCCGCCGAACAGCACGTGGTCACTCCGGCGCTGGAGCGGGTGGTGGAAGCCAACACCTATCTGAGCGGCGTCGGTTTTGAAAGCGGTGGCCTGGCGGCAGCCCACGCAATTCATAACGGCATGACGGCCATCCCTGACGCTCACCACTATTATCACGGTGAAAAAGTGGCGTTCGGCACCCTGACGCAGCTGGTGCTGGAAAACGCGCCGGTGGAAGAGATCGAGACCGTCGCCGCGCTATGTCACAGCGTTGGGCTGCCGATCACCCTGGCGCAGCTGGATATCAAAGGCGACATCCCGACCAAGATGCGCCTGGTGGCGGAAGCCGCCTGCGCTGAAGGCGAAACCATTCACAATATGCCGGGCGGGGTTAACTCCGACCAGGTCTACGCCGCGCTGCTGGTCGCCGACCAATATGGCCAGCGCTTCCTGCAGGAATGGGAATAATCCAGAGCAAAACAAAACACCCGGCGTCAGCCGGGTGTTTTTTATGTTTATCTGCCGGACGTGTCGCCCACTGGCGGCGGAAACGGCAAGCACTCAGGCCGGACGCACGCCCAGCGTATGGCAGATGGCGTAGCTCATTTCGGCGCGGTTCAGGGTGTAGAAGTGGAAATCTTTTACCCCTTCCCGGCTTAAAATCTTCACCATGTCCATAGCGATGTTAGCCCCCACCAGCTGACGGGTTTCGGCATCGTTATCCAGACCTTCGAACATTTTCGACATCCACACCGGGATACGAACGTTGGTCATATCCGCAAACTTTTTCGCCTGTTTAAAGTTGGATACCGGCAGGATACCCGGAATAATTTCCACGTCGATGCCCGCTGAGACGCAGCGATCGCGAAAACGCAGGTAGCTTTCCACATCGAAGAAGAACTGGGTGATCGCGCGGTTGGCGCCTGCCTCGACTTTGCGTTTCAGGTTGAGTAAATCCGCCTGCGCGCTTTTCGCTTCCGGATGCACTTCCGGATACGCGGCGACAGAGATATCGAAATCCCCCACCTCTTTCAGCAGGCTGACCAGATCGGCGGCATACATCTCCGGTTTACCGCTGCCCGGCGGCAGGTCGCCGCGCAGCGCGACGATATGGCGGATGCCGTTGTTCCAGTAATCCTGGGCGATAGTGCGCAGCTCATCGCGAGTCGCATCGATACAGGTCAGGTGCGGCGCCGCTTCCAGACCGGTTCGCTCTTTAATGCCCTTGATGATGCTGTGGGTGCGATCGCGCTCGCCGGAGTTCGCGCCATAGGTCACCGAGACAAACTTCGGTTTCAGACTGCTCAGGCGATCGATGGATTTCCACAGGGTTTGCTCCATTTCACTGGTGCGCGGCGGAAAGAATTCAAAGGACACATTAATCTGGCCCTGGACTTCCGCCAGGCTCTGATTCAGGGCTTCCCGCTGATTGGCGTGAAAAAAGCTCATACCTTACCTCATCAATCGCATGTAATGGCTGTTGTATTGCGAACTTCTATACGTTTAGACGTCCAGATGTAAAAATGACGGAAAAGCGCGCGGGCGTCAATAGAAAAATCTGCGTAAAGAGTGAGGAA
>ERZ1026864.1541-NODE-1541-length-11529-cov-9.000784_pt1 | contig 11529 bp, 9 predicted proteins | sample MGYA00380162_ERZ1026864 | MGnify/ENA primary metagenome ERZ1026864 (study PRJEB33269, sample SAMEA4719798) | human gut metagenome | biome: human-associated habitat; feature: organic feature; material: feces | place: Cameroon | collected 2013-10 ... | reverse complement strand
ACCACGAGGTTGCCGATCATCGCGAGGAAGATGATGAGTCCGAGATAGACATTGCCATAGAGAAGGGCGACCACGATGCCGGTTACGAGACCGGTGGCAGCGCCATCGACGACGCCGAGCAGGATCTCCTTCACGAAGGACTTCCAGTTTTCCTTAAACGTGATCTCGTCGTTCGCAAGCTCACGGACCATGACGGACATGGTCTGGGTGCCAGCATTGCCCCCCATACCGGAGACGATGGTCATCGTCGCGGAGAGGGCGACCACCTTCGCGATGGTCGATTCAAACATCTTGACCGTGAAGGAGGCGAGGAAGGCCGTCAGCAGATTGATGAGCAGCCATGGCAGTCGCATGCGTACGGATTCCCAGAGGGTCGTATCGAGACCCTCCTCTGCGGAGGTACCTCCTAAGTGCGCGATATCCTCATCGTGCTCCTCGTTGATGACATCGATGATATCATCGACGGTGATGATGCCGAGGATGGAGCCCTTACTGGATACGACCGGGATGGCCTGCAGGTCATACTTTGATACGACCTGGGCGACCTCCTCCTGATCGACCTCCGGCTCGACGGAAACGACCTGATCATCCATGATCTCGGACAGCTTCGTGTTACGCGGAGAGCTCAGAAGATCCCGGAGATCGACGGTGCCGACCAGCTTCTTCAGGCGTTCTTCGTCGGTGACATAGATCGTCTCGATGACCTCGGTCTTCGGACCGATATCACGGATCGTGTCGAGTGCCTGGGCACAGGTACGGTCCTCACGGAGGGCGATGTACTCGGTGGTCATGATACCGCCGGCACTGTCATCCGGATACTGCAGGAGGGTATGAATGATCCGGCGGTCACCGGACTTCATGCGGTTCAGCAGTCGCTTCTGATGGGCGATTTCCATCTCGCCCAGGATATCTACGATATCATCCTTCGACATGTCTTCGAACATGGCGAGCAGGGTGTCATCATCGAGGTGCTCACTGATACGCTGACGCGTGTCATCGTCCGCCTCCTCCATGATCTCGGTCAGCTGCTCGGTATTCAAGAACTTCGGGAGCTTCTGCAGGTCCTCATCATCGAGGTCATCGACCTCTTCGACGAAGTCGGCCGGCTGCATCTCCTCGAAGTACTCACTGATCTCTTCCTTATTACCCTCGTCGATGAGTTCTTCGAGTTCGTCCTCACGTTCCGGCTCGTCTGCCTTGTCCTCATCGAAGTCATCGGTATCGGTATGGATCTGGCTTCGGTCATCATCGTCCGATTTCTTATCATCATCCGGGATGGACTCGAAAAGGTCGGTCAGGTTCGGACGCGACTCCTCCGGGATCTCCGGCTCATCGTCTTCCCGTGAACGGGGATCGACATTCGAAACCGACTTTCCTGCAGCGCTTGTTTCCTGATTCAGCTTGCGTTCTTCATCCTGCTGCTTCAGTTCATCCATGGCGCACCTCCTGATCTATGCATGAGGGCAGAGGCCCCTGCATACCGTTTACTTCTCTTCTCATTTTAAAAATTCGATTTCGATATGGCAACCTTTTTTTGGAAGATAAAAAAGATCGTTAAATAAACAGCAATCTTGTGAAACTTTTGTTGAGATTACGAAGATAAATGTTATAATGAAACTATTGTGATTCAGGCGTAGAAGTCGCTCTGCGTCCTGGAATCTCAGAGAACGAAGAACATGGAGGAGATCATGTACGAAATAACCAAAGTTGAGCACCTTGTTGACAAGGACTGGCTTATGGTCATCAAGGCACCATTTGTTGCCATGAAGTGTGAACCTGGTCAGTTTATGATTGCGAAGCTCGGAGAGCTGGGCGAGAGAATTCCGTTTACCATCGCAGATTACGACAGAGAGGCAGAGACCATCACCATCGTATTCCAGGTAGTGGGCGCTTCCACCGAGAAGATGAGCCACCTGAAGGCCGGTGATTCTTTTACGGATATCGTAGGACCGCTCGGCAGACCGTCCGAGATGGTCGACACACCGATCGAGGAGCTGAAGAAGGAGTCGTTCATCTTCATCGCCGGCGGTGTCGGTGCTGCACCGGTTTATCCGCAGGTGAAGTGGCTGCATGAGCACGGCATCGAGGCGGATGTCATCCTCGGCGCGAGAAATAAGGACCTTCTGATCATGGAAGAGGATCTTCGTAAGGTAGCGGCCAATGTCTATGTATGTACAGATGATGGCTCCTACGGCGAGAAGGGTGTCGTAACCGACATTCTGAAGAAGCTGGTCAACGAAGAGGGCAAGAAGTACACGAAGTGCGTAGCCATCGGACCAGTCATCATGATGAAGTTTGCCTGCCTCACCACAAAGGATCTCGGCATCCCGACCATCGTTTCCATGAACCCGATCATGATCGATGGTACCGGCATGTGCGGTGCCTGCCGTCTGATCGTCGGCGATAAGGTGAAGTTTGCCTGCGTAGATGGACCTGAGTTTGACGGTCATCTCGTAGACTTCGACCTCGCGATGAAGCGTCAGAGACAGTACAAGGATGAAGAGGGAAGAGCGATGCTCGCATTACAGGAGGGTGCTACACACTCCGGCGGCTGCGAAGCAGATAAATAATCAGGAGGCAGAGAATGGACGTTAAGAATAGAATTCCTGTCCGCGAGCAGGATGCGAAGGTTAGAGCAACAAACTTCGAAGAGGTTTGTCTCGGATATAATGACGAAGAAGCACATCTTGAGGCGACCAGATGCCTCGAGTGTAAGAATCCGATGTGCGTGAAGGGCTGCCCTGTTTCCATCAACATTCCGGGCTTCATCCATCACGTAAAGGAAGGCAATATCGAGGCAGCAGCAGATGTAATCGCACTGTCCTCTGCACTTCCGGCAGTCTGTGGACGTGTCTGCCCTCAGGAGACACAGTGCGAGGGTAAGTGCGTACGTGGTATCAAGGGCGAGGCGATCTCCATCGGTAAGCTCGAGCGTTATGTCGCTGACTGGGCGAGAGAGCATGACTATGTAGCTGCGAAGCCGGGTACACCGAACGGGAAGAAGGTAGCCGTGATCGGTTCCGGTCCTTCCGGACTGACCTGCGCAGGTGACCTCGCAAAGATGGGTTATGATGTAACCATCTTCGAGGCATTCCATCAGCCAGGCGGCGTTCTCGTATATGGTATCCCGGAGTTCCGTCTTCCGAAGGATCGTGTCGTAAAGCCGGAGATCGAGAATGTAAAGAAGCTCGGTGTAAAGATCGATACCAACGTCATCATCGGTCGTTCCCTGACCATCGATGATCTCCTCACAGAGGAGGGCTTCGATGCCGTATTTATCGGTTCCGGTGCAGGACTTCCTCGTTTCATGAATATCCCGGGTGAGTCTGCAAACGGTGTTTACTCCGCAAATGAGTTCCTGACACGTAATAACCTTATGAAGGCTTATCGTGAGGATTCCGATACCCCGATCAAGGTTGGTAAGAAGGTCGTTGTCGTCGGTGGTGGTAACGTAGCGATGGATGCTGCGAGAACCGCACTTCGTCTCGGCGCAGAGGTACATGTCGTATACCGTCGTTCCGAGGAAGAGCTTCCTGCACGTCGTGAGGAGGTTCACCACGCGAAGGAAGAGGGTATCATCTTCGATCTCCTCGAGAACCCGATTCAGATCTATACCGATGAGAATGACTGGGTAAAGGGCGTACAGATCCAGCGTATGCAGCTCGGTGAGCCGGATGCATCCGGACGTCGCAGACCAGAAGCCATCCCTGGTGATGTTTATGACATGGACTGCGATATGGTCATCATGTCCCTCGGTACCTCTCCGAACCCGCTCATCAAGGATACAACCGCTGGTCTCGACACCAACTCCCATGGCTGTATCATCGCGAAAGAGGAGAACGGACAGACCTCCAAGACCGCCGTTTATGCCGGTGGTGATGCCGTAACAGGTGCGGCGACCGTTATCCTTGCGATGGGTGCCGGTAAGGCTGCTGCAAAGGGCATCGATGATTATCTCAATGGTCGTACCACAGAGTAATCAGAAAAGAATTCTGTATACATGAAATTTTCGGCGTGTATTCACTTGAATACACGCCTTCTTTGTGAGAAAATAGACAAAGTTTCCGAGACAGTGTTTTTATGCTGTGGAAATTTGAATTTTGCGTCGTTCACGTTTTCGAATTTGCGTGGATTGTTGAAAGGAGATTCATATGACCTATACAAATGAGGTTGAGAACATGTGCCCTATCGCACAGGGTGTTCATCATGGTGCTGCTCCTATTCCTGAAGAGGGAAAGTGGGTACAGTCCAAGGAAGTAAAGGATATTTCCGGATTCACACACGGTGTAGGCTGGTGTGCACCACAGCAGGGTGCCTGCAAGCTTTCTCTGAATATTAAGGAAGGTATCATCCAGGAGGCACTTGTCGAGACCATCGGCTGCTCCGGTATGACTCATTCTGCTGCGATGGCTGCAGAGATCCTTCCGGGTCTTACAGTTCTCGAGGCATTAAACACTGACCTCGTATGTGATGCGATCAACACGGCGATGAGAGAGCTGTTCCTCCAGATTGCATACGGCCGTTCCCAGTCTGCATTCTCCGATGACGGACTTGCAGTAGGTGCTGGTCTTGAGGACCTCGGTAAGGGCCTTCGTTCCCAGGTTGGTACCATGTACGGTACACTGAAGAAGGGACCTCGTTACCTCGAGATGGCTGAGGGCTATGTAACTGACATCGCTCTTGATAAGGATGATCAGATCATCGGTTACAAGTACGTTAACCTCGGAAAGATGACAGACTTCATCAAGAAGGGTGATGATCCTACTACAGCATGGGAGAAGGCAAAGGGCCAGTACGGTCGTATCGACGATGCTGTTAAGTTCATCGATCCACGTAAGCAGTGATAAGCTCAGAAGGAGGAAATTAAGATGGCATTATTTGAGGGATACGAGAGACGTATCAAGCAGATCAATGAAGCTTTAAATAAGTACGGTATCGCTGATATCGAAGAAGCTCGTAAGATTACAGAAGACGCTGGCCTCGATGTTTACAACATGGTAAAGGGCGTTCAGACCATTTGCTTCGAGAATGCTTGCTGGGCTTACATCGTAGGTGCTGCAATCGCAATCAAGAAGGACTGCAGAAACGCAGCAGACGCTGCCGCTGCAATCGGTGAGGGACTTCAGTCCTTCTGCATCCCTGGTTCCGTAGCAGACAACCGTAAGGTAGGTCTCGGCCATGGTAACCTGGGCAAGATGCTCCTTTCCGAGGAGACAGAGTGCTTCTGCTTCCTCGCTGGTCACGAGTCCTTCGCAGCCGCTGAGGGTGCGATCGGTATCGCAAACAACGCAAACAAGGTTCGTGTGAAGCCGCTTCGTGTTATCCTGAACGGCCTCGGCAAGGACGCTGCAAAGATCATCTCCAGAATCAACGGCTTCACCTTCGTTGAGACTGAGTATGATCCATATACCAACACCGTAACCGAGACAGAGCGCATCGCTTATTCCGATGGCCCTAGATCAAAGGTTAACTGCTATGGCGCAAACTCTGTTCCAGAGGGCGTAGCGATCATGTGGAAGGAGAACGTAGACGTTTCCATCACCGGTAACTCTACCAACCCGACCAGATTCCAGCACCCGGTTGCAGGCACCTATAAGAAGGAGCGCCTCGAGGCTGGTAAGAAGTACTTCTCCGTAGCATCAGGCGGAGGAACCGGACGTACACTTCACCCGGATAACATGGCAGCAGGTCCTGCTTCCTACGGTATGACCGATACCCTCGGCCGTATGCACAGTGATGCACAGTTCGCAGGATCCTCTTCTGTACCTGCACACGTAGAGATGATGGGTCTCATCGGCATGGGCAACAACCCTATGGTTGGCGCTACTGTATCCGTTGCCGTAGCGGTTGCGGAGGCTGCAAAGGCTGGCAAGTTCTAAGGAATTTCAAGGCTTTTAAGAGAAAATAAGAGGGATTCGCAAATTGCGAATCCCTCTCTTTGATTTTGAAAGGACGTGAATATATGGCAGATTTCAGCACGGAAGAGGGAAAGGCAGCGAATAAAAATGGTATATTGCGGGCGTTTTTCGTCGGGCTGGCACTGATCATTCAGATTCTTCTGATCATCTCCTTTTTTACGAGACTGAGCCGGTACGCGGAGTGGGTGCAGAATGTGACGGAGGTGATCGCACTCATCATGGTGCTCGTCATCTACGGACAGCATAAGACGAGCTCGATGAAGATGCCGTGGATCATCCTCATCATGGCGTTCCCGGTGTTTGGTATCGTGCTGTACTTCCTCATCGGTCTCGATGTGTCGACGCGGAAGATGCGGGAGCGCTACCAGAAAATTGACCAGGTGCTGTTCCCGGCACTGAAGGATACTGCGGATCCGGCGGATCTGGAGGCATTGAAAAAGGAGAATCCGGACGCAGGCGCCATCGCGCAGTATCTTCAGGATTATGCCTTCTATCCGGTGTACCGGAATACGGATGTCGAGTATTTCGATGAGGCCGCGAAGGGGCTGGAGGCACAGCTTCGCGACCTTCGGAAGGCAGAGCAGTTCATCTTTATGGAGTACCATGCCATCGAGGATAAGGAATCCTGGCGGCGTATCGAGGAGGTGCTCGTCGAGCGCGTGAAGGCCGGCGTCCATGTGCGCGTCTTCTATGATGATATGGGATCCATCGGCTTCATCACGACGGATTTCGTGAAGAAGCTCGAGCGTCTCGGCATTCACTGCCGCGTGTTCAATCCCTTTGCACCGGGCGCGAACCTCTTCCTCAATTATCGTGATCACCGGAAGATCACCGTCATTGATAACCGGGTCGGCTTCACCGGCGGTTATAATCTCGCCAATGAGTACTTCAACATCACCCACCCGTATGGTCAGTGGAAAGATACCGGTATCCGCGTCGAGGGTCCAGCGGTCCAGAGCATGACCCTCACCTTCCTCGAGATGTGGAATGCTGTCCGCGCGACCGACTGGGATGACCCGGATGCGCTTCGTTTCCTGAAGAGCTATCACTACACGGCGAAGGAGCCGACCGGCTTCATCCAGCCGTATGCCGACAGTCCGATGGATGACGAGCAGGTCGGGGAGAATGTCTACATCAGTATGGCGAACAAGGCAGAGAAGTACTGCTACTTCATCACACCGTACCTGATCATCACGGATGAGATGACCCATGCGCTCGGCCTCGCTGCGAAGCGTGGCGTCGATGTGCGTATCATCACGCCGGGCATCCCGGATAAGCGGATGGTCTATGGTGTCACCCGCTCCTTCTATAACGGCCTCGTGCGGAATGGTGTCCGCATCTTCGAGTGGACGCCGGGCTTCTGCCATGCAAAGATGAGCGTGGCGGATGATCGGATGGCGACCTGTGGTACCATCAACCTCGACTATCGTTCCCTGTATCACCACTTCGAGAACGGCTGCTTCATGGCGGACTGCCAGGCAGTACAGGATATCAAGGCCGATTTCGACCGTAGCTTTAAGGAGTGTCATGAAGTAACGGACGAGTACCGCGTCGGCCGTCGGGGCACCATCAAGCGACTCTGGCAGCTTTTCCTGCGTCTCTTTGCAGAGCTGATGTAATTATGGAGAATGTTGTTATGGGGATTTCTTTTGTAGTAAACAGTGTGCTGCTCGGTGTCGGTCTCGCGATGGATGCCTTTTCGGTGTCGATGGCGAACGGGCTTTCCAATCCGAAGATGAACCGCGCTGAGATGGGCCGGATCGCCGGCTGCTTCGCCTTCTTCCAGTGGCTCATGCCGATGCTCGGCTGGATTCTGGTCCACACGATCGTCCTGTACTTTCAGGCATTTCAGAAGCTGATTCCATGGATCGCGCTGATCCTTCTCTGCTATATCGGTGGCAATATGCTGCTGGAGGGCATTCGGAACCCGGAGGGTGAGGAGAGCGATATCGAGGAGACGGATGCGAAGCTTCCGCTCGGGAAGCTCGCGATGCAGGGCGTCGCCACCTCGATCGATGCACTTTCGGTCGGCTTCACGATTGCGGAGTACCATCTGATGGAAGCATTGGCCGCGACCATCATCATCGCGGTCACCACCTTCGTGATTTGCGTCGGCGGACTCCGCATCGGACGCGCAGCAGGCACGAAGCTCAGCGGGAAGGCCGCCATCCTCGGCGGCGTGATCCTGATCGGCATCGGCATCGAGATTTTCGTCAGCGGTCTATTCTTTTAATCGTTCAACTATGAGAGACCCGGAAGGGCGGCAACGGAGTACTGTACCTCCATTGCCGCCCCTTCCGGTTCTCCTGCCTGAATTGTAACTAATCGTCTCTTCCGAAAATCAAAGCGAGGGCATACAGCGCGCCGCCGAGACAGATCGCGATGTCCCCGATGTTCACGATGATCTTCTTCAGGCTGCCGATGCGGATGTTCAGGTAGTCCGTGACTTCGCCGTGCATTCCGCGGTCGAGGACGTTACTGAGCGCACCGCCGATCACGATGGACATGCCGAGCTTCCGGAGCTTATAACGCTTCGGGAAGTAGGCGGTCAGGTACTGGAGGCCACCGGCGAGGAAGCCGACCGCGGCCATGGAGCTCAGCTTTACGAATTCCGGATACTCCTTGAGATGCCCCTTCGAGAAGCCCGGGTTATGCGCTCGCATGATTTGCACATAGCCCTTCGTGCCCGGCATCTCCCGCGGGAAGTTCTCCGCCGGTTCTGAATCAATCGCCGTCTTGAACATCTGGTCGATGGAGCAGATGAGGCTCGCGATCGCCGTATAGTGCAGGAACTCACCCGAAATCTCCCAGATCAGATGAGTGGTTTTCATATTCTTGATCAGTCCCATAAGGCACCTCCTTTTATGATGTCTATTATATCAGTTTTTTCCGTTCCTGACGACGTTTCCGGCGCACTCGGTTGATATAGCGCTCGAAAGCGCCGCTGTTCAGATACTCCGCGAGCACATACTGATCATAGGTCGGAACCGTGCAGGAGTAGAAGCTGATCCTCGCCTTCAGCTCCGCCGCACGCTTCTTCGGAAGCAGCATATAGCCGGTACGAATCGCCGGCGAGATGGTCTTCGTGAAGGTGTTCATATAGATGACCGTCTCCTCCGGTGCGAGCGAAAAGAGCGTGTCCTCCGATTTCGTCGAGGGTGAGAATTCGGAGGCGTAATCATCCTCGATGATCATCGCCTGTCGCTGTTTCGCCCAGGAGATGTACTCCTGCCGCTTGCCGGCCGTCGCCGTCACACCACTCGGATAGGAGTCGAAGGGCGTTACATGAAGCACACCGGCGTCCGAACGCCGGAGCTCGCTCGAGTGAATGCCATGCCGCCCGAGCTTCAGAAGTTCACAGTGCGCGCCGTTCGCCTCATACACTCGCCGTATCTTCTCATAGGAAGGATCCTCCAGCGCATAGACCCGCTCACGCCCGAGCATCTGCACGATCAGGCTGTAGAGGTACTCGGATCCGGCCCCCACGATGATCTGCGAAACATCGACATGGATGCCCCGGCTTCGCTGCAGGTAGCGCGCGATGCTCTCGCGGAAGTAGAGTGTACCCTCATTCGGCGAGCGCTGCATGCACTCCTCCGCATATTCCGACAGCACCCGTCGCATCGTCCGTGCGAAGCCCGCGAAGGAGAGCTCCGCGGCCGCAGCCTCGTACTGGTCCGTCGCCGGTGCGCCTTCTGCCTGGGCCAATGCTGAGATTCTGGACCCGCTCGCCGACGCGGCGGACAGACGGGACGTGCTGTCCACTGCCTGCCGGTCGTCTATGGTATCGGCGGAAGCACTGGAAGTTGAGCTGTAGCGTATGCCCGTGGTGGTTGTAGAAAAGGCGGTCGTGACGCCATCTGCCTGCCGGTCGTCTGCATTGTCCGAAGCATCCCCGACGGGGAAGGCATCCTCCGAGCGGTAGCAGACGAAATAGCCGCTGCGCTCGCGCGCCTCGATGTAGCCCTCGTCGATGAGGAGATCATAGGCGTGCTCCACCGTGATGACGGAGGTATCGGTCTGCTCTGCCATCGTCCGCTTCGACGGTACGCGCTCACCGGGAGCATAGGCACCACTCGTGATGTCGCCGCGGAGCACTTCGTAAATCTTCAGATAGGCTGGTCGTTTCGTTTCATCTGCTGGTCGCATAATTTCTCTTTTCTGATGCAAATTCCTATGGTCAGATTATAACATGAAAATTTCGATGTGCGAAATCGGCATCAGCATATATACTATAGCTTCAGAGCTGACATAACGGTTCGGGCCCTCTGTCTGAACTGTGAACGAATTAACAGGATATATAGGAATCAAACGATGGAAATAGCAGAACAGATGACACAGAAGCTGATTGAGTGGTACGCGGCGAAACGCCGGATCCTCCCGTGGCGCGAGGACCCGACCCCGTACCATGTATGGATCTCCGAGATCATGCTGCAGCAGACCCGGGTGGACACGGTGAAGGGTTACTATGCACGCTTTCTCGCGAGCTGCCCGGATATCCGCGCGCTGGCGGAAGCCCCGGAGGATGTCTACATGAAGCTCTGGGAGGGGCTCGGCTACTACTCCCGCGTGCGGAATATGCATAAGGCGGCGGAGGAAATCATGACGGTGTACGGCGGAGAGATGCCGGGAAGCTATGCGCAGCTTCTCGGAATTACAGGCATCGGACCGTATACCGCGGCGGCCATCGCCTCCATCGCCTTCGGCGAAAAGGTACCGGCGGTGGATGGAAACCTCCTCCGCGTATTCGCCCGGCTCAGCGCGTATCCGGAGAACATCAAGACGGAAAAGGCACGAAAGGCCGCTGCAGAATATTATCTTTGCTGGATGCCGGAGGGCGTAGGCACCATGCGGGGGACCGCGTCGGCTATTGCATCGACAGATGAACGCCTCAAGAAACAGCGTCGGACGCTGGCAGATACAGGGACGGCCGATCCGGAGACAGACAGCGTCGCAGCAGAGGCTCATGATTTTTACACGCCGGGTAACTTCAACCAGGCCCTCATGGACCTCGGCGCGACGATCTGCCTCCCGAACCGTGCGCCGCTCTGCGCGGACTGTCCGCTTCAGGACTTCTGCACCGCGCACGCCCGCGGAGAGGAGACCGCCTATCCGCTCATGCCGGAGAAGAAGGCCCGCCGCATCGAGGACCGCACGGTCTTCCTGATTCACGACGCCGGAAAAATCGTCATCGGAAAGCGCCCGCCGAAGGGCCTCCTCGCAAGCCTCTACGAGTTCCCAAACACCGAAGGCCAGCTCTCCGAGGCAGACGCCCTGAAGTATGTGACCAGCCTCGGCATCCAGGCACTCCGCATCCGTCCACTCCCTGCCGCAAAGCACATCTTCAGCCACATCGAGTGGCACATGATCGGCTACGCCATCACCGTCGACGAACTCGCACCCTTCGACAGCGATCAGCTCCTCCTCGTCTCCATGAAGGAACTCGCCGAAACCTACTCGATCCCATCCGCCTTCGCCGCATATAGAAACCTGTTGCCAGAAGAGGGATGAGAAGCAGGGGCAGCCCTCCGGGTGCCCCTGTGCTGGTCACTCGAGGTAACAGTTCAGCCGGGGTGACTTCTTCACCCCGGCTGATTTTTAAGGGACGCCT
>ERZ1026864.1532-NODE-1532-length-11574-cov-5.996875_pt1 | contig 11574 bp, 10 predicted proteins | sample MGYA00380162_ERZ1026864 | MGnify/ENA primary metagenome ERZ1026864 (study PRJEB33269, sample SAMEA4719798) | human gut metagenome | biome: human-associated habitat; feature: organic feature; material: feces | place: Cameroon | collected 2013-10 ... | reverse complement strand
GATGATTCTTCTGCGTTTTGGATTGAACTCGCTGATCACGAACTGGATTTCCTGATCTTTGTATTTGGAAAGATCTTTCTCATAAGAATCAGATACAAGGCTTGCCGGGATGAATACTCTCGTCTCATCAACAACAACACATAAACCACCATCTAATACCTGGGAAACTTTTGCTGTTAAAACTTCTTTGTTCTCAAAAGCTTCCTCTAATCTCTTGCTTCCTTTTTCAGCAGCGAGACGTTTGTAAGTTAAGAGAACCTGTCCCTCGCCATCGTTTACTTTTAATACTTTTGCTTCCATTGTATCACCAACAGAAACCATAGTTGTAAGATCTGCGTTAGACTCGTTTGTATACTCATTGCGAGTGATGATTCCGTCTGATTTGTATCCGATATTTAAAACGATCTCATCAGGTTTCACATCGATAACGGTACCTTCAACTACCTCTCCATTTCTTATTGTTTTAAATGATTCCTCCAACATTTGTTCAAAACTCATTTCTGACATTCTTTTGAACCTCCTCAATAATATTGTTTGGGGTAGATGCCCCTGCGGTAATACCTACGTTATCGGTGGATTTTAATCTGGTCAAATCAAGATCCTTTATTGTTTGTATATAGTAAGTATTTTCACATTCTTTTTTACAGATTTCAAATAACTTCTGCGTATTAGAACTAGCCCTGCCGCCAATGACGATCATGGCATCGACTTCTTTTGCAATATGTTCTGCTTCAGTCTGTCTTTCCTCTGTAGCATTGCAGATAGTATTTAAAACAATAATATCATAACCTTTTTTGTTCACAATTTCAACTACTTCTTGAAATTTATTGTAATTAAATGTCGTTTGTGATACAATACACACTTTTTTTTCGGATGAAAGCGTAAATTTTTCCGCCTCCTCACATGTTCCGATCACGGTTGTCTCCGCTGGATCAGACCATCCTTTAATGCCTTCCACTTCCGGATGTGTCTCATTTCCAATAATAATAATATGATATCCTTCTCTGCTGTACTGTTCCACAAGACGGTGGATCTTCAACACAAACGGACAGGTTGCATCTACGATCTCAAATCCCTGTGCCTTGATCTCATCATAGATTTTTTTCTCCACACCGTGTGACCTTATGATCACGGTTCCCTTTGGTCTGCCCTTCAATTCATCGGTCGAATGGATGACCTGCACACCTTTTTTTTCAAGATCTGCAACAACCTCCTCATTATGGATGATCGGGCCGAAGGTATAGATCGGTGTCTGATTTTTTTCTGCCTCTTTGTATACCGTTTCCACGGCTCTTTTTACGCCAAAACAAAACCCGGCACTTTTTGCTAAAATAATGTTCATAAATCATTCCTTATCTATTCGTTTTCTGACGCCTGCTTCTCTCAGCCGTTTCCCTGTTAACAGCTTTTTTTCTCTTCATAAATAGAGCGGATTGCTTCCACGACCTCATCAATATCCATCTCAGAAGAATCTACTAAAACCGCATCTTCTGCCTGTTTTAACGGAGAAGTCTCACGATGCATATCCCGGTAGTCGCGGTCGATGATATCCTTCTCGATCTCATCAAAATCACAGGAAACACCTTTTGCAGTCAATTCATCGTATCTTCTCTGCGCTCTTGTCTTAGAACTTGCGGTCAGATAAATCTTCACCTGCGCATTTGGAAGCACGCATGTTCCGATATCTCTTCCGTCCATGATAACATCTGTGTTCTCTGCAAGTTTTCTCTGCAGTTCCACTAATTTGGTACGGACAACCGGATACACGCTTGTCGCAGAAGCCATATTACCGACTTCCTCCGTGCGGATAAATCCGTTTATATTTTTACCATTTAAAATAACCTGCTGTTCATTATTTTCATAGGCAATGGTCACATCCACATTCGGACATGCTTCCGCAATTTTTGTTTCATCCGAAGAGGCGATTCCGTTTGTCAGGAAATAATATGCCATGGCACGGTACATTGCACCGGTATCTACATAGATAAAACCAAGCTCCTTTGCCAGTTTTTTTGCGATTGTACTTTTTCCAGCTCCGGCTGGCCCGTCGATTGCAATATTCATACTCATAATATATCCATTCCTCTCTTTTTTATCTACTTTTAAGTGATTGCGAAACTCTTATTTACGTTGAGAAGTTCCGCATTACCTATTATTTGTTTTCGTTATTCGATGCATGTCCCCGCGAGATGTCCGGTAGACCATGCAATCTGGAGATTGAAACCACCTGTCACAGCATCTAAATCCAACACCTCTCCACAGAAATATAAATGTCTGACAAGTTTTGACTCCATCGTCGATGGATTCACCTCACTGACTTTGACACCGCCTTTTGTGATAATTGCCTCATTAAAATCACGCAGTCCATTTAACGTTAACGGGAAAGCCTTGATGAGCCGCACAAATTTCAGTCGCTCCTCTTTTGTGATCTCGTTTACTTTTTTATCCGGATCGATCCCGGATAATCTGATCATGACCGGGATCATTTTTGCCGGGAAAAGCTTTCCAATGGAATTTTTGAACTGTTTGTTCTTTGCTTCCTCAAAATCTTTCAACACACGCTTGTCTAACTGTTCTTCCGCCAATGCCGGCTTTAAGTCGATCTCCATTGCAAGAGGCTCTTTTGCGATATCCGGCCTGATCATCGCACTTGCAGTCAGAATCAATGGTCCGCTGACGCCAAAATGCGTAAACAGCATTTCTCCAAATTCATCGTAAAGTACCTTCTTTCCACGGTAAATACGGACATTGACATTTTTTAAAGAAAGTCCCTGCATCTCCCTGACATAGTCTTCTTTTGCGTTAAACGGCACAAGGGAAGGTCTTATCTCCGTCACAGTATGTCCTGCCTCTTTTGCAAAGCGGTAGCCATCCCCGGTTGATCCTGTTGTCTGGTAGGAAAAGCCTCCGGTGGCAACGATCACGTCATCCGCCTGGATTTTCTCTCCGTCAGAAAGCCGCACACCACATACTTTTTTTTGTCCCTCTTCCCCGGAATCTTCATATAATAATGTGTCCACTTCACTGTGAAGTCTGATCTCCACCTGATCTTTTTTTAATACACGCTGCAGTGCTGCGATCACGTCCGAAGAATGATCTGAAACCGGGAAAATGCGGTTTCCGCGTTCATTTTTTACCGGCAGCCCAGCCTGTTCAAAAAAATCAATGACCATCTGGTTATCATATGCGTAAAATGCACTGTATAAAAACTTCCGATTGGTCATGACACTGTTAAAAAGTACATCCATATCACTGGAATTGGTAATATTACACCGGCCTTTTCCTGTGATAAAAAGCTTCTTTCCCAGTTTCTCATTTTTTTCCAATAATGTTACATGATGACCATTTTCTGCTGCAGCGATTGCCGCAAACATTCCGGCAGGTCCTCCGCCGATCACAACTACTCTACTCATTAAATTCGGTATCTCCTATTTTTCCATATCGCATTTTAATGGAGTCATCAATATAATTAATCTCATCACTCTCATATACCTGATATTCATCCCAGATATCTTCCAACATCTCCAGCGTTTTTGCAACTTTTTTGCGGTTCTTCATGCAAAGTGCAACGATCAGCGCATTGATGACACTGAGCGGTGCTACCAGAGAATCCACGATTGAAGCCATATCACTGTCTGCAATCAGATTGCAGGAGGAATACAGATTCATTGGGGAATGTACACTGTCTGTCAATGTGATTACTTTTGCATTGCGGTTATTTGCAAATTCCATTGCCTTTAAAGTTCGCATGGAATAGCGTGGGAAACTGATCCCGATAATCACATCATCCTTTCCAATCCGGACCATCTGTTCAAAAATCTCACTGGAACTGCTTGTCTGAAGCAAATGCACATTATCAAACATCAGGTTAAAATAGAATGACATAAAGGATGCTAACGGCGCACAACTCCGGATTCCAATAATATAAATGTGCTTTGCATTTAAAATCGTATTCACTGCAACCTCAAATGCTTCCTGATCGATTTTCTCCAACGTGGAATTGATTTTGTCTGCATCCGAGTGCAATACCGATTCCAGTATTTTTGACTGGCTGATTCTTCCATAGGTCACTTCCATACGCTGGATCGAATTCAGCTTATTTCTCACAAGTTCTTCTAATGCATTCTGAAATTCCGGATACCCTTTGTATCCCAAATGTGTTGCAAAACGCACAACAGTTGATTCACTGACACCAACTACTTCGCCTAATTTGGCTGCTGTCAAAAAAACTGCTTTATCATAATTATCTGTAATATATGTAGCTAATAACTTTTGTCCTTTGCTTAATCTGCTGTAAGATTCATTAATACGATTACTCAGATCGTTCGTATTACCCATAGCTCCCCATCCTGTTATTCAATTTCTGTCCCCGGCAGCTTTTACATGGTATCTGCCACTTTCGGAACACGTTCAAAATACCAACATTCTAATTATAGCAAATAGGAACTTTTTTGCAAGAAAAAAGAGGCTGAAAACCAGCCTCTTTTCTGTCCTGTCTTATACCGGATATGCTCCGTTCTTTGTATCTGCTACCGTTGCATCTACTTTTTTCTGCTGAGCTTCTCTGTATTTGAAGAAATCTGTGGCAACCTGTGGGAATAAAGCATATGTTAATACATCTTCATCCTGCTGTTTCCACTGTTTCATCTCAGCTTCGATCTTGTCTAATTCAGGTTCAAGTAAGTCTGCATATCTGCATGTGATTGCATTCTTCTTATCCTCGCCAAGAACCTTGTCAACAACCTCTGGATTGAAAGGTTTTACAGTCTGACCATATTTTCCAAGTAAAACGTCTTTTGTCTCTTTTGTAGCAACTTTGTAACGTTCACCCATCAATACGTTAAATACTGCCTGCGTACCAACGATCTGGGAAGAAGGAGTTACAAGAGGTGGCTCACCAAGGTCTTTACGAACTCTTGGGATCTCCTTTAATACTTCTTCGTATTTATCCTCTGCATGCTGCTCTTTTAACTGGGAAACCATGTTGGATAACATACCACCTGGTACCTGGTATAATAAAGTCTTAATGTTAACGCCAAGTACTTTTGTATTCATCAAACCGCTCTCTAATGCTTCTTCTCTCATTGGTCTGAAGTAATCAGCGATCTCTGCAAGTAAGTTCTGGTCTAAACCGGTATCAAATTCTGTTCCCTTGAATGCCTCCACCATAACTTCTGTTGCAGGCTGGCTTGTTCCCATAGAAAAAGGAGAGATTGCAGTATCAATGATATCGCATCCTGCCTCTACTGCTTTCATGTATGTCATGGAAGCAACACCGGAAGTATAGTGTGTATGAAGTTCGATCGGTAATGATGTAGAATCTTTCAAAGCCTGAACTAACTCTGTTGCTTTGGAAGGAACTAACAGTCCGGCCATATCTTTGATACATAAAGAATTAGCTCCCATATCTTCTACTCTCTTAGCCATATCCATCCAGTATTCCAGTGTATATGCATCACCTAATGTATAAGATAATGCAACCTGTGCATGTCCGTTCTCTTTATTGCAGGCTGTAACTGCTGTCTGAAGATTACGGATATCGTTTAAACAGTCAAAAATACGGATAATATCAATACCATTTGCGATAGATTTCTGTACAAAATACTCTACAACATCATCTGCGTAAGGACGGTATCCCAAGATATTCTGTCCACGGAATAACATCTGTAATTTTGTATTTTTGAATCCATCTCTTAATTTACGAAGACGCTCCCATGGATCTTCTTTTAAGAAACGAAGGGATGCATCGAATGTAGCACCACCCCAGCACTCAACAGCGTTGTATCCGACTTTATCCATTTTATCAATGATTGGAAGCATCTGTTCTGTTGTCATACGTGTTGCGATCAGAGACTGATGTGCATCACGCAGAACGGTTTCTGTTATTTTTAAAGGTTTTTTAACAACTTCTGCCATGATTTTCTATTCCTCCTAAATTCCAAAGATTGCCATGAATACACCGGCCGCTACTGCAGTACCGATAACACCGGCAACGTTTGGTCCCATTGCATGCATAAGTAAAAAGTTTGTCGGGTCTTCTTCTGCTCCGACTTTCTGAGATACACGGGCTGCCATTGGAACGGCAGAAACACCTGCAGAACCAATCAGTGGATTGATCTTGCCCCTTGTGATCCAGCATAATAATTTACCAAATAATACACCGGCCGCAGTACCGAACATGAATGCTACAAGACCAAGGAAAACGATCTTGATCGTTGTCCAGTTTAAGAATGCCTCTGCACTTGTGGAAGCACCAACAGATGTACCAAGTAAAATTACTACGATATACATTAACGCATTGGATGCTGTCTCAGATAACTGGCGGACAACTCCGGATTCACGGAATAAATTACCAAGCATTAACATACCAACCAATGGAGCCGTTGTAGGAAGGATCAGACATACCACGATTGTAACTACGATAGGAAATAAAATCCTCTCCAGCTTTGATACCGGACGAAGGTTCTCCATCTTGATTGCACGCTCTTTTTTGGTTGTAAATAATTTCATGATCGGAGGCTGGATAATAGGAACTAACGCCATGTAGGAATACGCTGCCACTGCGATCGGTCCCATCAGACCTGACTGTCCTAATTTTCCTGCAAGGAAAATAGAGGTAGGTCCGTCTGCACCACCAATGATAGAAACAGCCGCTGCTGCCTTATCATTAAAACCTAATAAAATTGCAAGGAAGTATGCGCCAAAGATACCAAACTGTGCCGCTGCTCCAAGCAGGAAGCTGATCGGGTTTGCGATCAATGGTCCAAAGTCTGTCATCGCACCTACACCGAGGAAGATCAGTGAAGGCAGGATCGACCATTCATCTAACGTGTAAAAATAATGGAATAAACCACCGACACCATTGCTCATCATTTCAGGTTCTGCAAAAATATCTGGATAGATATTTACAAGCAACATACCAAATGCGATCGGAACCAGAAGTAATGGTTCAAATCCTTTGGCGATTGCAAGGTAAAGGAATACGCAGGCAACAAGGATCATGATGAAATTTCCGACTGTCAGGTTAAAGAAGGCAGTCTGGTGAAGGAGATTGTCCATTGTCTCCATAAAATAACTCATAGTTATCCTCCTAAAATACTAGTTTAATGTAGCAAGTAAAGCGCCTGCTTCTACCATATCACCAACATTTACATTGATGCTTGCAACAGTACCATCCTGTGGTGCAACAACCGGTGTTTCCATTTTCATGATCTCTAATACGAGAACAGCATCCCCTTTTTTCACCGCCTGGCCTACAGAAGCTTCGATCTTGAATACTTTTCCTGCTGCTCCTGCTTCAATCTTAACGCTTCCTGCGCCACCTGCCGGAGCTGCTGCCGGAGCGACTGGTGCTGCTGCACGTCTTGGAGCTGCTGCTGGAGCACTTACGCTTCCGTTCTCTTCTACTGTAACATCATAAACATTTCCATTTACGGTAATTGTATAGCTTTTCATTTAATAAATCCTCCTGATTATAAAGGTAATTGATATCTTTTATTTCATATGTGACTGATTCTTTTATCTTCTGTGGATAGAACGAACGACAAAAGAATCTGTGGATGTTCCTTCGCTTGCTGCAATCGCTGCAGAAATAACAGCTACAAGTTCAAGGTCATCTGTAAGGTTTTCATTTACTGTCTCAACTGCCGGTGCTTCTGTTCTTTCTACTTTTGCAGTTTCCTTCTTCGGAGCACCAACTTTTGAAATAAACTTAAAGCAGTAAATGATCAGACTGATAAGTACTAATACGCAGAATACAGTTCCCATTCCCATCAAAGTATTGAGAGCCGCCTTTTCTAACTTCTCGCCTAATGTATACACGATATCTGCTGTTGCATCAGTCATCTCGATCTCTTCTGTCAGATAATTGTATTCATAGACGAATGTCACATCCACATCTCTCTCAGAAAAGTTTACGATCTGGTCAACGGTAACAGTATCGCTTGTCTTATCAATAGAGAACTCACCAAGACCAACAAATGTACCTACATCAGATGTTGAATCCAGCCATGACTGTAAAAGATTGATCACAGCTTCTGCCTCTGTGTATTCTCTTCCATACTGTTTTGCATACTGCTTTGCATACTGCTCATTTGTCTCAATCGCTGCAGATAATTCTTCATCAGAAAATGCTGCAATTGAAGTTACCAAGTTCTGTGCGCTGCTCTGTAAATCAGAATAACTCATTCCGCCGTAGTCAACATCCTGTGGATCAGAAGAACCACAAGCTGCGAGTGTCAGCGCCATGATGCAAAGACAAAGCATTAAAGATAATTTTTTCTTCATAACTTCACCTTTCTATTTTGTTCCATGTTTCTTATCTGGTGTGCATACACATTTTGTGTAAAGCATCTCAAATGCTGCAACAAGATATTTTCTTGTATCTGCAGGCTCAATGATCAGATCAACATAGCCTCTTCTTGCGGCAGTCACTACATTAGACTGTAATTTTTCATATTCTTTTGCCTTCTCAGCAAGAACATCTGCAGAAGCGTCTGCATACATAATCTTAGCTGCAAGTTCTGCATCCATCATACCAATCTTGGTCTCCGGCCATGCATATACTAAATCTGCTCCGATTGATTTGGAGTTCATTGTCACATAAGCGCTTCCGAAAGCATCGCCTGCGATCAGGTTTACTTTTGGACATGTTGCAGATGCGAATGCAGATGTCATATGAGCAAGTGCTTTTGCAAGTCCTTTTTCTGCACACATGCATGCCTTGAATCCTGTTACATTTGTGATAGATAAAACAGGGATCTCGAATGCATCACAGAAACGGATGAACTCAGATGCTTTCTCGCATCCTTTTACAGTAAGTGCTGCCTCAAAAGTCTCTGCTGTCTTTCCTTCTTCATCATGAATCTCTGTACAGTTTGCAACTGCACCGACCGTCATACCATTTAATTTGATAAATCCTGTTACCATGTTCTTTGCATAATCAGCTTTTGTCTCGAAGAATGCATGTCCATCTGAAATCTCGCTTAAGAGATATCTTGCATCACCCTTCATAACATCCATGCTTGCACATGCACGGTTTAAATCATCTTCACATTCCTCTGTGTAAACGTCTCCCTCATTATTTAAAGGAAGCATGGATACTAACTCACGGATCTGTGCGAGGATGTCATCCTCTGTGCCGACATAGTCAACACATCCTGTCTCTTCACTCTGGAATTTTGCTGCGGATGTATCGCATTTTTCAATTCTGTTGCCCTCGATTGCATTTGGGGAATTGATGAACATTTTAGCCTTGGTTTCTTCCATAAAAGCGAAATCAGATAAAGCTGGAACAACTGCAAGACCGCCGCCACAATTTCCAAATACGGCACTGATCTGTGGAATCACACCGGATGCCTCGATCTCTTTGGCATAAATCCTGCCAAATCCGTCTAATGCATCGACAGACTCCTGTAATCTCATACCTGCACAGTCAATAAAACCGATGACCGGTGCGCCCATTTTCATTGCCATGTCATATACATTGGCAATTTTCTTTGCATGCATCTCACCGATCGTTCCGTTTAATACGGATGCATCCTGGCTGTAAACATATACCAGGTTACCATCGATCAAACCATACCCTGTGATAACACCGTCGGATGGTGTGTCTGTGTTTGCAAGATTAAAGTCTGTATTTCTTGCTGTTACAAGAGAACCAATTTCCATAAAACTGTTCTCATCGACTAACTTGGTAATACGCTGCATTGCCAAGCTATCATTACTACTACTCATTCTTTAGCCCTCCATCTATAAAAATTAACAAATTTCGCTATGATAATTGTATATCTTTTCCAAACAATTTTCAAGTGCATTGTTAATTTTTTGACAGAATTTTTACCAAACCTTTACCACATATTGTCAGACAGCGAGTTTTAACACCTGTCTTAAGCACCACTCAAAATCCAGTTTCTCCATATCTTCTGTGGTCTCCACCTGATATTCCCGCAATACCATGTCGCCCAGTTTATAATAGACAGCTCCGACACAGCTTCTTTTTTTTACCGGTGCACTCAGTTTTTGTGCGATTCGATACTCCACCGTCACCTGTTCCCCCTCTCCGAGCAGCACATTGGAGACATCCTTTTTCAGGACAGCATGCAGTTTCATATACATCTGTTCCCCAATCCTGTCGCCCTGTGCATTTTCAACGGGAACCGGTGCAAATCTGCTCTCATCCAGTGCAATATCGTCCAGATTGCAGCGTTCGTAAGCGGCAAGTCCGTATTCCATAAGCTTTCTCGTATCCGACCATTTATAAGTTTTATTGTTCGGCCAGCCACATGCCAGCAGTGCCACAATATATGTTTTTCCATTCTGTTCCAGTGCCCCCACATAACAGTATCCGGCGTTTCCCGTAAATCCTGTCTTCCCGGAAATTGCCCCATCCATCATTTTCAAAAATGCATTATGGTTGTAACAATGGTAGGCATATTTTCCACTCACATCGGTAAACGCATGCTCTGCCTCCCCGGTGATTTTTAAAAACAGGTCTGCATTTGGAGATTCCTTAATGCAGTAGCGCATGATCCGCGCAAGGTCTTCCGCAGTCGTGTGGTGAAACTGACTGTCCTTCTGTGCGTCCAGACCATTGGGTGTTATAAAAAAAGTGTCCTTACACCCGATTTTTTTTGCATAGTCATTCATCAGCTTTGAAAAATGCTCCGTTGTACCGGCAACCTGCTCTGCGATCACGACTGCACAGTCATTAAAGGACTCTAGCATCATCGCGTAAATGAGATCTTTCATCCGGAATTTCTGTCCTGCGGGTGCACCCAGATGCACTTTTGGCGCCTTCGCTGCCTGCACAGACACCTCGGCGATCTGCTCTAAATCACAGTTTTCCAGTGCAATAATGCAGGTTAATATTTTAGTGGTACTCGCATTGGCAAGTGCTTCTGATCCGTTTTTACTATATAAAACGCGCCCGGAATCGCCATCCATTAAAACTGCCGCCTTTGCAAAAAGTTCCGTTTCTTTCGGCGGCTCCTGCGCTGCCAATATTTTTGCCGGATATGTAAACAAAATGACCAGACATATAACAATCGCAATTACTTTTTTCAAACCAAAAACCTATTTTTTCTCTTCACCCATCTATATGCAGAAATGAAATACGGTATGCTTTTGGATGATCCGTCCTGCAAAAATAAAAACGTTTTTCCACAAACAAAAATAGCGCAAAAAGTTACTCATGACTCTTTGCGCTCTGTTCTCCTTATATATCCAGTTTTACTTTCATCTCTTCTTCTGCTTCCTGCTTGAACTCCTCGATCTGAACCTGATCTAACATTGGCAGTTCATCCAGGGACTGCACGCCAAAGCTTCTTAAGAACTCCTCCGTCGTGCCAAACAAAAGAGGCCATCCCGGTGCATCTAATCTGCCAAGTTCCTTCACCAGATTGTACTCGACTAACTTGTTGACCGCATGGTCACAGGAAACGCCACGGATTTTTTCAATCTCTACCTTTGTGATTGGCTGTTTGTATGCAATAATGGAGAGTGTCTCCAAAAGTACATCTGTGAGCACATGTTTTTTCGGCTGCTTGGCAATCCGTATCAGGTACTCATACATTT
>ERZ1026864.1522-NODE-1522-length-11615-cov-5.582439_pt1 | contig 11615 bp, 10 predicted proteins | sample MGYA00380162_ERZ1026864 | MGnify/ENA primary metagenome ERZ1026864 (study PRJEB33269, sample SAMEA4719798) | human gut metagenome | biome: human-associated habitat; feature: organic feature; material: feces | place: Cameroon | collected 2013-10 ... | reverse complement strand
TTCTGCCATTATAACAGAAAGTCCGGTTCGTGAATCAGTTATTCTCCAGGAAGCCTTCCAGCTCGCGCTTGTACTTCGGATTCTGCAGCTTACGAAGCGCCTTGTTCTCGATCTGACGGATACGCTCACGTGTGACGTGGTACATGGTACCGATCTCCTCGAGGGTACGCTCACGTCCATCGACGAGACCGTAACGCATCTCCAGGACCTCACGCTCACGCTCCGAGAGGTTGCAGAGGATCTTCTCGACCTGTTCCTTCATCATCACGTTCGTCACGTTCTGCTCCGGAGAGATGATCTTCTCGTCGGCGATGAAGGAGCCGAGATCGGAATCCTCGTCCTCACCGACCTTACTGTCGAGGGAAGCAGGACCGGCATCGTAATTGACGACCTCCTGTACACGCTCCTCCGGGATGTTCAGGTACTCGGCGATGTCGGCTGTGGTCGGCTCGTGACCGAGGGTCAGGGCCAGCTGACGGGAAGTCTTTTTGATCTTGTTGATGAGCTCAACCATGTGGACCGGCACACGGATGGTTCTCGACTGATCGGCGAGGGCACGTGCGATCGCCTGACGGATCCACCAGGTCGCGTAGGTAGAAAGCTTGAAGCCACGCTCCGGCTCGAACTTCTCGACACCACGCATGAGGCCCATGTTGCCCTCCTGGATCAGATCCAGGAAGCTCATGCCACGTCCGGTGAAACGCTTCGCGATGGAAACGACCAGACGGAGGTTGCACTCGATGAGGCGCTGACGCGCATACATATCGCCGTTCTTGCATCGATTCGCGAGGTCGAGCTCCTCCTCCGGCGTCAGCAGCGGATAGCTTCCGATTTCCTTCAGATAGATACGAACCGGATCATCGGCGGATACATTTTCGAGGTTTGCGAGTGCTTCCATATCGAGGGTTCGTGCTTCACGATCCTCCTCGGACAGCTCCTCATCCTCGAGATCCTCATCGCTGGCATCATCGTCCTCGTCGACGGCCACCTGCGTAAGCGCCTCGGACAGCTCCAGCTCGCTCTCCATCTCAGCTTCGTTCTCGAGCTCGTCGCTGTACGCATCCTCCAGCATCTGCTCCGTCTCCTGCTTGATCACGGTACTGGAACCATCGCGACCATTGATTTTGATGATGAGATTCTTGTTACCTTTTGTGTTCTGTGTATTAATTTTAGCCATTGAATAACCTGAAACGATAAAGACGACCGGAGTCGTGTGAACTATATTGCTACAGATCATCTGCAGCGCAGATGAACATGCTGATATTTTTAGACAGCCTTGCTATTTTATGAGGAAAGAGAAATCTTTACAAGACAGTTTGGAATAAAGAGCATAAAAATGATTTTATGTACAGGATAAGTTTTTTTATTGCTTTGATTTTCGAAGAAAATCAAAGCAATAAAAAAACCCGGGAAGCAACCGGGTTTAATTATAAAGGATTTAGTTTTAAAAAAAGGATTGTGCCTGATGTCTTTCTCAAGCATCTTTATCATAACGGAATCTGTTTGAAAGTGCTTGAAGAAAAGCGAAATGTCTCATTATGAAATTCTTAAGATGATTCTTAACTCATTTCTTCAGTGTTCTGAAAGACCTCGATCGCGGCTTTTCAGAGCTGCATCGGCATACCTTTTCATACAGGAATCAGGTTTACGCGTAGCGCTCCATACGGATCTCGACGTGCACCATCGGTGCGGATTTCCCGACAGCCTGACGGAAGACTTCCTCATCCTCCGGTTCTCCGGCGACGGAGCCATAGTGCGTCGGGATGACGAGCTGCGGGCGCAGGATGACAGCGAGGGTAGCCGCTTCATGTGCGTTCATGGTATAGGTGCCGCCGATCGGAAGCAGTGCGACATCGCAGCGTACCGCCTCGGCTTCCGGCGTGATGTCGGTGTCGCCGGCGATATAGATGCGACGTGTGTCGTCGTCGAGCAGATAGCCGATCCACTGCTGCGCCGCCGGGTGGAAGCGCTTCTCCGGATTATAGGCCGGGATGGCGCTGATCTTTATGCCACGAAAGTCCAGGCTTTCGTTCCATGCGAGAAAATGTTCATGCGCATCGTCGATGCCGGAATCACCGGTCTCCCCGCGCATCGAGGCCGGATAGACCGCTTCGCTGCTGCTCTTCCGTACCTTCGCGATGTCCTCGACCGAATAGTGGTCATAGTGCGCATGCGTCACGAGGATGAGATCGGCATCGGCTGTGGTTTCCACCAGGTGAAACGGATCACAGTAGATTACGACATCCTCATGATGCTCGTCCTTCAGCACGAGCCGGATCGCGGCATGGGTTAAAACACGAATGTCTTCACGTAACTGCTTCATACATACTCCTTCCCGGATGGTATACAACCATCCATCCTGGAACGCCCCTTTATATTCTGTTTTCTATCCCCTTTTGCTGCTTCCGTGAAGCGCCATGAACAGAAGCAGACTCGATACGTGCCCGGCACGCATTCGAGTTAATTCTATTTTATGCGTTTTCGCGCAGTGTCGCAAGTAAAAGCAGGCTCGAAACGTGCACCGCGCGGATGCCGGCGAGCTGCAGCTTATCGAGGACGCCCGCACTGTCATCGATGAAGAGATGCGGTGTAGCGAGTCCCTGATGGTTGTTTTCCAGCGCTTCCCGCACGGCCTCCGCCTTCACATCGCTCCGTGTAAACAGGATATGGTCCGCCGGGAACAGACCCGGATACCAGCGCCTGAGAAACGCGAGCTTCTGCTGATCCTGCGCTTCGGTGCCGGACTGACTCACCACATAGTTCAGTGCCGGGGTCGTATACTTCTCGATGTATTCCTTTATAAAGGCAGGAGCAGCTGCGTACTGATAGAGGTCATGGGTCTCCATGAAGTCGTCAAACGCATCGTCCGGTACCGCATTGATGCCATCGGATCCATACGCGTATACGGACAGTACCCCATCGATATCGAAAAAACGGACCAGATCCCGCTGCTTCAGAAGCGCGGTATCGAGGCCCAGCTGATAATTCGGATCAAACATACCTATCTCCGTTCTTAACATTTCAGGCCCGGAATCATCGATTTCCCGGACTTGATGTAAATACCGTTTTTTTGTTATATGTCCGCAGCGACGCATCCGGATCCGGCGCATCCTCGCACCCAGGGCGCGGATAAACGACCAGCCAGACCATCGCCGGACAGATCAGTCCTTCGGCTCTCGTGTAGCGTCGATCTCCGCCTCCGTCATATGGTCGAGCATCGCATAATCCATATTAAAGGTCAGAAAATCGTCGTAGTCATACATATCCTCGAAGCTGGCGAGGCGGACATCCGGGTCCATCTCATCCTTCTCCTCGTCGGTGAGGTACTCGTTTTTCAGTACATTTATAACATATTGACGGGCTTCCTGCGGCATCGGACGTGCCGGGCTCAGGCCCTTATCCTCACAGTTATGGATGTAGCTGTGGATCGCCGCATGAAGCGCGTACTCCTCGTAGATGTTCGGGATGAACGGATCCTTCGACTTCACACCCTTCAGCAGGTTCAGAAACGCCGCCGCGCCATCCTGCCGATCATAGTGATCCGGGAAGTAAAAATGGATATTCTCCTGGTATTCCTCATCGTCCGGCAGTACCTTAAGATAGCTCTGGCCCGCCGCCCACTCGATATCATTGATCAGAAGGGACGTCACCCGATCGTTGATAAACTCACGGATGTAGGCATCCGCCTGCGGATCCCTCGTAAATGCTGTATTGATCTGGAGCATAAAATCTCCTCCTTCGTTAGAATAAGTTTTAGTATAACATATCTCGTTTTCAGAACTTATAACAAATTTACGGCACTCACGCCTCCACCTTCTCCATCTTCACGCGGAGGCTGAGCCGCCGCTCGGTCGGGAGATCGTCGAAGCGGATCGTGTAGGCCGACTGGTCGAGGTCCACGTCCTGGATCGTGCCGAGTCCGAAGGCGCGGTGCCGTACGCGGTCGCCAATGTGAAAGACCGCAGCATCGTCACTGCGCTTAAAGTGGCTGTCGACCAGCTGGATATAGCTCTCCGCCTCCTTCAGAAGCCCCGCCTTCGGCGCCTCGGTGAAGTGCAGGAGGGCCCGGTCGATGTCCAGGATGAAGCGCGACGGATAGCGTGGCGAGCCATCGAAATTCCGGCCGGCGGCCTCGGAAATATAGAGCCCCTTCTCGGCACGGGTGATCGCGACGAAGGCGAGCCGCCGCTCCTCTTCCATGCCCTCGAGGGTGTTCACCTTCTTCGACGGGAAGATGCCCTCACTCATGCTGCAGAGAAAGACATATGGAAACTCCAGGCCCTTCGCCGTATGGACCGTCATGAGCTTCACCCGGTCGTGGCTGTCCGCGATATCCATATTGCTCAGCATCGCGACACTCTTCAGGTACGCCTCGAGATCCGTCTCCTCGCCGGCGCTCGTCTCGAAGGAGAACACCGCCTGTTTGAGCTCTGCGAGATTATCAAGCCGGTCCTGGGCTCCTTCCGTGCGCAGCAGCTTCTCATAACCGGACTCATGCAGGATGCTCGTCAGCACCTCGGAGATCGTCCGCTCCGCATAGCTCGACGCATATTTCTCGATGAGCGCGACGAATTCCCGTGCCTTCGTGCCCCGGAAGATCTCGTGCTCCAGGTTCTTCGCGAGGGCGTCATACAGCGTGCCTCCGTGCTGCTCCGTGTACTCCTCGAGGAACTTCATGCGACGCACACCGAGATTCCGCTTCGGAACATTCGCGATGCGCCGGAAGCTGAGATCATCCTTATAGACGATCATCCGAAGATAGCACAGCGCATCCTTGATCTCCATGCGCCCGAAAAACTGTACACCGGAGTAGATCGTGTACGGAATCTTCGAGCGGAGAAGCACCTCCTCGATCGTCCGCGTGACATAGTGCGCCCGGTACATGACCGTCATTTCGTTATAAGCGACGCCCATCTGATGCAGGGTCTCGATGTTTTTCACCATCCACTCCGCTTCCTTCGTGCTGTCCTCCGCGAGATGACAGACGACCGGTACGCCATCGGGAAGCATCGGGATCAGGTCCTTCTCGATCCGCTGCCTGTTCTTCCGGATCAGAGCATTGGCCACCCGGAGAATCTGCGGCGTTGAACGGTAATTCTCCATCATCATGATCGTCTGTGTACCCGGATGATGCTGGTCGAAGTCCAGCAGGTACTTCACGTTCGCGCCGCGCCAGGTGTAGATGGTCTGGTCCGGATCGCCCACGATGAAGAGGTTATGATGGTAGGCGCACAGCACCTCCATGAGCCGGTACTGCAGCGGGTCGATGTCCTGGAACTCGTCGATCTGGATGTACATGAGCCGCTTCTGCCACTTCTCCGCGATGTCCGGATGCTCCTGGAAGATGTAGAGACTCAGGATGATGAGATCGTTATAATCAACCGCAAAGGTCTTCCGCTCCTGGTAGAGATAACCGTAAAAGAGGATGTCGTTCACCTCGGTCGCCTGCAGATACTTCTCATGCAGCTCATCGATCGGGAGTGCGATCATATCGAGGAAGTAGCCCGGTTCCGTGAGACACTTCCGCATCTCGAACATATCCCGCGCGCTTGCAAAGGTCTTATCCCGGAGCGTCAACCCACGCTCCTCATAGATGATCTTCAGCATCTCGTCGATGTCACTGTTGTCGAGCACCATGAAGCTCTTCGGATAGCCGATCGCATGACTGTCCTCCTGCAGGATGTTCACACAGAAGCCGTGGAAGGTGCTGATATAGCCCGTATCGTTATCGCCCGTCAGCTGATGGATCCGCTGCCGCATCTCGTTCGCCGCCTTATTCGTGAAGGTCACACAGAGGATGTTCCCCGGCAGCACCCCGAGCTCCGTCACGAGATACGCGAAACGATGCGTCAGCGCCCGCGTCTTCCCGGACCCAGCCCCCGCGATCACCCGCACGAAGCCCTCCGTCGACGTCACCGCTGTGAGCTGCGCCTTATTCAGTCCTTCGAGAATCTCGTCCATATCGTACCTCGTTCGTTCTTAATATGAATATAGTAGCACGTATGTTCTCTATACACAAGAGGGCCAGCCCGAAAGGGCTGGCCCATACGCCTGTTAAATATTTACCAGCGGCGACAGCTCCCCATCCGCGAGGATGATGAGCTTCTCCGTCGCACGCGACTCCGCCGTATACAGACGGTGCCGGTACAGCTCCCGGTCCGGATAATCCCGCACTGAAACATCCGGCAGGATGACGGTATCGAACTCCAGCCCCTTCGCGAGCTTCAGCTCCATCATCACCACCCCACTCTTCGGCAGTGCCTCATAGGAGCGGATGATGTGCGGCGTATCGTCCCCGAGCGTCCGGCGCATCATATTGATGCCGGTCCAGTCGCAGCACACGATGGCCGTGAGCCCCTCCGTGCGGTCGTTCTCCCGGATCACACGACGCAGCTCCTCCACGTAGGTCTTGTGGTCGGCGCAGGCCAGCACCGTCGGCTCCACACCCTCCCGCTGCACGGAATTCGTCTGGATCCGGATCTCCTGCGGCAGCAGGCTCGTGAAGAGCTTCGTGATCTCCGGGGAGGAACGATAGCTCGTCATCAGCGAGAGCTCCGTCACCTCCTTGCCCTGCTCCGTAAACATCCGGCGGATGTCCGCGAAGCTTGCCGTACCACTGTGGATCGACTGGAACTCATCGCCGAGGAACATGAAGTGCGCGTTTCGGAAATAGCGTGCGAGCAGCATCAGCTGCGCCTCCGTATAATCCTGCACCTCATCGACGATCACATAACGGGTGTTGCGATCGGAGGTACCGGTCAGCGTCATCTTGAGGTAGCTGAACTCCGCCGGTGTCAGATCATCCTTTCCGAGGATCGACTTACCGATGGCCTCCATATCGAGCCAGTCGAGGTTCCGGATCTTCTCATAGACACCACCCATCTGGCTCTCATCCGGCTCCTCATCATAGAGATCGTCGAGGCCCTGATCGTGCTTCTTCTTTTCCTGCTTCTGCGCGTTGCTACGTGCGAGCTCCTCGAGCTCCTCCACCGCGGTCTGGATCAGCCAGGTTGTGGACGAGGTCCCCTTATGGCGGCGCAGCACGCCGAGAATCTGCTGCTTATCGAGCACGCGTGCACGCTTCAGATTGATGTTATGAAGGTGCTTCGCTTCGATGCAGAAGCCCACCAGTCCCTCATCGATCTGGTGCAGCGCATCCGCTTCGGTGATATCCGCCTCGCCGAGACTCTTCACCCCGAGATCATCGAGGAAGTCGGACCAGGTCATGGTCACCGGATTCGCCTCGCCCATCTCCGGCAGCACGTGATCGATGTACTGCTGGAAGACCGGATTCAGCGTGATGAGCGCCACCTGGTTCGGTCGCAGACTGTGCCGGCGGCGGTAGAACAGATACGCGATACGCTGCAGCAGCACAGAGGTCTTACCGGAGCCCGCGATGCCCTGCACGAGCAGCACCGGCACGTCCGGATAGCGGATGATGAGGTTCTGCTCCTTCTGAATCGTCTCCGTGATGGACTGCATCTTATCGCTCCGCTTCTTCGTGAGCGAGTGGATCAGCAGCGGATCCTCCAGCGCGATCTTCGTGTCGAAGTAGGCCTTCAGCACATCGCGTTCCAGATCAAACTGCCGGCGAAGCTTCAGGTCCACCGGGATCTTACGGTCATCAACCATATAGGAGGTCTCGCCCAGCGCCTGGTTGTAGTACACCTCCGCGATCGGGCTTCGCCAGTCGATGATCTCCGGCTCATGATGCTCGTTTGACACCGAGGACGAGCCGATGTAAAAGCTCTCCTCCTCCGTCTCCTCCGGGAACTGCACCGTGATGCGCGCGAAGTACGGACGCGGCAGCAGGCGGTTGACGCGCTGCAGCCCCATCGATACGGTCCGGCTCGAGATATTGAGCTCCTCGACCGCACGGCTCATGGTCTCGAACTCGATCAGCGTCTCCTGCGACTCCTCGATACCGACGAAATCGTACTGGAGGTCATCCGCGACCGTGTTCTTCTCCTCCTGCGCCTGTCGCTGGAGATCGACGAGCTCGGCCTCCATCTGTTCCTTCATCCGCGCGAGCTTCCCGTATTGCTCCGTCAGATGCGCCTGTTCTTCTCTGAAAATTCTATCTTCGTTCATTCCTTACCTATTACTTAAATCCAAGTTTTCAGGCCAATGTTTCCTGCTGTACGCAGTCACGTCGCCTGAGATACCACTGCCGGAGAAATCGCTCTCTCCGGCAGTCCTGTATCGTATACGTTTATGCGTCCGAACGTGCGAACGCGTTCTTCATATGCATGCTGGCCTCGTACAGCACCTTATCGAGTACGTCGTCGGTCTCTCTCCGGAGCATCTCGGCGATGGCCTCATTGGCCTCCTCGAGCGTCGTGTCCTTCGCGTCCATAAAGCGCTGGTCATACTCCCTGATCAGGCGGTGACCCGCGATGGCCACCTTGTTCTGGTAGCGCTCGATGTGGGAGGAGGTGTAGCTGTAGGCAGCGTCCGAGAGGGCCGCGATCATCCGGCTTGCCCAGTAGAAGCTGTCGGTGGACACCTGTGCGGTGGTACTGTTCATATACGCAGGGGTTCCGTCAACATTGGCATAGAACGGTACGAAGGCGTTAAATGCGTTGGAGCCGTAGCAGATCCACTCGATTGCCTGAAGCTCGGCCGGAACGTATGGGCGGAGCTGGAGGCAGGCCATGAAGCTCGTACGGTTGATGCCGATGGTCCGGTAGGTGCCGCAGAGCGACTTGTCACCGTGCTTCCGATACGGATCATATGGGGTGCCCTGGAAGTGGTTCGAGAGCGCCCACTTCACCTCTTCCACCGTGATCTTGTGCTCCGGCACGAGGGACCATGGGAGGTCGTCGCTCACCGGGGTGAAGTCTGCATCCGGGCCATCCCAGCGGTACGTGCGCGGATTGAAGTAGCGGAACAACGCCCAGGCACGCGGGGTGTTGTAGGTATGGTCGGAATCATCGTGGCTGCCGAAGGCGAGACGCGGATTGAAGGCGTCGCCCTGACCGAGGTCGAGGTGATTCTCCTCGACGAAGCTGCGGAGATCCGCGGAGCACATGAACTCCTTCTGCGCACCGAGGGCGTCCTCGAAATCGAAGTGATCGATGCCGAGCTGGTTCGGCATGATGACATACTGGTCATCCGGCACACGACGTGCCATCCAGTGGTGCCCGCCGATGGTCTCGAGCCACCAGATCTCGTTTACATCCTGGAAGCCGATGCCGTTCATCTCGTAGGTGCCGTACTGCGCGAGCAGGCTGCCGAGACGCTCGACGCCCTCACGTGCGGAGTGGATGTACGGAAGGACCAGGAGGACGATGTCTTCCTCGCCGATACCGCCGGCCTTCTCCGCTGTGTGCTCATCGCCCGGCTGGAAGGTCACGAGTGGATCGGCTCCGAGTACACGTGCGTTCGAGGTGATGGTCTCGGTTGCGGTCATCGCGACGTTCTCACTGTTCACGCCGGCTGCGGCCCAGATACCCTCGCCCTTCACGGCGTTCGGCATCGCAGTATAGCGGAGCGGATTCTCCGGCAGCGGAATCTCCACGTGGCTCAGCACCGAGCGGTATACCCGCGGCTGCTGGGACGGCTCCACCACAACCCACTTCTTCGCTGTGAACTTACCTGCGCCGGAATCATCGTTCCGGGCAATCATCGTCGAGCCATCATAGCTCGCGTTTTTACCTACTAAAATCGTCGTACAAGCCATCGTACGTTCCTCCCTCTCTTATATAAATAAGACTGGTACATTTCAAGCAGGGACCCGGCCTGATTTCACACGATTTCTTCGTATGGTTTCGGTTGCCGGTCCTCCGGGTCCCCCCTGCCTGCACTGCATCAAAAAAAGTACTAACTATTCTAACATAGTTCGTACTTTCCTCAAATAGTCAGTTTATAAACTGTCGATGGACCATCTTTCAAAAGTGACAGTTCAGACAGGGACCCGGAGGGGCTCCTGGCCCATACTGTCACATCCCTATCTAATATGGTTTGATTTTGGAAATACTGGATATGTTTTTTGATCGGAATCATCGAAATTGATTGTAGAATATCCACTTTTAGACGATTTCAAAAATACTGGATACGAAAAGCCTTATTTCATAAGAGAGCTCCGGGGTCTGATATCCAGTATTTTAAAAAAGAAGTTTTATTGGATATCTGCTTAACGAAATGCTTCTATGAAGCACGAAATACATATCCACTGTTTGAAAAATCGAGGAAGATTGGATAGTACGCATATATGCGTATGCCTGATTTTACGGAAAACTATCCAATAAGTGCCTTATCTCGAAATCGTGGATATGTTTTTAAAGCTTCAGAGGCGAAATCAGACGAAACTATACACTGAAAGGACGATTTGAAAATCGTGTATATGTTTTTAAAGCTTTGGAGGAGAGATCAGACGAAAAAATATACACTGAAAGACTGATTTAGAAATTGTGTATATAAAAATCGAAATCCGACTCTGATTTTATTCGTCAAACTCAAAAATAATATACACGATTTTAGAATGAATCCGTCCGTATCTATTTTACATAGAGATTTTCGATTTTAGCAGTGACATTCATATACACGATTTTCAAATACGGCTTCGCGTGTCTAGTCTGCGGCTATGTGCAGATATCCCGAGCATTTGCCACCGAGTACACCATGCCCAAGCCTTTTTGCGTTTCCGTACGCCTGCTATATTATTTTAACAAGAATACCTTTTTCTTTTGATTTGGAAAGTTCATAAAATGCAATGGGGTCGTTGCATAAATGGTGTCTTCTTCCAAAGTGATTGTGATATAAACAAGTTCTTTGCCATCAATATCAGTCACATAAACAATTTCTCCATTGCACATATTACTTGTAAATGAAATCAATCCATTGCTTTCAAGATACTCTACGTATGAGATTGTTATTTAACCCCCTTACTCCGTGAGTGTTTTCTACAAATCCTAATCATACCCTCGGTTCAATATTTTGCAGTCCACTTATCATCATTGTGATCCTTACACTAAATCCCAACTGTTATTCTTTCGCTGTACAATACCTTTCTGTATTAAAATCTCATAAAATGCAAAACGATCTCTCGGTGTATATGGAATTTCCAAACGTTTTCCCTGCTTTACCGGAACATCAAACAAACAGTCAGCGCCTCTGCCATTTCCACCACCTTGTAACAAAGGACAACCGGAGCAGCGTTCCACATCAAAATCCATAATTCGGTGATAGTACCTGCAATAAGCAAGCTGATCCATATATAACCCATCAAATCCGCCAAAGCTATCATAGGTAGTTACACCATTGATGATATTCTCCACCTTATCAATGTTTCCAAAATCGTAGTCCAGCTTTTCTTCCCGAAGTTTAGTCAATACCGGATCCCACACATCATCAAGCAGAATGCGATACGCCCATTCCTCTAAAGACTTCTGATAGAACTTTGTAAAGTTTTCTTTCTCATAGACAGAGATTAAAAATTCCTGTCCTCTTCCCAAAAACTGAAAATACTCCTGACCATCTGGTGCATCATGAAAGTTTCGGAGCAATTTATGAGTTGATGTCTCAATATTAAAATTGAGTCCTCTGAAAAAGTCCGGCAAATTCCACTTGGATATACTCATGCCATACTTTGTAAGTACTGTCTCTTATACACA
>ERZ1026864.1519-NODE-1519-length-11642-cov-4.556141_pt1 | contig 11642 bp, 10 predicted proteins | sample MGYA00380162_ERZ1026864 | MGnify/ENA primary metagenome ERZ1026864 (study PRJEB33269, sample SAMEA4719798) | human gut metagenome | biome: human-associated habitat; feature: organic feature; material: feces | place: Cameroon | collected 2013-10 ... | reverse complement strand
AAAATGGATGATACCTTGCTAAACCGGGACATCTCAGACATTCCTTCAGGCATGTATTCATCAGAGACTTAACAAAATAAGAAATCACAAAAAAACTTTGCATACTGCAGCAATTGTCTTAGTTTTTGATGGCAGAATAATTTGCTTTATCGGCTGCAAAATAGTTATTGTTTTAGTGACATAATAAGCAATATGTGGTTGTGGGAGATTTGGGGTATGGGAAGTTTGCGTTAAGAATATGACTGGGATGTCTGTGTAAAGTGTTTTTCGGATTTATGGAAAATGGGAGAAATATGAATGTGGACTATAAGAGTAGAATGCAAATTGTAACAAAATGTAACAATTTGGGATGAGTGAAAAAGCCATCTTATCAGTGGAAGATACTGGAAATACGTGTAAATTCCATTCGTATTCTGTTGTAGAACTATTGACAAGATGAATTTAGGTTGTTATAATGACAACTGTTATGTAATAAATTTGTAATAATTATTACATGAATAAGTGCTTGAAGAAACTTAGAATAGATTACAAAGGATTGTTTACAGTTTGGAGGCTTTTATGATTAAGACACATTGGGTCAAGACAGCCGCGGTTTGTGGAACGGCACTGACACTTGCATTAGCGGCAGGTTCAGTAAGAGTAGATACGAATGCTGCAACTATGTGTAAAGAGACAGAGATGGCAGGACTTTCTCTTTCTTTGGACAAGCATTATGCAGACGTTTATACTGAAGAGGAACAGGAAGAAAATATTGATGCAACTGAGGCGCCGGCAGCGACTGCGTCACCTGTAGCAACACAGGCAGCTGTGACACCTGCAGCGACAACAGCACCAACGGCAACGCCGGTACCGACACCACATGTTACAAAACAGTTTGTCGATACAGCGATCTCCATTGCAGATGATTATGTGAATGTTCGTAAGAAACCGAATACAGATTCCAAGATCCTTGGAAAGCTGTATGAAGGATGCGCAGCAAAGGTACTGTCTAATAAGAATGGCTGGGCTAAGATTGAGTCCGGTAAGGTGACAGGTTACATTAAGAGTGAATATTTGGCAACAGGTATTAAAGCACAGAAGCTTGCTGCTAAGTATGGTAAATATTATGCGAAGGTAAAACCGGGAACCGTTACATTAAATGTTCGTACGAAGCCAAATACTTCTTCTACGATCATGACACAGATCCCGGAAGATGAAAATTATGAAGTTGTCAAGATCGGTAAGGATTGGGTTAAGATCTCTATCGATGGTGAGGATGGTTTCGTAGCGAGAGAGTTTGTTTGTCTTCATGCGAACTTCAAGAAAGCAGTATCCATTGCAGAAGAGAAGGCTGAGGCAAGAAGAAAAGCAAGAGCAGAGAAGGCAGAGCAGGAGCGTTTGGCGGCATTGGCAGCAGAGCGTGCGCGTCAGCAGTCTGCAAGCAGTTCTTCCAGTTCATCTTCAAGCTCTTCCGGCAGCTCATCTTCTAGCAATAGAAGCAGTTCATCTAGCAGAAAGAGCAGCAGTTCTGTAACAAGAAGAAGTTCTTCCAGCAGAAAGAGCAGTTCATCTAGCAGAAAGAGTAGCTCCTCCAGCAAGAAGAGCAGTTCATCTAAGAGCTATAGTTCATATACGGGAAGCGGCAATGGTTCAGAAGTTGCAAGCTATGCACAGAACTTTGTTGGTAACCCATATGTATATGGTGGATCCAGTTTGACTAGAGGAACTGATTGTTCCGGATTTACAATGAGTGTTTATGCACAGTTTGGATATAGTCTTCCACATAGTGCAGCAGCACAGTCAGGATGTGGTTCTAAGGTAAGCCTGTCGAACGTACAGCCGGGAGATTTGATCTTCTATCGTAACGGTAGTCGTATCGGTCATGTGGCAATGTATATCGGTGGTGGACGTGTAGTACACGCCAGCAACCCAAGTGATGGTATTAAGATTTCCAATATGTACTACAGAAAGCCTTGCGGCGCTCGTAGAATTATTGGTTGATCATTAGGTATAATGACGTTGAAGAAGAGGAGTACGTTTTCGGAGTTCACAGAGAGAATGGTTCATTGGCTGAAAGACCATTTGAATAGAACGAAAGCAGAAGGTAGCTTTGGAGTCATGTCTCTGAACAGATAGTAAGAGACATCGGTTCATCTCGTTATCGATGCATGAGGTAATGTGATTTTCACATTGCGATCAAAGGTGGTACCGCGTATAATCGCCCTTTGCACATATGTGCAGAGGGCGTTTTTTATGTGCGCCTAGCGGCGCACGTTTCTGCAAGAAATTGCTGTTATGTAGTGTGACAAAAGCAAAGCACTGACTTTGCATTTTTATTAGATAAGAGAAAGGAAAAAGATTATGGCAAAAGAGTTGGAAAAAAATTACAATCCTGCGGATATTGAGCAGAGAACGTATGACAAGTGGATCGCAAAGAAGTATTTTCATGCGGAGGTAGATCGTGACAAGAAACCGTTCACGATCGTTATGCCACCTCCAAATATCACAGGACAGCTTCATATGGGACATGCCCTGGATAATACACTGCAGGATATTTTGATCCGTTTCAAGAGAATGCAGGGATATGAGGCTCTTTGGGTACCGGGAACCGATCATGCTTCGATCGCTACCGAGGCAAAAGTCGTAGAAAAGCTGCGTGCCGAGGGAATCAGCAAAGAAGATATCGGAAGAGAAAAGTTTTTGGAGCATGTTTGGGACTGGAAGAAACAGTACGGTGGCCGTATTGTAGAACAGCTCAAGAAGATTGGATCTTCCTGTGATTGGGATAGAGAACGCTTTACGATGGATGAGGGCTGCTCTAAGGCGGTAAAAGAAGTGTTTGTAAAGTTGTACAACAAAGACTTGATCTATCGTGGAGAGCGTATCATTAACTGGTGTCCAAAATGTTTGACTTCTATTTCTGATGCAGAGGTTGAGTATGAGGATCAGGCAGGTCATTTTTGGCATTTGCGTTATAAGACAACGGACGGAACCGGTTATATTGATCTGGCGACAACACGTCCGGAGACATTACTTGGTGATACAGCAGTAGCGGTTAATCCAAATGATGATCGTTATAAAGATATGGTAGGTAAGACTTTGGATCTTCCAATCGTACATCGTCAGATCCCAATTATCGCAGATGATTATGTTGATATGGAATTTGGTACAGGTGTTGTAAAGATCACACCGGCACATGACCCGAACGACTTTGAGGTAGGACTTCGTCATAATCTGGAAGTAATCAACGTACTGACAGATGATGCCAAGATCGTAGAAGACTATCCGAAATATGCAGGCATGGATCGCTATGAGGCAAGAAAAGCGATCGTTGCTGACTTGGAGGCAGAGGGAGCTCTTTTGAAAGTAGAAGACCATGAGCATAATGTAGGTACCTGCTATCGTTGTCATACAACTGTAGAACCACGAGTGTCCAAGCAGTGGTTTGTTGCTATGAAAGACCTGGCAAAGCCGGCAATCGATGCCGTGAAGAATGGGGATACTAAGTTTGTACCAACACATTTTGAAAAGACTTATTTTCATTGGTTAGAGAATATTCGTGACTGGTGTATTTCCCGTCAGCTTTGGTGGGGACATCAGATTCCGGCATTTTACTGTGATGACTGTGGTGAAATGGTTGTTACGAAAGAAGATACCTGCAACTGTCCAAAATGCGGCAAGCCAATGCGTCAGGATCCGGATACGTTAGATACTTGGTTCTCCTCTGCACTTTGGCCTTTCAGCACACTGGGATGGCCGGATAACACAGAGGAGATGGATTACTTCTATCCGACAAGCACTCTGGTAACAGGTTATGATATCATTCCATTTTGGGTTATGCGTATGATGTTCTCCGGATTGGAGCATACCGGAAAAGTGCCATTTGATACGGTATTGATTCACGGACTGGTACGAGACAGCCAGGGTCGTAAGATGAGTAAGTCTCTTGGCAATGGTATTGATCCTTTGGAGGTCATTGATAAGTATGGTGCGGATGCGCTTCGTTTTACTTTGGTAACCAACAATGCACCGGGTAATGATATGCGTTTCTATTGGGAGCGTGTAGAGGCAAGCCGTAACTTTGCCAATAAAGTATGGAATGCTTCTCGTTTCATCATGATGCACTTAGGTGATAATGTGATCACAGAGCCGGCAAAAGAGGATCTGGAAGTGATCGACCGTTGGATCTTGTCTGCAGCAAATCATGTGGCAGCAGATGTCACAGAGAACATGGAGAAATATGAGTTAGGTGTGGCAGTACAGAAGATTTATGACTTTGTATGGACAGAGTTCTGTGACTGGTACATCGAGCTTATTAAGCCAAGATTATTTGCGAAAGAGGAAAATCCTGCTTCTGCAAATGCAGCATTCTGGACGTTAAAGACCGTATTGATCCAGTCCTTGAAACTTCTTCATCCATATATGCCGTTTATCACAGAGGAGATCTTCTGCACATTGCAGTCCGAGGAAGAATCCATCATGATCTCCAACTGGCCGGTTTACCGCAAGGAGTGGGAAGATGAGCAGTCTGAAGCAAAGGCGGAACTCATGAAAAACCTGATCCGTGGTATCCGAAATATCCGTACGGAAATGAATGTAGCGCCTTCCCGTAAGGCAGTTGTATATCTCGTAGCAGATGACGAGGCAACAGGAGCAGCTTTGGAAGAGCTGATCCCGGCATATCAGCATATGATCTCTGCATCAGAGGTTCATGTACAGGCAGACAAGACCGGTATTGAGGATAATGCGGTATCTGTTGTGATCGATAAGGCAACTGCGTATATGCCTCTTGCTGATCTGGTTGATTTTGCCAAGGAAAAAGAGCGCCTCACCAAAGAAAAGAAGAAGTTGGAGGGCGAGTTGAAGCGTGTCAATGGAATGCTTGGAAATGAGAAATTTATGAGCAAAGCACCGGAGGCAAAGGTTGCGGAAGAACGCGCAAAACTTGAAAAATACACAGCTATGATGGCGAAAGTGGAAGAGGAATTAAAAGCCTTAGAAAAGTAAGAGAAAATTCATCGTTCCCTTTCTTGTAATATAAGAATCCTTATGCTAAAATCAAAAGAGGAGGCAGTATACACATAAGTGCGTACTGCGTCCTCTTTACAAAATGATAAAATGCTTATATAGCAGCCTGTAACACGACAGGTCGTAGTAAGGCATATCTTGTAGGGGGAAGGGGGCGTTTGACTGTGACAGATTTTCAGACAGAGAACAATCAGGAATCAATTCAGATCATGGTTGCAGAGGATCAGCTTTCCGCGAGTGTGTGGATTCAACAAGGCGAGAGTCACTACACGGCAGCATTGTTGAAAAATCGGCTCAGTGAGGCAGGCGTCACCAGTGGACTGCAGGAGGAGACAATTCAGCAGCTGGCAAACGGATTGCTGTATGATCAATGGGTTGTTGTTGCGAAGGGAACGCCTTGCGTGAATGGAAAAGATGGCTGGTATGAGTATGCCTTTCATCGGGAAACGGATCACAAACCCAAAATATTGGAAGACGGTTCGGTGGATTACAGCCAGTATGGCAATATCCCTTCCGTAGAAGAAGGAGATGTGATTGCCGTCTATCATCCGGCGACGGAGGCGAAGGATGGTATGGATGTACATGGTAATATTCTGGTCGCCCGCAAGGGAAAGAATCTTGCCAGATTATTCGGAAAAGGTTTTGCGTGTGCTGAAGATGGATGTACCTATATCGCTAATCGCAGCGGTAAGATCGTGGAGACCATGGATAAGATCTTTATCGATCAGGAGTTTGTGGTCGAGGGTGATCTAACCAATTCCACAGGCAGTATTTGTTTCCGAGGAGATATTCGCATCCGTGGAAATGTAGGATCCGGAGTATCGGTCGTTTCGGAGAAAGGATCCATCTTGGTTGATGGATTTGTGGAAGGAGCAGATTTGCAGGCAAACCGTGATATTACCTTGAAGAATGGTATGCAGGGGAATGGAAAGGGATTTATCCGGGCAAAAGGAAATGTCAACGCGAAGTTTTTTGAGCAGTGTACGATCTGTGCGGACGGATGTGTCAATGCGAATGCGATCATGAACTGTCAGATCGAGGCAGGAGAAGATGTGGTCGTGTCCGGTAGATTTGGCAGCATCATAGGTGGTCATATCAGCGCCCAAAGGCAGATCAAGGCAACCAATATCGGAAATGTAGCTGAAGTGGAAAATCAGGTTGAAGCAGGTGTTGCGGAAAATCTTGTGACGAAGATGAATCTGCTGACGGAGTCCAAGAAAAAAGCATTGGATGAATGGGAGCGGATCGCGCAGGGGATTGAACGCATAGATACTCTGATGGAGCAGACGAAAAATGCTGCTTTGATGGAGAAGAAGCGTGTCTTAATGCGTGGTAAAATAGAAAAAGATGCAGAAATTAGTGAACTAGAGAAAAAGATACAGGCGACTGTCCTGGCAATGGAAAAGGCAAATGTGGCGAAGGTTACAGTTGACCGTTATGTGCATCCGGGAACCTGCATTTCCGTCAATGGAATGAAAACACAGGTACAAGAGCTGGAGCAGCATGTAGAATATGCCCGCAGAGGCAATGGGATCATCGTATATCATATCGATGAAGCATAGCGGGGCGTCAATGCCGGGATGACGAAAGAATTAAGAAAACATCGTAAGACATAGGCATGAGAGCAGCTTTCATGCGATGTCGAAGTTTGCGTAGAAATAGCATTGCAGTAGAGCAGGAGGTAGAGTATGATTGATTTTGAGGCAGAATTAGCAAAGTTTCAGCCGAGTCTCGATGTGGAGCAGGCAGAAGATGCAATTTATGGAAATAATACAACGGATGTTACGGATTTGCTGCAGACGATCCTAAAAGGTAAGATGGAAGGTAACAAAGCTCCAGAGGAGTGGGTGGAAGAACGATGAATTGTCCAAGATGTAATGTGGCGGTAGCCTTTACGAAAAATCGATGTGATAATTGCGGACAGGAGCTTCGAAGTTATCGCAAAACCGTAAGCCTGTCTAATAGTTTTTATAATTTGGCATTAAGCCAGGCGAAAGTGCGGGACTTATCCGGTGCGATCGTTTCCTTGAAACAGAGTCTTCAGTTCAATAAATTAAATACCAGTGCTAGAAATCTGCTGGGTTTGATCTACTATGAGGAAGGCGAGATCGTAGCTGCGCTGAGTGAATGGGTTCTTAGCAAACATTATCAGGACAAAGATAATGATGCGGAAGAGTACATTCGTGAAGTTCAGTCTAATCCGAACAAGTTGGATACGTACAATCAGACGATCAAGAAGTACAACACAGCATTGCAGGCGGCAAAGCATGGGGATGACGATATGGCGATCATCCAGCTCAAAAAGGTTGTCAATCTCAACCCGAATTTTATACGTGCAAGCCAGCTTTTGGCATTGCTTTATATGAAGACCGAGCGTCGGGATAACCGTGCGAGAGCGTATCGTTTGATGCGTGCTGCACATAAGATTGATGTGACGAATACGACAACGATCCGCTATCTGAAAGAACTCTCAGATATGAAGAATAAGTCTTCGGATCCTGTAGTGAAAGCGGTAGAAAAAGAACAGGAAAATGCGAAGAAAGCTTCAAAACTGCCAAGTGTGGAGATGGATGCGTACAAGACGATCACACCATACAAAGAAGAGCGGCCATCCGTTATGCCATTTGTTAATATTATCATTGGTGTGATCATCGGTCTGGCTGTGATGTATTTTTTGGTGATCCCGCATATGCGTGCCACGCTGGCAAGTAATGCAAACAAAAACTTCAAGCAGTACAGTGAAAATCAGGCGGCAAGTGACAGCGATCTGTCCACACTGAAAGATCAAAACAAGTCTTTACAGTCTCAGGTTGAGGAACTGCAGAACAAGATCAAGGATCTTCAGGGCGGGGATCCTACACAGGTGTCTGGTGTTCAGGAAGTGTATGATGCGTTAATTGGCGCATACGATGACTATCAGAAAAACAAAAAGGCTGATGCTGCGGATAAATTGGTGAAGATCAATGCAGACAGACTGACTTCGGACGTTGCAAAATCTTGCTATGATAAGATCAAAAAGGCAACCTATGCGACTGCGACAAAGAAGTATTTTGAAGAGGGACGTGATGCCTATAATGGCACCGGTTCGTATTCGAAGAGAGATTATGACAAGTCCATTAAGTTGTTAGAGAAGTCATTATCTTTTGATGAAAATAACACAGATGCTATTTATTTCTTGGGCCGCTGTTATCAGCAGAAATCAGATGTCGAGAAGGCAAAGAGTTATTACAACAAGATTGTAGATAACTATCCGGATTCCAAGCGTGTCAGCGAAGCGAAGAGACGTTTGCGGGAACTTGGCGAATAAATTACCAACTGGATAAAATGATAGGTTTCCCTGTCAGAGTATACGAAGGAAAGAATACTCTGGCAGGGATTTTTGCGTTTAAAAATAAGGGAAGGAAGGCGATTAATAATGGAACAAGTACATTATGAGCTGCAAGGACAAAGTTTGATCGTATATGTTACCAAGGAATTAGATCATCATGCGGTGATCGATCTGCGGGCGACCTCGGACAAGCTGATCCAGGCAGGAAATGTGAAACATATTATTTTTGATTTTTCAGATGTTGATTTTATGGATAGCTCAGGGATTGGATTGATCATGGGAAGGCATAAAAAGGTTATGTTTCTGGGAGGTAAGACAGCTGTGACAGGTGTTGGCAAGAATATTGACCGGATCTTTCGAATGTCCGGTTTGTATCAGATCGTAGAGAAGTATGTCACACCGCAGGAGGCGGTGGAAAATCTGTGAGAGGGCAAAAGTTGTTACGCAGCAGGAACGGAAGCGTCAGACAGGAGGATCAATTATAGTAAGGTGAATGAAAAAGAGAGGTAACAAATTGACAGGGGTAGTCAGTAATTAGAAGGTATAGAGTGCAGGACAGGAGGAAGATAAGGCATGAAACGGGAAATGACATTAACAATCGATAGCGATTCGGCAAATGAAGCATTTGCGCGGACAGTAGTGGCAGCGTATGTGACGAGGCTGGATCCAACGTTAGAAGAACTGGCAGATATTAAAACAGCAGTATCGGAGGCGGTAACCAACAGCATTATTCATGGTTATGGTGGAAGAGAGGGAGAGATTACGATCGTCTGCAGGATCTGCGGCAAACAGATAGAAGTTACTGTGCGCGATGAAGGCATTGGTATCGAAGATATTCCAAAGGCGATGGAACCTTTGTATACGACGAAACCGGAATGGGAACGGTCCGGAATGGGCTTTGCTTTTATGGAAGCATTCATGGATGAGCTGCAAGTGATCTCAAAATTGGGGGAGGGGACAACCATTATTATGAGTAAAGAAATTGGAAAGGCGCAGGCAGAGGAATGAATCGCAATATGGACACGTTAGAACTGCTGAAAAAGGCACGTAGTGGAGATCGTGTTGCGAGGAACCAATTAGTAGAACAAAATGTCGGTCTGGTTTGGAATATTGTGAAAAGATTTCATGGCAGAGGATATGAAGCGGATGATATTTTTCAGATCGGCTGCATTGGACTGATCAAAGCAATTGATCACTTTGATCTTAGTTATGATGTGAAATTTTCAACGTACGCAGTGCCAATGATCACCGGGCAGATCAAGCGTTTTTTGCGGGATGATGGCATGATCAAAGTAAGCCGCACTCTTAAGGAAAATGGCTGGAAGATCCATCAGGCAGGAGAACGGCTGCATCATGAGTTAGGACGTAGTGCAACGGTAGATGAGATCGCTGCGGCAACAGAACTTGAGCGTGAAGAAATCGTTATGGCATTGGAAGCCAATCGCGAAGTCGGAACGATAGATCGGATGCTTTATCAGGAAAGTGGCAAAGAAATGCAGTTGATCGATCAGGTCGTACAGATGCCTGGAAATCGTATTGGCAGTCTCGTGAGTGGACAGGATATGACAGGAGTTCTTAATGACAGCGAGAAAGAACGAGTGCTTGATCATATGTTAGTAAAACAGTTATTGGAAAGCTTGGAAGAGCGGGAACGCCGATTGATCGAATATCGCTATTTTGATGATATGACGCAAAGTCAGGTTGCAGAAAAGCTACACATTAGTCAGGTACAGGTAAGCCGCTTAGAGAAAAAAATATTATTAAAACTGCGTGGAGAATCCGGACTTGCATAAAGCAAATACATATCGGTGTTGTTTTGCAAATACGTGCATAAAACGTGAGGAAACGGGCAAGATAATAGTATTACAACGCACACTTTGCACATTTAAGCTCACTGCATGACTGCATAATATTATTATCAGTGTAAGATGTTTCATGGGCTCAAACTTCGCACATTTGAAACTGCCGGCGGGTCACATATTGCTTATTATATCAAGGGATACTAAGTATTTTACAGCCACAACATAGCGATTTCTGCCGGCAGAGAACTGTAGTAATCCTGTGGATAATGAAATGTTTGGAAAGTGTGCAGAAATGAGGTTGATTTGAAAGATAATACGATTTATATGAAATTAGATCAGAGTGTGCAGGTTGTGAACAAAAAGGTAACGATCGGTGATATTGCACAGATTCAATGCAGTGATTATGCAGTAACCAAGCAGATCAATAAGATCATAGCATTGCAGGTAAAAGGCGACAAAAACCAAAAGAAAGTCATTTCGTCACTTAAGCTGATCGAACTGATCCGCAGGGAAATTCGAGAAGCACAAATTGTTCTGGTAGGTGAGACGGATGTTGTGGTTGAGTATCATATTCCCAAACAGGGAAATAAAGCGCTGGAATATTTAAAGTTGTTGGTGTTGACATGCATTGTCTTTTTTGGATCAGCCTTTACGATTATGACATTTGATACTGATGTTAGTGTTGGAGATCTGTTTAATCAGATCTATCTGCTGGTCATGGGACATGAAAAAAAAGGAGCATCTGCGTTAGAACTGTTTTATAGCATTGGAATTCCAATTGGGATCTTAGGTTTTTATAATCATTTTAGCGCTTCAAAAGTGAAAGAAGATCCGACGCCAATTCATATTGAAATGCGCAATTATGAAGAGGAGATGAATAAGGCGATCGTTGCGGATGCTTCACGGGAAGGAAGTGAGATCCGGTGACGATAGTATTAGCATTTATTGGACTGGCAGCAGGATTAGCTGTCGCCAGTGGAGTTTTTGCATTGATCACCATTCTGGGAGTAATACCACGGATGACAGACCGCTTTGGGTTAGCCTCACGGACATATCCGATGGAAACGGTGATCATGCTTGGCGGGACAGCAGGAAATCTGTTGTTAATATATGAGCCGCATATTCCGCTAGGTGTTGTGTTTTTGGCGATCATAGGATTATTTTCCGGGGTATATATCGGCTGCCTTTCCATGGCATTGGCAGAGGTGCTAAAGGTTATTCCGATACTATGTACCCGTACGAAATTGCAGCACGGCATTGCCATCATCATTACCGCAATGGCGATAGGCAAATGCTTAGGAACACTATATCAAATGTGTTTATAAAGGGCATTTGCAAAATGTTATATACCAAAACTTCCCATACCTCAAATCCTCCACAACCACATATTGCTTATTATGTCAATGACTATATAACATTTTGCAGCCGCCAAAGAGCGATTTCTGCCATAAGAGAACTATAGTAATTGCCTTGCCGCATTTCGTTTTTACAGTGATTTCTAAATT
>ERZ1026864.1514-NODE-1514-length-11651-cov-9.025267_pt1 | contig 11651 bp, 6 predicted proteins | sample MGYA00380162_ERZ1026864 | MGnify/ENA primary metagenome ERZ1026864 (study PRJEB33269, sample SAMEA4719798) | human gut metagenome | biome: human-associated habitat; feature: organic feature; material: feces | place: Cameroon | collected 2013-10 ... | reverse complement strand
CTATTAAATTATATAAACCTGTTTCAATTAGAGTTATTATCAATTCATTATTATCAAATTCACCTTCATCACCTGAATTTCTAATCAAATTATAAGATTCGTTTATAACTGTATTCTTGTGTTCAAGTATTGTTTTTTCATCAATAAGATCAACATAAGTATTTTTTATGCTTTCCTCAAATCTATTATTTAGATTATAAATAAAGCACTTTATAATATCATCAGCAATATAGTATTGATTGTCATTACCTAAACACATATAATTCTGTACTATTTCTGCATAGCATTCAACAATTTTTCCTAATGTATTTGGAACAGAGCCTTCTTTTCTAATTAAAGAAAAGAAAGGATTCCAAAAAGCACCAATATTTGTCGAAAGCCCAATGCTTTTTTGCATTGTATAATCCAAAGATCCTAAACCTTTTAAAGCAAGTTTAAAATCTCGTTTTTTATATTTAGTATTTAAACTACTAAAAAACATATCAAGCAATTGCTCTTGTTTTTTAGAAATACAATTTTGAGCTTTAGAAACCTCAAGCATAGCAGAAATTGGCAAATCATATATCCCATCAGCTAAACATTGCGGAATATTAGAATTGCCATAATTTTTCATTATAGTATTAACTATAATATCGCACATTTCTGCTCCGGCATCAGTAACAGCTTCCAAACATTGCTGTTGAAATCTTTGTTGATATAAGTTTTGTCTATTCTGCTCTTCAAAAAATTCATGTACGGCAAACATTGTTGCAATTTGCAACGAATCAAAAAAATCCAACATAATAACTCCTAAAAGCCAAAATCGTCAATAGCAAAGACTATGTCAATTTCAAATTCTTCTCTTGCTATCTCGTTTTCGTTTTCATCAATAATTATAAGATAGTACTTACTATATTTATCATACTTTTGAGATTTGAGATTAAATGTACAACGAATTTGTCTTTCTTGTGGGTTTTCACATATTTTGTCAGCAATAACATACTGAACATCACTAACCTTATAACCTGCCGAATCGGCAAAAAACACTTGATACTTGGCTGAACTTCTATTTGAACTTATTGGCTCAATTTGTAAGAAATACATTGTAAAAATAAAGTTATTTATAACTCTCTTTGAATTTACAAGTTTTATTTCAACAGGTTTTGTTTCATATAAATCCTTGTTTTCTTGATAATCTTTTGAATCAAGTCTAACATTTTTAAATTCAATCACCGGAACTGTTAATTCTTGTAAACTTACTCCACCGTGTACGAAATTCTCGCCGCCACCCGACATTTTAATTCTTACAATGTCTCTTGGGGCAAATCCAAAAAGAGAATTGTCTTCATTATTTATATCCATCATTACAGGAACAAGCAAATCGGATTGTGTTTCTTGACTGCCTACAACATATCTTCTGCCTGCTTCCTTGATATCTTGAAAATCAACTTTGCTTATCTTTTGACTTTCAAGCAAAGGGCTGTATGTATATAAGAATCCGTGATCAGCAGTAATTATTACTTTTGAACTGCCACGAAGTCCGGATATAATCTGAACAAGATTACTTAATTCCGAAATGGCATTTTCGCAAGCTTCAAAGACTTGATTCTCAGTAGATGCTTTATCACCAATAGCATCAATAGCATTGTGATAAATATAAACTACTTTTTTCCCTTTAATGATTTCGGAACGCTCTGTTTTCTTCATCTTAATGAAATCTTTATAGGTTACTGCCGTGCTGTTTTCGTCAGCGGCACATAAAACCGCTTTTCTTGACTCTGTCGAATCACACTTGTTTCCGTCAATGAGAATCTTATTATTATCAATAACATACTTCTTTCTGCCGGAAAGCAGAGCAGCCATACCATATTCGGTAATCGTTGGAAATACACCTTGGATGGCATTCAAACGAGCTTTGCCTCTGTGTTTTGTTTCAAGCTCCTCTGAAAGTTCCATAGCCACTTCATATCTTAAAGCATCAGAAACAATTACAAAAATTGTTTGTTTTTCTTTGGCTATAAAATCCTTATAAAAATCCGTTTGTCTGCGAATTCCTGTTTTGATATCAGTACCTGCCAAATGCTCATTGGCAGCATTAAGCCACATACCTGTAAGTTTCTTTAAATACCATTGTTGATACAGATTTTCGATAATATCAGCTGCCGTTTTGAATAAATCATCAATATCTACAACAGACTCTTTCAGACTCTTACCAAATGCAAGATGAAATTGACGATAATATGTATCCATTTTGTAAAACTCTGTTGTGTAAGATTTCCAAACTTCAATAGGATCAACCAAATGGAATGCATCAATATAATTCTGATAAAACTGTTGCATTTTTGCTATCTGTAACAAACCTTCAAAGTAATACTCAACTTTGTCGTACCATTTGAGAGTTCTTCTTTTTTCAACAACGCCTATAATGTCATCAGCTTTGATAATATTATCATTTATATCTGTAAGATATTTTGTTAAGATACATTTATTGATGCAAGGAAAACAATCGCATTCAACGATTTCTTCAATATCTAACTTTAAAAATCTGTTAAATAAATTAAATTTAACCTCAATTTCTTTTGCTAAGTCGCAGAATTCTTGTTCCTTGTCCGAATGCATAATGTCGTGAACCAAACCATAACAGAAATTACTGTGCATTTGTGAAATATAATTATCAAACTCTTTCAAAACATTGTTGTTCATTGTTTGCGAAGCGGCTGTAAATAATATATGAGCCAATAAACTTTGAACATTGTTTTTGTCGTCCTCATAAATGTATCCGGTTTGCTTTTGTACAAGAAGCCAAAACAACTGAACATTTCCGAATTTTTCAATGTTTTCCAAGCATTTGTCATCAAGCAAAACGGCAGAAATTATGTCCTGCTCTGTTCCGCTTTGAATTGAACAAAGCACAGATAGAACATCCAGATGCAATGCGTAAGGGACAGTATATGTTTTGCCAAACGCTTTTAGTTTTTCTCGTCTTTCCTTATTATCAAAAAACTTTGGATATTTATTTAATGCCTTGCGCATTTCCGGAGTTGAATCAATATTAACTTCATCCATTTGAAGCGAAAGTTTGTCTGCGTAAAAAGGCTCGCCACTATAAAGCTCTATGTCATAGAGCCAATTATCTTCTAATCTTTCATATTTGATTGGACAATACACAAGATAGTTGCTTTCGGTATCATCATGTAAAAGGAGTTTTTTAGCATAAAAATTATTTTTTCCCGTGAGCTTTAAAAGCTTAACCCCTTCTAAATCTATCTCGTCTATGTCATCAACAAATTTTTGCTCCTCGTCATGCCAAAAGACAATATGCCTTTTGTGAAATTCAGGCAGTGGAGCTGAAAATCTGTCTTTCAAGTTTTTTAGTATTGATTCATTGCTCATAATAAAGTCCTTTAGGGAGTGGCATTTTTGCTACTCCCATTTGCTATAATTTATTTTATTTTTGCCAAAATGTCGGCAAATTTTTCATAATTAACCTTTACTCCGTCATCAAGGTCAATATCTATCATTTGATCGGCGATATGATGAACCTTTTCTTCAAATGCACTGATTTCGATTAGCTGGTCTTTAATCTTGCTAATCTGCTTGCCGATTTTTGTTTGCAATGCGCCTGATGCACGGCTATATTCAAGGTTTAAGCTGTCAACCTGTGCTCTGTATTTTTCTTGTTGTTCAAAAACATAATCAGTACGCATTCGAGCGATGAGGTCAGGCTGGTATCTGTGCATATAAATAAGCGCTTTAAAACCGTTCTTATTTCCGCTGTCAAAGAGCCAATAAATCGGTCTTTTTTGATATGTCTTGCAATGGTCTTTGTAGAAATCGTTTAAGAAATAATTACGAATAATTTCTCTCGGAGTGTTACCTTTGCAACCCAATGCAGATGCTATAAATGAAAGATTTTCTTCGAGTGTATCTTCTCCGTAAACAACTTTTACAAATTCTACGAATTTTCCGACAATATCATCTTCAAAATATTCATCGTCTGTAATCGGAATACAGTTATCTGCATCGGGAATAAATGTTTTATACTTACTTCTGTCCCACTCGCCGCCTGCGTAAGCTAAACCGTCAACATCAAGGCTATATCGACCAAACATACAGCCGACTGCATATGACACAAGCGACACGATTTCGTCGTGAAGAGTACGAACATAGTTACTGCCTTTCATACTTTCAGGCACATCGTCTTTGCTGTCGTATACTCTGTGAACAGTGATATCCTTGTCTGCCACATCAGGCGTCAACTCGTCATTCAAACCGTATATGTCAATAAATATTCTGTTTAACTCTTCTTCGTTTTCTTTAAGTTTGAGAAACCTTTGCTCACATTCCTCTTTCCACTGCTCGTATTTATCTGAAATTAGTTTTGACATCGTTATTCTCCTATAGCAATTTGTTCTTCAATTAAAGCTTTCCAAGATTCTAAAATTGTCATAGACACTAAAATTTTTGCCGTACATTTATTCTTTGAAGAATCATAATCAATTAAAAAAATAAAATTTCCGTTTTTCTTTTTCCAAACATATATGTAACCATGTGCCAAAGCATTACGCAAATGTCTTATCAAAGCTTTAAAATCCGTTTCATAATTATACTTATCAAATAACATACGACTATCTTCAAAATCAATAAGATCTTCATCAAAATTCAGCGTTTTCCAAGATTTAGGTTGGATTTTCTTTAATACCTTGCATTTCCCTTTTAAATTTGAGTTATTTAACATTTCGTAAAATAAAAGATCTGCTTGTGGATTTTCTATTTCTCCTACAGATTGAGCACTATCTATATTTGGCGCATAATACAAAAAATAATTCGCTACAGAGGTGAAATTTTTTATTCCAGTTTTGAAAGGCGTCGTTAAACATTCTTTATAATTTTTCTTTTTTGGCATAGTTTATTTTCCTATTATAGTTTATATAAGTGGATTGCGTTTGAAATTCCAAGAGTTTTCATAAGAATTCCAATCGGCCTTAGAAATTGTAACATTCTCTTTTGTTGCGTTATTAACTTGATCCATGCGTCTTGTATCAATGATAAACGGTAGTGAGGAAATATTGCCTTTTTGGAAATTAAGTGTTGGATTCATTACACCTAAAAAGAACAGTGTAACTTCTGAACACAAGAATGCCAATGTAAAGAAAATATTTTCTGTTTTCACATCAGCAAAGGAACCGCTGGCATCATACAAAAAACCGTAATCTGTATAACGAGCTGCAAATTTATATGATGACAGCGAACTCCAGGTTACATTCTCCTTAAAAATATATTCCAAATTGAATGCATGAGCGGGAATTTTTCCAGAATCATCTTTGTAATTTCGCATATAGCTCCCATCATTTTCCCAATTTACAACATAGTCATTATTTCCATACCACTTGCGATACTCTCCACCTTTGTTATACGGAAACCATTTTTTCTTACTATCGATTGCTTCACTTCTCGAATGTAGCAAAATTCCAACTTTTTTCCAATTCACTTCATGCCAAAGCCTGATAAACATATTATTGTTTCCAGTAATCATTCCAGCGCGCGTTGTTGCAAATTTCTCAAATACTTGTGATTCTATACAAACATCAAAAGCATGTTGACTCACCCAATAAGCAATTGGGGAGCCGGGAATTTTAGAAAAGTTGGTTTGGTCTGTTTCGTAGTAGTAGCCGCAAGATTTATCAGCCAAAGCCTCAAGAACCTTTTGTTTTTGTACTTCCATACCGCCTTTAAAGTCGGAAAGTCTAAAGCATAATGATTTGTTTATATCATTATCATTTCTTAAAACAAAAGTACAGATAGGTACTGTAGCCTCTTCAAAGGCAGAATATTCGAACTGAATTAAAGTTGAAAGGTGTTTAAAATTTAATATGTAATTTCTCAAAGGTTCATATGTTTTTATAAACATCCATACAAGCGGTGTCATAAATGCCGAGTAACCGTTAGGTGTGCAGAAAGAAAAGTTGTGATACATAAACACGCTGAACAAATCGCCTTTATAATCGGCAAAATTATCTGTTATATACTTCTTTAATTTTGCGTCAAACTTGTTCATATACGGTGGATTGGTAACAACAGCCGTATATTTTTTAGCCATAAGCTTTGCTTGATTAACAAGTGCACGAATATCATCGATTTTATCAAGCAAAATTTTAGCTTCAAAATCAATAGTTCCGTTTTGCTCAAAATCGTCTATGACGGAAAGTGCATAATCGTAATCAGTGTCTGAAACATTCAATATTGAGCCGTATTCCTTGGCATCAATAAAAGTGTCAACAATCGTTTTAAAAATATCTTTAAATTTTCCATCTTTTGATATTTTATACCAAGAGTCAACAAGGAAGTTTGACTCCTTAATTGAATAAACATTAGGCTTAATGTTACGAGTTAAAATTCTTCGGTCATAAGAACGAGCCTTCATCATAACGGCAAAATATGCAAGCTGATATGCTCGATCGTCAATATCAAGACCGAAAAGGTTGTTTTCAAGTATGAGCGAAGCTGCATCTCTTTCGGTATAGCCACATTCAACATAAATTTGCATAAGCACTTCAAAAGCGTAAACAAGGATATGACCGGAGCCCATACACGGGTCAAAAACAGTTAAATTTTCCGGTAATATTTTTTCATCAACAGTTGTAAAGTTTTCAGGCTCAACATAGAATTTTAACTTGGATTTAAGGTTGCTTTCAGGATTTCGTTCTATCCAATATCTGCCAAGCGAGTTATCAACCATATAGCGAACTATCCAATCAGGAGTGAAAAGTTGAGTTGCAGCAGGTACATCTTCTTTTTTTATTGCTTTTCCGCCTTTAATATCGATAACGGAAGAATGTTTTTCGGAAATATAATATTGATAAAGCCAACCGATGACTTGAACCTGATTTGTCCAATTATTTTCAGAAATTTCTGTTACCATCTTGCCTATAACAGAATCTTGGCGAAGAAGGTTGTTTGGAAACAAAAGTTCCGTGTAGTTTGACAGCTTTTCAAACATTCCGGGCAGCAAAGGACTAAGAGCGTTGCACTGAGTGATAAGCAAATACTTATAAAGAGATTCGTTATCATTTTTATCGAGATAATCATAAACCACATTAATATCCAAGCCATCAAGCTCAATGCTTGTAGCTTCTTTTAGGATGTCGGGTTCAAAAGCGTTATTGTCATTGCTAAACACTCTGACACGAGTTGGAAGATAGCCATTAACCTCCATATATCGCAAAGCAATAAAACGGTTAAACCAAGTGTAGGCAACTTCTTCAACAACTTGTTCAAAGCCTTTATGCTTAATTTGTCTTACAAGCTCTGCTCTTTGCTCTGTTTCGGTTGGAGAAAGAACTTTTTCTCCGACAACAGTTGCATTTTCTTCCCCATAGGAATCAGCGGTTATTCCATATTCAAATGCTTTTTGACGCACTTGTTCCATAAGTTGAACACGAGCTTCAACAGCAAATCGCTTTAATTCAGTCTTGTCCATTGTTTTTCTCCTTAGAAAATCTGAATGTAATCGTTGCCATCTAATTTTTTGTACAACGATTTTTTAATCATTTCTACATATTCATCAATTTCTTCTTTAGACTTAAGCTGAACAGTCGGCACAAGCGTTTCCTTGTTTACTTTTGACACTTTGATTTGAGGAACATCAACCTCAAAAGAATCATCATTATCCGCCATAATGTCAGCTTGACGTTTTTGCTCCTCAATAATGGCTTTTTGGTCATCATCAAAGATAGCTTTGACAGCATTATTTTTAACATTATCAATGTATGTTTTCATTGCATCAAGATTAACAAGACTTGATGCGTCTTCAATTTTTCGCTTTATTTGAACAAAAGAACCATTTGCAGATTTTACGGCGTGATTTTCCATACTGCCTTTTGCCACATCCATAATTTGTTTTGCGGCATCTTCCAGATATTCACTGATATCTTTTTTCTTTATAGTCAAAAGGCTATTGTACAAATCTTCAACAACTTGAACAAGATTTGGTATTTCATTAATTCTCTTATAAGGTTTTGGAAGCTCAATAATGTTTTTGATGCTGTTTATAGCTTCTTTTGCTTCTGCAATGCTTTCAAAATAAACTTCTTCGTCCTTTAGTTTAGCAACAAGGTCGACACCTTTTTCAAAAGTTGTCTTTTGTGTTTCAAAGAATTTGAACACATCTTCTGTATCATCAAGATCATCGAGCAAATCATCTTGTTTTTCAATAATTTTTTTAAACAATGCTCTTGAATCCTTTTTATATGTCAAAACATTTTCAATCGTTGATTGAGCGTTCATAACAATATTTCTACCCGGATAAGGCTTGCCTTGGGTATAAAATCTATCAATAATATTGCCCAATTTTCTATTTTTTTCTGAAAAGCGTTCGACTATAAATTCAACAAGTTCGTCCTCATCACTCGGAACATCCATGACATCAAGATATTCGTGAAGGAACTTTTTAATATTTGTAATTGTTATTTGGTCAATTTCTTCTCTTTTTTCAACGATAGTTTTGTCGACTTCGCTTTTTTTACGAAGAAGATCAATCAAGTGACCGTTTCTTTCGGTAACTATCGCACCACCATAAGAAATATTAACATGCTTTTGAACAATAAGTTCGGCAATGATTGAAGCAATGTCGATTTCTCTCCATCCGTATGGAATACCGCTATATCGCTTTTGAACATCAGCCATTGATGTTGAGAGATGACGAGCAGCTTGAGCGTTAAGCCAAGTTGACACCTCATTGATGGCATCGCTATTTGCATTGCCTGTATTTAGCGAGATTTGATTGTTATTGAATATTTCAAGAATTTCCGCATCGCTTTGATAATTATGTCTAACTAATGAAAGTTTAGAATAAACAAAATCAACAAGTTCTTTTAATGCATTATTGAATTTATCTTTAACATTTGTGCCCGGAACATCAATTTTTTGCCCGGAAATATAGAATGTGCCATTGACAATAGCCTTTTCGATAAGTTCTCTTGCTTCTTTTTCATAGCCGGTTGCTTGAGCCTGTTTGCCACGAATGATTTGTTGAATTGTTTCAGGACACTGCGACACAATTCGTGTTTTAACATATTTTCTGATCTTCAACGCTTCGTGGATTTCGTCAAAATATTTATAATCAGTTGACAAAACACAAATGGCTTCATTGCCGGATTGTGACTTCATTATAAGAGTGCTCTCATTGGCGTCAATTAAATCTGAAGCTGCTGTAATAATGCGAAGTTTGATAGCATCGCCGTTTCTGCTTGGTGAGCCATGAACAGTATCATCAACATATTGGTCAAACGGAAGGATATTGTCACCAATTCTAACATTCTTTGACATATATAAATCATCAAAGATATTTGTTGCAATATTGCTAATTACTTGTGCAGAGTCAACCATAGTATTCTTGATTTCTCTTGCAACATCCTGCTCATCATCAGTTAGAAACTGATATGTATTACCATTTTTTGAAATATAGTTTTGTGAAAGAAGTCTATCAAGTGATTCCTTGACTTTCTTTCTTAAATTGATTTTATCAATACTAATGTCATCAGCCATCAAGGTTGCAATATTATCAATATTTGTTGGAATATCATCAATATATCTAACAAGATATAAAAGCTTGAGAACATCAACATCATAAGGCTCAATTCCATCTCCTGAATCAGCTGCTCTTTGGCATCTATCAATAACCTGACGGATTGTACTCTCAAGGAAAGTATTTACTGTGTTATAGAAAAGGAAATATGGTACAAGTGCATTTTCATCTCTATCATTAAGCTGTTGCGCAACTTCTTGAAATCCTGAAAGCATTGAACGCTCACCACTTGATTGATGTTGACCGGCATTACCGTGCTTACGAATTTCAGTAAGAGTATTTTGAAACAAAGTAAACTGATAAGGAATAAATGGATAAGTGTCAATATATTCCATTGGTGAAGAATATCCTTTTAAGTCTGCTCTTGAATCTGAAAAACTAATTAGATTTTTAAGGACAGATGCATTGTCGTCATACTTCATTTTAAGAAGTTCAATAGCATTGTCATTTTTTGCAAGAATTCTCTTTTTAATTACCTCATCAACCGAAGAAGATGTAAGTGAAAGTCTTGTCTTAAATCTTGCTTGAATTTTTGAAAAGTCCTGACTACTTACTTTTATAACTGTATCAATAGCTTCTTGAGCTGTAACAAGGACCCAAACTTTTCCTGCGCATTTTGCACCAATTTCTTCAACAATAGATTGCAAATTAAGAATCATATTGCTATCCGTGCCGATATACTGTCCGATTTCATCGACACAAAATACAAGTCTAAAATCTTTACCCCGTCTGTCAACATATTCTTTAATTTGAGACACAAGCTCATCAATACTTATTTCTGAGTCTTCTTCTCCATTAAACCAATTTGTAGCAGTTTCCTTGCTGATATTTGTTACATCACAAAGAGCCTGTACTATATCATCTCCCCAAAAGGCAAAAGCTTCTCTTGAATTTTCCCAGGTGTCTCCGTTCAATTCGTTGAAACGAGCTTTAAATTCATTAATTTTTCCTTGCTTATACAAAAATTGCTCAAATTTTGCAACTTTTAGATCATTACCATAAAAGCCAAGATGTTCATAGAAAACCTTTGCAAAAACTCTTACAATTGCAGTTTTATCTTTTTTAATAGAACTTTTAACATCAATGTTAAAAAGAATTGAATCCGTTGGTACTGATGCGCACCTCTTAAGCTGTGCAAACATCAAAGGATCATCAAATTTATCTTCAAAATAATCAACAGCATTTTTGCCTGAAATATTTTCGTTTGAGAGAAGATATGATATTATCTTCAAAAAGTGAGATTTACCGCTTCCAAAGAAGCCGGAAATCCAAACACCAACATTGTCAGTTGGTGTATCAATAGATTTTTCATATACATCAAGAAAATTACTAAAATGCTTTCTTAATTCAGTTGTAATTATATATTCTTTAAATTCTTGTTCAAGATTTGCGTTATCATTTTGATCTGCTTTAATAACGCCATTGATATTTCGATTTATATCCTCTTTATAAATATATTGTAATTGCATATCGTTTCCCCTCTTATATCAAACTAAATGCTCTATAATAATTTGTGCTAAATTTGTTAAATAAAACAAGATTTTGTGTTGTATAATCTCCTGGATATAAAACAACAACCGGAATATCTGGAAATACTGGCTGAATATTTTCAAGTATATTATTGCATCTCATATATGGATATACTTTTCCGACTCCCGTAATTAACAAAACATCATTTGGCTGATGATTATCATAGTCCATTTTATTAATGAATGCTTGTGGTGTAGCAAATTGAGCTATTAATTCTTGAAACTGATGTTGTTCCTTGATTTCTTCCATTTTAGGGATTCTATCAAGAATTCTTTTGCTTTCACATATTTGCAAAAAAATTTCATATAAATCACGCTCAACAATATTAGCTTTAATATTATCATTGGTTTTGAGTTGTTGAACATAATGCTGAATTATCATTTCATCAGAAGGTTCATAACAAAAGATATGAATTCCAACCTCATTACTTAAACCTTTATTTGCAAGAAAATTATCGTTATTAAGTTTTTCTTTTAATTTATCTAAACGCTTATTTATATCATCCATTGTAACACCTATATAAATCTATTAAATGCAGGTAAAACCGCATCATCAT
>ERZ1026864.1510-NODE-1510-length-11683-cov-4.722566_pt1 | contig 11683 bp, 2 predicted proteins | sample MGYA00380162_ERZ1026864 | MGnify/ENA primary metagenome ERZ1026864 (study PRJEB33269, sample SAMEA4719798) | human gut metagenome | biome: human-associated habitat; feature: organic feature; material: feces | place: Cameroon | collected 2013-10 ... | reverse complement strand
TCACCTTACATTCTCACTTCCTCCTAAGAAAGAGTTATTTGTAAGCTTTGATGGAGTTGCAGCTTCTACTAAGGTTATAGATCCCAAGACCAGAATATTACCTACTCTTCCAGAGTTTAGTGCCTATGCAAAGTTTCATAATAATAATAAGATCATTGGTAACTATACTAGAGAGCTATCTTTATTAAATATTAATTGGTGGCCTTCTAAGAACTCAGATCGCCCTGATATTTATAAGAATGAAGCTTATAGTGTTACAGACTCTCGTAAGAGAGGTGAGTGGGATGAACCTTGGAAAGTTTCTTTACAAGTAAATAGACCTCTTACTGCTGATATTACAGTATGGTTTAAATATAGACTAGGATTTTGGAAAGCTAAGAAAACCTCTAAGACTGGTACTGGCACTATTACTCTTAAGAAAGGGGATTCTAGTGCTATTGTAAAGTTTGCAGAATCCTGGTTTAGTATGAGAGACTGGTCTACTATAGAAGTATTAGACTATAATATTAGCAAAGTAGGAGGTGATTATATTAGATCTACTGACAAGATGTGTGCTACTAGTCCAGATCAATTAGTAGTTCTTGTAAACAAGAGTGTTTATATTAATGCTGAGGAAAGAATTGCTTCTGATCCCTTTTATATTGGAAGTTATGGTCAGTATGCTACAGAAATGATTGATCCTCTAGCAGGAGAAATCTTAGATTCTGTCTACGATAATGTTGCTGTTCAGAACCTAATTTTTCAAAGAAATTTACCTTACTTTACTCTAGTAGATTTAGTAAGGTCTGATGCATTCATATATGCAGATTGGACAGATAATAATCTATATCAGCAAGTATGGACACCTTGTGGTAAACCCGCAATTCTTCCGGAACCTGATGACGATGATATATGTATTGTAGAAGCTACTGAAGGGGATGTCTTTGTGGGTAGATATGATTGTCTACGAGTTGCTTCACCATTAGAAGATGCTCAAAGATTTAATGATATTATATCCTTCGTATGTGAGTCTTATACTAATACCGATGGTAGATCCGATGTTAATCGGTACTTAACGGATACTCGGGCTATGAACTTTGAAAACTTCGGGTTACTAAATGAAGTATATAGTCAATCAGACAATTATTTTACATTTAATAAAGATGACGAGAGGACATTAGAATCTACTGGTAAATTTCCAAATCAATTCTCCTGGACTCTTACTAAGAATCCTAATAGTCTTGTAGATAATTGGACTAACTTGACCTTTGCCTCTACTTATAATTTAGAGGGAGAGTATGGCAAGCTTACTAAACTTGTTATACATAATAACCAGTTATATGCATTCCAAGATAAAGCTATTTCTAATATACTTTATAATACAAGAGTACAAATTCCTGTCTCTGACGGATTACCTATAGAACTGGCTAACAGTAACAAGGTTAATGGTGTTAGATACATTTCTACAACATCTGGAGCTCAGAATAAGTGGACTATTGCTACTAATCGTAGTGGTATATATTATATAGATCATGCTAAGAAGAATCTGAATCTAATCTCTGCAGAGGGTATTAAAGAGATTACTAGTTCAGCTGGATTTGCCAAGTGGGCTCTTAATAACTTAGGATATTCTACTGGTGAACTCAATCTACAAGATGGCATGTCCAATTGGAAGATTAGTAGGGATAGTATTCATGATGATGTATATGTTCATGATAAGAATGAATGCTTGGTATTCTCCGAGAGATTAGCAGCTTTTACAAGTTTCTTTGACTATAAGAATATCCCCTTCATGTTTAGGCAGGATGGCAAGTTCTTAAGTATATTCTCAGAGAATGATTCTACAGAGCTTTATGAACAAAACGCTGGTAAATATAATCAATTCTATGGGAAACCTAAGGTTACTTCTTATGTAGATTATATAGTAAATCCTGAAATGTCTAGGGACAAAGTATTCAACAATATTGAGTTTAGAGCAGATGCTTTTGGACTTGAGAATGATGAGTATACTAAGTATAATCCTAATAGAACTTTAGATCATATTCATGTTAGGAATGAATTCCAAGATACTGGAGATGTAGCTTTACTACAGTATAAGAATCTTCAGAAGAAGTTCCGAATGTGGAGAGCTTATATACCTAGAGATACTAAGGAGATTGAGAATTATAAACTCAATAGAATCCGTAATCCATGGATAAAGATGAAGTTATCTTATACTCCTACTGAGGAAGAGGATAACAAGTTAGTACTACATGATTTAATTGTTAATTATACAGTATAATGGCTGGAACTAAAAAAGCTGATAAATTTCAGAAGGGTGTTGGTATAGCCTCGGGAGTTCTCGGGGCTACTACCTCTCTTCTAGGTAACTTTGGAGGAGAGGATGAGATAGAGACTCAGGCTGATGCTCAGGTAGATCAGACCAAGACTCAGATGTCTAAGAGTGCCCTCTCTGAATGGATTGCTGATTGGCAACCTCAATCTGATGAAAGTATGGGCTTAGCAGGATTCTCAGGAGCTCTTTCTGGAGCATCTGCAGGAGCCACGGCTGGTCCTTGGGGAGCATTAGCTGGAGGAGTTGCTGGTCTAGTAGGAGGACTCTTTGGAGCCTCAGATCGCAATAGACAGCGTGAGGAAGCTAACAGGAGAGTTTCTCAAGCTATGATGGCTCAGAATGCTCTCCTTAGTCAGAAGGAGGCTCAGAATGCTCTTGCTAACATAGTAGCCTTTGGTGGATGGGTAGGTACTCATGGAGGTGATTATCCTACTGGGTTGAGTGAGTTTAATGAAGGAGGTTCCCACGAAACTAATGCTAATGGTGGTATTCCTCAGGGTATTGGTCCTAATGGTAATCCTAATCTTGTTGAAGAAGGAGAGACTAAGTGGGATGACTATGTATTCTCTCAGAGATTAAAAGTACCCAAAGGTTTTGGTAAAGCCTATGACCTTGGAAGGGTAGATAAGAAATCTTATGCTGATGCATCTAAGAAACTCTCTAAGGAGAGTGAGGAAAGGCCTTTTGATCCTATAAGTAAGAGAGGTAGAGATGCGATGCTAGTAAGACTTCAGCAGGCTCAGGAAGCTCAGAAGTCTATAGATAAAGCTGATGAAGCTATGAATGAAATATTTGATATAAATGAACTTGGTGACATTCTCTATGCCGAAGGTGGTAGTATACATATTCAGCCTTCCAAGCGTGGTACATTTACTGCAGCTGCTAAGAAGCATGGTAAGGGGGTTCAAGAATTTGCTCGTCAAGTCTTAGCTAATAAAGAGAATTATTCTTCTGCTATGGTTAAGAAAGCAAACTTTGCACGGAACTTTGGTAACAGAAAAACTGACGGTGGCCCTGTTGACAGAGTACAATTTAATGATCCGTATAAGGGAGCTTTTGCAAATTATGTGAATTCTGGTCTTGAACAAGCTAGTAATGAAACCTTATCATATGATCGTCCTATAGCTGAGAAACCTGGGTTTGATTGGTCTAAAGTTGGGTTGTTTGCTCCAGCACTTGCTAATGCGGGGAATCTTATATCTGACATAATAAGTAAGCCTGAGCAAGCTTCTTTAGGAAGAATGGATTTAAGCCCTTATATTACACGTCGACACCTACCTTATGAACCTATAGATCGAGAGTATATAGCTAATAAGTATAGAGCTCAGGCTGGTGCTGCTGCAAGGGGTATTGTTGACAGTTCTGCTGGGAATCCTGCAGCTGCGAGAGCAGCACTTGTAGCTCATAATTATAATGCCTTAAATGCTTTAGGAGACATGTATATTAAGTCAGATGAAGTTAATCGTCAGCGTAAGAAGGAGTCTATCATGTTTGATGCAGAGCAAGATCGTCAGTTAGCGGCTTTATCTGGACAACAGCAGCAATTTAATCTTGACCAAGAGTTTAAGGAATATGATTATAATGTTCGTAATAGAGCTGCTAGAAAAAGTGGTATTCGTACTGGAGTTAATACTGTAGCAGGTAATATTCAAGAAGCTTCTAAGGCTCTTCAGAATTTGAAGACTATTGAAAATATGTTTCCTTTGTATGGAACTCCTACTGGAGAGTATACTGGGAATAGAGCTAAGGAAGGATTTCTCTTTGACCCTGAGGTTGCAATGTTTTTGAAGAGTATTAAGAAAGGAGGTAAGTAGATGGCAATTTCAATGTATGACCGTCTAGAGTATGGTGAGTTTAAACTACCTTCTCTTCAAGAGATGATGATAGCTCCCATGTATCTTACTCAGGAGTATGAGAAGATGGAGGAAGGTTTTCTTCAAAGTCAAGCTCTTGCTGCTGATGCTGCTACAAGATTCCAACCTGGTGTTGATGATGCAGCTATTCAAGCTAATCAACAGTTTCAGTCCTTAGTTCAAGCTGATATAAATGATCTTGCTAAGAATGGCTTAACTCCTGGTATTAGACGTAGATTACTTCAGCGTAAGACTGACTTTACTAATAACATTCTTCCTTTAAATAAAGCTGCTGTTGATAGAGAACAGTGGGCTAAGGCAGCTAGAGAAGCTCAGCTTAAGGATCCTTCATTGATAGTTCGAGATCCTATGAAAGTTGGTCTCGATAAATGGATTTTTGATCCTACATCTAGAGAGCTTAGACCTATTAGTGGTCAGGAGATTTACGAGAGAACTCGTCAGGAAATGATCCCTATTAGTAAGTATATCTCTGACAATCTTCCTCAACTTACCAAGACTGGCTTACCTTATAAGTATTGGGCTATGACCCAAGCTGGTGCTTCTCCTAAAGATATTGCATTAGCTTTAAATAAAGAGCAGGGTGTAGACCTTGCGAAAGCTGCTCCTCTTGCACAACTTATTAGAGATGCTGCAGATAAGGTTATTACTTCTACGGGAGTATATGATTATTATGGAGCTAATTCTAATGAAGCCCAGAGAGCTTGGGAATATGCAGCGAGTGCTTTTAATACAGCCTTAGGAGCTGCTAAAGTTGATGGAATCTCTGACGACTTCAACATGCGTATGGCTCTTGAACAAGCTAAGGAACGTGCTTTAGCTAGGAGAGCTGCTGGTAAAGGTAAGAATACTAATCTTTCAGGACTATATTTCGCAGATAAATATGGGGCTGCTATAGATGTTCCTCAGATTAAAGAACTTCAGGATTTGAGAGAAGCTATTGCCAATCCTTCTAGCTCAGGATTCTTTAATAGAATAGGTAATCTTTATTCACCTACGGCAGGAGCAGGGGTAGCAAACTCTTATCAAGGTTCTAACTTACCCTCACCTGTAGTTATGGACAAAACACTTAAGAAATTTGGCATTGATCCTGCTAAATATACTACTAAGGAAGCACAGCTTAAGGCTATTGATGATGAAATTGATAAGTTAGGTAAGAAATATGGGTATACTACTTATGATGATCCTGACTTAAAGAAGGGCTTTATTAATAGAGTAATACCTGCTATAACTACAGGATCTTTACAAGTATTTGGATCTTTGGAGAACGCTCTTGAAGGCACCAATGCTCTTCAAGACAGTAAGTGGTTTGGTAAAGATGCAGGAGCTCTCATTACTAAACTTAATAATAAAGATTCTAATTCCTTCTCTATTGAGCAGTTAGATAATTATGGCTTGATTAGAGTGCGTGATGGTAAAGATACTTTCTTTATTAGGCCAGAAGATATAGACCAAAGTGAAGCGGGTTACTATGATGCCTTAAGAAAGATTAGAGCTATGAGTGATGAGGAGTATAATAAAGTATACAATTCTGCTTATAATGCTATAGTAGATGCTGAAGCTAAAGGTGATCTGCAATCTTATCTTAAGAATATAAACTATTTAGAATTCCTATCAGAACTTAGGGATTCCACAACTCCTAGTAGAACTAAGACTGCTGCTCTAGTTAGCGGAGTAAATAAAGAGATTCAATTTAAATTTGAATAATTAATGGACGAGAATTTAAAGAAACTTAATGATGCACTATTCCAGATAAGTCAGGAGAAAGCTCAGTTTGATAATATCCAAGGACTCCCGGGGGTTAATAGATTAGCCCCCAAGTCCTATGGGATGAATGAGTTTCTCACTGAACAGGCTCAGCATGATGTAGACTTCTCTCGATCAATATTTGGCGATGAGTCCAATATTGGTCAAGAGTATTTACACGCTACTAATGGTAATCCCTCATCATACGATGAGGGTATTACTGAGCTTAATCAAATGCGAGACCTTAATGCTTTTAGAGCTAATGAACAGTCTGGATTTTTAAAAGCTACCAATGCTGTTGTGGGTGGTGTAGTAAGTGGTCTTGCTACAGCTCTTGAGGACATTGGTTATATCCTTGACCTTGAAGGTCATTACAATACCTGGAATAAGCTTGATAATGACCGTGATAATTGGTTGTCTAAAACTATGAGACAATTTAAAGAAGGTCTTAATGAAGCTATGCCTATATATGAGACTGAGAGTGATAGTGCTTTAGGCCAGTTCTTTAAGTTCAGTACTCTAAAGGGCATGATTGACTCTGTAGTAGGCTTTGCTATTCCAGGAGGTCTTGTATCTAAAGGTATTGGTGCGGCTGTTAAACTTAGTAGAGCAGGATCTTTAGCTGCTAGAGGACTTGCTAAGATGAATGCTTCTGCAGGTACTAAGGTACTTGCAAATTCCCTTGGGGAAATAGCTAAAGATGTTACTGCTGGTACTATTACTAACTATGCTGAAGGCCAGATGATGGCTATTGAGTTAGGAGAAAATGCTAAGCAGCATTATATTGAATCTAAGGCTCAGGAATACTATGAGCAATTTAAAGATGCTCCTATTCCCCTCAGTATTGAGAATGCTCGTAAGCTTGCTGAAGATGAGTTTAATAACGATGCTCAAGTACAAGCAGAGATTGGTGAAGCACAGAAAGAATTTGTTCATGACAATAGGATCTTCATGGTTACTGATGCCTTAGGACTTCATGGTCTTGTTAAAAGTAAGGGAGCTTTTAGACAAGCCTTACTTTCCAATCCTAAGGAAAAGCTTAGGGCTATTAAAAATCTTGGTAAGCTTTCTGCAGATAACATGCTTATTCAGGGAGTTAAAGAAGGTGCAGAAGAAATTGGCCAAAATATTTTTCAAATGGAGGGAGAGTATCAAGTTCGCAAAGCTACAGATACTTTAACTAAGGAAGATGAAGAGCTTGGTGATACTTTCTTTGACAGAGCATTAGCCTTTGGTACTTCTAAGCAGGCTATTGTTGAAGGCTTAATGGGTGCTATAACTGGTCCTGGTCAACGTGCTGTATCAAGAGTTGTTGCTAACATAACCTCAGGAGATCCTTTTGGTAAACTTCGTAAAGAGCAAGAATTCCAGGCTTATACTAAGCAGCAAGACTTTGTAAAGACTCTCAATAATCGTCTTACAAATATCGTCCAAGCTGAGGCATTGAAAGCTGAAGCTATTTCTAGAGGTGATGAAGTTACTGCAGATGCTATTTGGAATAAGGAAGCTACTAATCTTATTAGTGAATCTATTGAGAATGGTACTATTCAGGCTCTAGAGAGATCTACAGAAGATATTATATCGAACCCTAATCGTACTGCTGAAGAACGAGAGCAAGCTCAGAAGTTTAAGAAGTTTATTAGTCAGGCTGAGAATGAATATATAATAGCTTCCCATAATCCTAACAGTCATGAGATCTATGATAATCGTACAAGACATAATATTCTTCAGATGTGGAGTAAAGATTTGCACAAAGATATTCAATCTAAACTCACAGATCTTAATGATGCCCTTAGTGCTAAATCTCCTGCCTATAATGTAAGCTTAGATAAGAATTTTAACTTCTCTGAACCTAATGCTAAGACTTTAGCTCAAGCTGAAGCTCCTGAAGCTTATAAGGCTTTAGATGATCGTATTAAGCAATATAGAGAAGTTAAGAAATCTCTTGATGAATCTGATAAGGAATATAAGGAGATTACTAAGAAAGATTATCAAGAGAAATGGTTGGAGAATGAAGTTGATAGACTTCAAAAAATTGCCAAAGAAGCAGAACGTCAGGCTGTAGAATCTAAGGTAGATAAGCCTCTAATGATGTATGATGAGAATAACCAACCTGTCTTTACTAGTAGAGCTAAAGTAGTTAAGGATGGAGATGACTATTTCCTTCGTGGCTATGATGATGAAACTAACACTTACAGTATTCCCCTTCTCAAGGAAGATAATGCTGAGCGTCCTGTAAATTCAGCAGATTTAGAAGCTTATAGAGAGGAAGAGCCTGCTACTACTGAGGCTACTCCTACTGCTGAAACTCCTACCCCTGAAGTCAAATTTTTTACGCCAGCTGAACGTACAGCATTACGTAAGGAAGTTGATTCTATTAAGAATTTAGATGATCTTACTATTTGGAGAGAGAGATATAATAATTCTACTTGGAGTGATGAAGCTATTGAAGAGATTGAGGAACTTTATAGTAGGGCTCAAGATAGAATTATTAAGGCGGAGGGTGAGAAGATTGATGATATTACTTCAGAGAATGCTGATGGTCAGGAAGTAGAATTCGTTCGTTCTGAAAGTCTTGATACTCCGGAAGCTAAGGATGCTCTGTGGGATCCTCCCAAGAGATCTGCAGAGAATTACTGGAGAGGTTCTAAAGGATCGGATATTGCTAGTCGTGAGAATGGTAATGAGGATCAGATACGGTGGTTTGACTTCTTAGATAAGCATGATGCTTCACAGTATAGAGGAATTATTGTACCTTTTAAATACGAGGGCAAGACCGCTGGTAGACTAATATTAACTGACCAGGCTGGTAATTTTATAGATGCTAATGGTCAATCTATAGGTAAAGAATTTGATCCTAAGAAGGCTGTTTATACTACTGTTGCTGACCCTACTTCAGATGCAGATGGTAAGTATTATGGTACTCAGAAAGACTTTGATTTCTATAAAGATATTTATCTTAGAGATGTCTGGAGCCACATTAAGAATGGTGTAAGTGTACCTGTAGTTATTCAAGGCACAAGTGCTGGTATTATTGATGATAATTATCGAGATGATGTTATTAAGAAGCCTGCACAGCTAAGACCTCTTGAAGAAAGTCTTCCTGCTAATATGGAGATAAATACTTTAACGGTATATATTTCTAGCACAGGTCGGATTGTTACTGAGAATGGACAGACCTTTACAGTACCTTCAGGTACTATGGCTATCCATGATTCTACTAATAATAACTTCTATAGAGCTAACTCTGTACCTATCCAAGGAGAGACTAAGCAATTCTTACTAGACCTATTTAGACATTATATAGCTAAATCTATTAAGGGTAAGTCTTATGTAAGTAATGATAAGTATACCTATAGAAATGGTAAGGAATATGTTCATTATAGTTTTATAGGTATTCTTAGGGATTTACTTAGATATAATAGTTCTGGTGACCCTGCTCGTACTTTATATAATATAAAGGATGAGGATGGCAAGGAGACTGTTAAATGGAATATTGGAGATAAGAAAATTGATGCAGCGGTTAAAGATGCTCAAGGTAACTATGTTATTAATGAAGAGTTTATTACTGCTGTAGATAATTTCTTAAGTAAATCTTTCTACAACCCTCGTTATTCTAAGATAGATTCTCAGAGTACTGAACCTTATTATTTCCCTCATAAGATTAATAGAGATGGTACTCTTAGTGTTAAGAAATATCCTAACTATCATGCCTTTGTTAGAGAACGCTTAGTAGACTTTGTAGTAACTCCTAATAGTCCATATGCTCATGCAGAGAGATATGTAATCTATGATCCTCTAAATGTTGAAAGTATTACTACTAATACAGAGTCTAATATTCCTACAAAAATTACTTCTATAGAGGATATACGAAATACTGTTGATAGTGGCCGTCCTGTTCACATAGAGATTTCATATAATATGGGGGACCAACGGGGGACTACTAAGTTTGAATTAACTAAGGAAGGTGATAGCTATAAGGTTAGTAGACCAGATTTATTCGTAGCATTATCCTATCTTGATGGCTTTAAATCATATAAGTCTCTAGAAGGTGCTGCAGAATTTGTTGAAAACTATCTTTATCATAATGGAGCTCCTCAATCACAACCCGTAGAAATCTCTTATAGTATAGGGCAGAAAGAAACCCCTACTACTGTTGAAGAAGTTATTGAGACTCCTACTACTACTTCATCTAATCCTGTATTAGTAGCTATTGAGAAGCGTATTGCAGAGACTACTGATCCTACTATTAAGGCTCAGCTTCAGAAAGCCTTAGAGATGGCTAAGACTGTAAATATTGACAGCAATCTTGAAGGCACTCATGTTCTCACAGATTCCAAATTCCGTAGAACTTACGAGCGAATGAATGATTCTGCTGCTGAGGAATTGGAGAAAGCTGGTGAATGGTTTAAGAAGAAATTCCCTGGTATTGACTATAGGATTATCAAGTCTGCTATTATTAATAATGTAGCTGGCAAATTTGAGGACAGTGTAGTTACGGTATATCAAGGTACTGGTACGAGGACTGTTTATCATGAATCTTTCCACGTAATATTAGACTGTTTATTAACAGAAGATGAGCGTGTGAAGTTGATTGATGAGGCTCTTAAGAATGAAGATTATAAGGGAGATTTTGAATCCTTAAAACCTTTATATCCTACATTATCTCAGAGAGAATTAGCGGAAGAAGTTTTAGCAGAAGCCTTTGCAGATTATATGGTTACTGAAGACGAAAGTAACTCTTTTATTAAGAGAGTTTTCAATAAGATTAAACAATGGTTAACTAATCTTTATAATCTTATTCGTCGTAATGGTAAACCTAATAGAGAGTGGACTCAAAGTATAGAATCTATTGTTGAGAGAGTTCGTGATAAAGATTTTCTTAGCAATGATTATCTAACTTTAAAAGCTCGTTCTATTCACTCTAAAGTTATTCCAGGAGTTGATGCTATTACTACTGCTGAAGCTGTAAATAGTTTACACTACTGGTTCTTACAATACTTTAAAAGTACTGGTAATCTTATAGAAATTCTGCAGTCTGAGAATGGTGAGCTTGTATCTGCTGCTTATGACTTTGCTCACAAAGAATTTATGGGCAGATATAATGAGCTAATGGCTTCTGTAGCTTTTGCAGATCCTAGTTCTCTTCAGAAGTTACTTACTGATATTGACAAGATGGGTAAAGTTCTTAACACCTGGGATGCTCCTAATGGTATTAAGACTATTCATCAGCAGGAGCGTTTAGCACAGTATAAGTTGGAGCTTAATACTTCTGAAAATTATCAGGAAGCTGCTGCTGATATTTCAGGTGGTGAAAATAATCAGGGACGAGACTCTGCAGCTTTATTTGCAGAATCTATCACTGTAAGTAGCAAGATGAATTCTAACAAGATTGTCAAGCTACTTCTAAGTACCTTACCTAAGAAATACTATGACTTTAAGACTCGTACAGCTACTCCTTATAAGAATAGCTTAGGCATGCCTGAGATGGAGCCTTTTGGTAAAGTATTTAATATCCTTGCCAATAAGTTAGCTAATCTACCTACAAGTATTTCTACTAAGGAATTACAGCAAAGATTATCTCAGGTTGCTGAGGAATATCCAGCTATATATCCTCTTATTAGAGACGATAAAGTTTCTATTAGAAATGCTGAGGGAGGCATCGAAACTAAGATTATTCCTTCGTGGTTAAAGCTTGATAAGGTTGATTCTTGGACTGCTTCAGATATGCTTCAAGTAGTACAGTTCATAC
>ERZ1026864.1509-NODE-1509-length-11687-cov-10.011778_pt1 | contig 11687 bp, 8 predicted proteins | sample MGYA00380162_ERZ1026864 | MGnify/ENA primary metagenome ERZ1026864 (study PRJEB33269, sample SAMEA4719798) | human gut metagenome | biome: human-associated habitat; feature: organic feature; material: feces | place: Cameroon | collected 2013-10 ... | reverse complement strand
GAGGAGCTGAACATCCCCCTCATCATTATGGAGCCCATTAAGGGCGGCACACTGGCCAACCTGCCCCCGGAGGCCGAAGCACCCCTCAAGGCCCTGCGGCCCGAGGCCTCGGATGCCTCCTGGGCCCTGCGCTGGGTGGGCAGCCACCGGAACGTCCATGTCATCCTCTCGGGCATGAGCGCCGAGGATCAGCTCACGGATAACCTGGCCACCTTTGCCCGCTTTGAGCCGCTGACCGCTGCAGAGACCGCCGCGGTGGAGCAGACCGCCGCCTTCCTGCACAGCCGCATCAAGATAGGCTGCACCGGCTGCCGGTACTGTATGCCCTGCCCCATGGGGGTGGACATCCCGGACAACTTCAGCATCTGGAACAAGCTGGGGATGTTCGGTCAGCCCGAGGCCATCAAGCACCAGTGGGAAGCCCACTTCCCCGATGCCGAAAAGGCAAGCCACTGCGTCCGCTGCGGCAAGTGCGAGGCGGCCTGCCCCCAGCATCTGCCCATCCGCAATGCGCTGGCCCAGCTGCAGCAGGAGCTGGATCAGCTGTAATCTGCATCAGAAAAGCCACCGGCAAAAACCGGTGGCTTTTTTCTCTTATTCGCTCCACTCCATCCCGATCTTATCCAGCATTGCGCGGCGCTCAGGGGTGAGCTTGGGGTCGTGGGTGGTATCCCACTCCCGCATCCGGCGGAGCCAGTCGCCCAGGCAGAAGCCGGTTTCGTCGGATTTGTAGTTGGCGGCGGCGTGGAGGTTGCCGTGGGCCTTGTAGTAGGCCTTGGCCTGCTGATAGGCAGTTCCCCACTTGGCATCCCGGGCATCCCACACCATGCCGATGCTGTTCAACTTTTTGATGTGGGCGGGCGTGACCTGATAGGAATCCGGGCGGTTCTTGCGGGCTGCACGCAGGTTGGAGATCCACACGCCCAGCCGGACACCATCGCTGTCCACATAGCTGGCGGGGACCAGCAGGTGCTTGTATTTGCGGGCGTAGCGGGCGGCACTGCGGAAGTTCCGCTCCCAGTTGGCCTCGCGCACGGTGCCGTGGTCAGCAGCGGGATCACTGGGGCGGCGCTCGCCCTTGAACAGGGTGCGCAGCAGCTTGCGGCGCTCACTGCTCAGGGCGCTGCTGCCGGAGTTCAGGACCTGCCGCTGGCGGTTGACCCAGCTGCCCAGCCAAACGCCGTCGGCGGTCTTGTAGACAGAGGGGATCTCCAGATCGCCGTGCTCTGTCTTGTAGGCCAGAGCCAGATCATAGCGCTCCTGCCAGGGGTCATACTTTTCCCACACCATGCCCAGCTTGTCCAGCAGGGCCTTGCGCTCAGGGGTGACCCGGGCGCTGGAGCGATCCGGGTTCAGGTAGGCATAGCGCTGGCGCGCTACCCACTTGCCCAGCAGTACTCCGTCCGGCGTGACATACTCCGAGGGGACGTTCAAGTTGCCGTGCTCATGGTAGTAGGCGGCGGCAACATCGTACAGGGACATCCACTTGCGGTCGTTGCGGTTGGTCCAGTCCATGCCCAGAGCGTCCAGCCGCTCCACCTGCTCCTGAGGCAGCTCGCCTGCCTTGTGAGCGGCGCGCTGGGCCCCCAGCCAGACCCCCAGACCGAAGCCGGAGGGCGTTTCGTACTTGATGGGTACTTCCAGATCACCGTGCTCCAGATAATACTGGGTGGCGGCGGCATAGTTCTGCTCCCACAGGTCGTTGGAGGTGCTCCACACCATGCCGATGGCTTCCAGCCGCTCGATGCGGTTCTGGGTCAGGTTGCCGCCCAGATAGCGCTGGCGGTTGTAGACGATCCATTCGCCCAGCGCAAAATCATTTTTATCGCGGTAGCGCACCGGCACCAGCAGGTCGCCGTGCTCGGTGCGGTATTTCTGTGCGGAGGCAAAGCCCTTTTCCCAGGCAGCTTCCAGCCGGTGGTTCCAGCGGATGCCCAGCTTTTCCAGCTTGGCGGCCTGTTCCGCTGTCAGGCGGCCCGGGCGCTGGAGCTCGAGCCACTTGCCCACGGGCACGCCGCTGTGGATGGTATAGCTCCGAGGCAGCTCCAGGGTGCCCTCTTTGGCAGCGGCATCGGCGGCGGCCTGACACAGCACCTCCCAGCGGGCCTCCATCTCCCGGCGCAGCTTGCCATACAGGCGGTAGGTCTGCTGCATGGGGCGCTCCTGCCGGAAGCCCGGCGTTTTGCTGCCGGCTCTGGTCATGGCCTCGGTGCAGTCACGCTGCAGGGTGCGGCCGTTGCCCAGCCCCTCGAACTGCGCCACAAGGTCAAACACCGGCACGCTGCGGCTGCCAGCAGCCACCAGCGCGCGGCAGAGCATCTGCTTGAAGGTGGACATCAGGCTGGACTGGCGCACCAGAATGACCCCGGCCAGCCCCTCCAGCGGCTGCTGGACCCCCGGCGCGTTGACGCAGAGCAGGACCTTGGGGCCGGGGGCCGTATCGGAGAGGAAGGTCTCCACGGCGGCAGAATCCGCAAAGCAGGCGTGATCTGCAGCGTAAAAGCGGACGGCAGGGTCCACAGTGCGCAGCAGCTGTTCCAGCTCCGTGCCCAGCTTTTCCTGATAGGCGGCGGATTCAAACAGGACCAGATAATGGCCGCTGGTATCGCTGAGCAGGCGGGGCAGCAGAACGGTCAGGTTCTCCACCTGACGCAGAGACCAGCTCAGCTCTTCATATTGAACACGCAGGGAGGTGTCGCCCTTGGGCATACACAGGTTTTTGATCCGGGCGCGCAGGGTGGCCAGCTCCTCCTCCTGAGGCCAGAGCAGGGCTGCATAGGCCGAGGGCACCGGCATGGTCCCGGCGGCCATGGCCTCGGCCACAGTCATGTGGGAAACGATGCAGTCGGCAAACAACTCCTGCGCGGCGGCGCAGACGGGGGCACCGTTGGGCACACCCAGCCCCAGCACCTTTGCCTGGGGGCACATCCGCAGCAGCTTCTGCACCGACTGCGCCCAGCACACGGCGCTCAACTCATGGTAGCAGTCCAGCACCATGCAGCCGGGTTTCTGCTCCCCCAGCCGCACCCACTGCTCCGGGGTGGCGGCGGCCAGCTTTTCGCAATCACAGAAGCGGACATTGCCGGGCAGGGTGCCGCCGTTGTAGCGTGTCAGCTCTGCCTGCCGCAGGGCCAGACGCTGTGCACCGGCCACCAGCCAGAAAAAGGTGGTCTGGGGGTGAACCTCCACCACCTTCCAGGCAATACAGCTTTTGCCGGTGCCGGTGGGATGGAACACGGCGGCCCGGTTCAGGGTCTCCAGAGACTGTACAGCTTTCTGAAAAGCGGCTTCGTTGACGGGATTCAGGGTCATCGACATGGTGGTAGTGTCCTCTCCGAGTTGCATGTTTGACATCGTTGGATACAACGAAAATATTTCATAGGATTAGTTTATCGCAAAAAACATTTTTCTGTCAAGCCCTTTGAAGAGAATTTAGGGCAAAACTTGGGAAAAGGATAAAAATATTCTGGAACCTGTGGCCGGAACCATGAACTTTGTGCGCAGCAACGGGGATACTGAAAGTGGAAATGCGTCCCGGAGCGGAGAGAAAGTATGACCTATGGCAGGAAGAAGGCTTCTTTTGCCCCGGCAGAGCTGCCCGGGCCGCACCGTGGAGATCCGGGCGGGAGGGGCGCTGCGGAGCATCCAAGAAGCATTTCATCTTTGCGGCCGAAAAAATGAAAAATTCCCTCTTGACTTTATGAAAATAAAGCGTATAATGCAATCAACAAACCGATGAGGCGGAAGAGAACCTGCAAGCGCACTTACAGTGAGCCCGAATGGTGAAAACGGGTAGAGAGCGGGGCAGAGTTCATGGGCCGCCGAGGGCCGGGCGAACAGGGCGGTGCCTTTAGTAGCTTGGGACGGAAGCCTCCGTTACAGGGCAGGGGAGTGTTGGCTCTCCGTTGAGGGGCTCCTGCAGTTTTCCATGGTGGGAAGACGAGCAGAGCAAGCAAGGTGGCACCGCAGATTCGAATTTCTCGACTCTGTCCTTGTGGATGAACACACAGGGACGGGGCCGTTTTTATTTTACCCGTTCCGCAGGTGGAGCGGGTTTTATTTTTTGGGCCGCCCGCTCCGGGAAAGGAGCAACCGCTATGAAAACCATGAACATGATCTCCCGCCGCAGCTTCCTGAAGGCTACCGCCGCAGCCGCTGTCGTATCCGCACTGGGCCTGACCGGCTGCGGCTCCTCCGGCTCTTCTGCCGCAGCATCCAGCACCGCTTCCAGCGCTGCCGGTTCCGCCGCCGCCGCCTCTGAAGCAGGCCAGACCTTTAAGGTGGGCATCGTCAACTATGTGGATCATGCTTCCCTGAACCAGATCGTGGCCTCTGTTGAGAGCCGCCTGGATAAGGTGGGCGCGGAGAAGGGCGTGACCTTCGACTATGCCGATTACTACGCCAACGCCCAGGCTGACCAGTCCAACCTGAACCAGATCGGTGCAGACCTCGTGGCCGACCAGGTAGATGTCATCGTGGCCGTGGCCACCCCCACTGCCGCCACCATGCTGGCCGCTGTGGAAGATACCGACATCCCTGTGGTCTACTCTGCCGTCACCGACCCTGTTTCCGCCGGGTTTGACGGGGAGGAGGGCATCACCGGCACCTCCGATGCCCTGAACACCGAGGCCATTATGAACCTCATCACTGCCATCAACCCCGACATTGACACCATCGGTCTGCTGTACGACCTGAGCCAGGATGCCTCCACCCAGGCCATCGCCGATGCCAAGGCGTTCTGCGACAGCAAGGGCATCAAGTACATTGAAAAGAACGGTACCACCACGGCTGAGGTGCAGATGGCTGCCGAGGCCCTTGTGGCCGCCGGTGTCAAGGCAGTGTTCACCCCCACCGACAACACCGTGATGACCGCCGAGCTGTCCATCTATGAGACCTTCCTGGAGGCAGGGATCCAGCACTTCACCGGTGCCGACAGCTTTGCTTTGAACGGTGCTTTTGTGGGCTACGGCGTGGATTACGTCCAGCTGGGCGAGGCCACCGCCGATATGGTGGTGGAGCTGCTCTGCGGCGGCAAGACCCCCGCAGACCTGCCCTACCGGACCTTCGACAACGGCATCGTCACCATCAACACCGAGAGCTGTGAGGCACTGGGCCTTGACCTCGACACCGTTAAGGAAGCCTTCAAGCCCTATTGCACCGAAATTGTGGTAGTGACTACGCAGGAGAATTTCTAAAAAGGAGTACATCAACCATGCTGGCGAGTATCTTTTCGCTCAATGTGATCCAGACGGCGCTGGAGCTGGGCTGCATTTACGGTCTGGTGGCGCTGGCGCTGTTTCTGAGCTATTCGATCCTGAACATTGCCGACCTGTCCACCGATGGCTGCTTCACCCTTGGCTGTGCCGTGGCCTGCCAGGTGGCGCTGACAGGCCACCCCATCCTGGCCCTGTTCGCGGCCATGGCAGCGGGTGTGTGTTCGGGCTTCGTCACCGCCTTTTTGCAGACACGTCTGGGCGTTGAGAGCATCATGGCAGGCATCATCGTGAACACCGGCCTGTATACCATCAATCTGGCGGTCATGGGCTTTTCGTCCACGATGTCCCTGGTCAAGACCGATACGGTATTCTCGCTGGCAAAATCCGCACTGGCCTTTACGGGCGGCTGGTATAAGCTGGTCATCGCGGCGGCGGTCATTGTGATCGCCTGTGCCGCTATGGTGGGTTTCCTGGGCACCCGGCTGGGCCTTTCCATCCGCGCCACCGGCGACAATGCCGCCATGGTGCGGGCCTCCAGCATCAACCCGGCCTTCACCATCACAGTGGGTCTGTGCATCTCGGGCGCACTGACCGCCCTTTCCGGCGGCCTGCTGGCCCAGTACCAGAAGAGCAGCGACATCAACGTGGGCACCGGCATGGTGACCATTGCACTGGCTTCCCTTATCATCGGCGAAACGCTGGTGGGCAAGCGCACCATGGTGCGCCGGGTGCTGGGTGTGGTGTTCGGCAGCTGCCTGTATCGCTTTATCGTGGCCGTGGCCCTGCGCTTCAATGTGCCCGCCGCCGCCATGAAGCTGGTGAGTGCCCTCATCGTGGCTGTGGCCATCTCGATGCCCGCCATCCGGGCAAAGTTTGCCTTTGAGCAGCGCAAGCACAATGCCCGGAAGGAGGTGCACTGAGATGGAAATGCTGGAACTGAACAACCTGCACAAGACCTTTAACCCCGGCACCGTCAACGAAAAGGTGGCCCTGAACGGTGTGAGTCTGCACATGGAGGCAGGCGACTTTGCCACCATCGTGGGCTCCAACGGCGCGGGCAAATCCACCATGTTCAACGCCATCACCGGCGGTTTCATTGCCGACGAGGGCAGCATCGTGCTGGGCGGGCAGGACATTACCTTTGCGCCCGAGTATGAGCGCAGCAAGGTCATCGGCCACCTGTTCCAGGACCCCCTCAAGGGCACGGCTCCCAATATGACCATTGAGGAAAACCTTGCGCTGGCCTATCTCCGGGCAGGAACCGCCCCCCACGCTATCTTCTCCCGCATCTCCCGCAAGGATAAGGAGCTGTTCCGGGAAAAACTTGCCCTGCTGAATATGGGCCTTGAGGACCGGATGAAGCAGCCGGTGGGTCTGCTCTCGGGCGGCCAGCGGCAGGCGCTGACCCTGCTCATGGCCACCCTCGTTACCCCCAAGCTCCTGTTGCTGGACGAGCACACTGCCGCCCTGGACCCTGCCACGGCGGAGAAGGTGCTGGAGCTGACCAAGAGCATCGTGGCCGAGAAAAAGATCACCTGCCTGATGGTCACCCACAACATGCATCAGGCCCTCGAGCTGGGCAACCGCACCCTGATGATGGACGGCGGCCGCATCGTGTTCGATGTCAAGGGCGAAGAGCGCAGTAAGATGACCGTGGACGACCTGCTGGAAAAGTTCCGCGAGAATGCCGGCAAGGCGCTGGATAATGATCGTATCCTGCTGAGCAAGGTGGAAGCGGGCAACTGAAAAGAAACTCAAAATACCCTGTCTGGACCCGAAACCGTGTCAGACAGGGTATTTTTGATACAATAAGGAGAAAACGAAATGAAAATTACGATTCGTACCCCGCAAATGCAGGATTATGACCGATTTTCTGCTATTATGGATCAGGTCCAGCAGATGCACGTGGATTGGCGGCCGGATGTCTACAAGCCGGCCAGCCCATTGATTACAAAGGAACTGTTTGGCGAACTCCTGAAATGGGACAGCTGGTATATTGCCGAGACGGACGGCATCGTTGTTGGTGTTCTGGAAGTGTTTAAGCGGCATGTGGAAAGCCCGGCACAGGTGACGAAAGATATTTTGTTCGTCAGCACCATGGCGGTGGATGAGGCGTATCGCGGGAAGGGCATCGGGCACCAGTTCTTTGATAAGGTGAAGCAGCTCAAAGCAGAAAAGGGATGCGACACCATTGAACTGCAGGTGAACGCTAAAAATAAAATGGCGTATGAGATGTACCGGAACTATGGCTTTACGGAAAAGTCCATCAATATGGAGCTGAAATAAGCAACAAAAAGGGCAGAGCGCTCCAGCCAGCTGGCCAGACGCTCTGCTCTTTTTAATGCAGTATACTGAAAACTCAGAACTTACTTCACATACTCAACGGTGTATTCGAAACCATACTCCTCCTGCAGTTTCTTGACAGCAGGCTCGCAGTCCTCGATGAAGCTGGGTGCGTAGACGGAAGCACCGTTGTGGTCCTTCTTGTAGTCCTCCACGATCTGCTGCAGCTTTGCCCAGCCCTCGTTGGCCTTGGCGTTGTCAACAGTGTCGGGGAAGTTGATGATGAATTCACGGTGCTGCGGAATACGAGCTTTCATAAGTGATATCTCCTTAATTGACAATTTGTAGTTTGTTACTTGATTTATACAGAAGCATAATGCTTTTGTAGATAACGGATAGGCCTGCTCTGTCCAACTTGCCCTCTGTGCACGGCTGCTGACGGTTTCAGACGGAGAGATTATACACCTGACAGGCGTTCTCTGCCGTCTGGCGGAACACCTGCTCCGGTTCCTCACCCTTGATGCTGGCGATATACTCGCCTACATAGCGGATGAGGGAGCTGTCGCAGCGGGTGCCGCGGACAGGTTCCGGGGCCATATAGGGGCAGTCGGTTTCCAGGACGATGCGTTCCAGCGGCAGGGCGGCAATGGCCTTGGCGGCACGCTTGGCCCCCTTGAAGGTGCAGGCCCCGCCAAAGCCGATGTAGAGCCCCTGCTCTGCCAGCCAGAGCGCGTCATCGGCGCTGCCGGAATAGCAGTGGACGATGCCCTTGGGCCGGTACTTTTTCAGCAGGGCGTAGACATCGGCGTGGGCGCTGCGGTCGTGCACGATGATGGGCTTGTCCAGTTCCAGTGCCAGCCGGATCTCGGCCTCAAACAGCGCCAGCTGGGCATCCTTGGGCACGGGCCAGTGGTAATCCAGTCCGCACTCCCCAACAGCCACCACCTTGGGGTCCTCGTAATAGGGGGCAAGGGCACGCATCTCTGCGGCCCAGTCGCCGCCGTATACCGAAACAGTAGGGGCGGGGCCATCCTCACCGCAATCCTCCGGGGCCAGCAGGCTCTCCGGGTGGATGCCGACAGCGGCGTACACCCAGGGATATTTGTGGGCCAGCTCCAGCACCTTGGGCGCATCGCCCGAATGGGTGGCCTGCTCGCACACGCCCACCACCCCTTTGCCGGGCAGGCTGTCCAGCAGGGCAAAGCGGTCCGCGTCAAAGGCGCGGGCGCTGTAATGGGCGTGGGTATCAAAGATGGGGTATTCCATATTACCGGGCACGCTCCTTTTTGGCGGGGGCCTTGTTTACCAGCCAGATGCCGATGCAGACCAGCACCAGCGCCCCCAGATACTGCCACCGGAACAGCGGCTCCCCATTGATGAGGGCGCTGAGCAGGACATTCACCACCGGGTTCACGAACCCGAAGATGGCGATCCGGCTGACAGGGTTGTTCTTCATCAGCAGGGCCCAGACGATGTAGCCCGCGCCGCAGATGAAGGCCAGCGCCAGCAGGTCCAGCACGCTGAGCACAGACCAGTGTTCCAGCCGTCCGCCCAGAACAGCGCCCAGCAGGAACAGGGCTGCACCGCCCACGAGCAGGTTCACAAAGCAGACGGCAAAGCTGTCTGCCCGGCGGGTGACGGATTTGTTCCAGGGGCCTGCCAGCGTGAAGAGGACGGTGGCAATGAGCATGTAGGCTACGCCCCGGGCGCTGCCGCTGCCGTGGTTGCCCAGCGTGGCGATGAGAACGCCCGCAAAGCCGATGCCGCAGCCCAGCGCCTTGGCCGGAGTCATGCGGTCAGCCCTGCCGTAAAGGAAATGGGCGAAGATGACCCCCAGAAAGCTCTGGGTGCTGTTCAGGATGCCCCCAAAGGCACCGGTGAGCAGGGCAACAGCGCTGTAAAAAAAGGCATACTGCGCTGTGGTCTGCCACAGGCCCAATGCACAGCATTCGACCAGGATCTTCCCCTTGGGCATGGCGGGCAGCCTGCCCTCCAGCAGCAGGCTGCCGCCCAGTACCAGCACACTGCCCAGCATGAACCGCACCCCTGCAAAGCAGAGAATGGAGGCCGTGTCAGCGGTGTCGATGGCAAAGAGCCGGTAACCCAGCTTGATGAAAGGGAAAGCCGAACCCCACATGGCGTTGCAGAGGATGGCGATGATAACGGCAAAGGCTGGTGTGCCGAAAAGCCGGTCCAGCTTTTCGGCGCGGCTCAGCTGTGTCTCCATGGCTCAGTGGATGCGGCTGCCAACGGGGGTGTTGTCGCCGTAGAAGGCGATGGAGCAGCCGCCGTCAGCGGTGTCGGCAGCAAAGATCATGCCCTCGCTGACATACTTGCCCTTCAGCATGGGGCGGGGGGCCAGATTGCAGACGATGCCGATCTTCTTGCCGATCAGATCCTCCGGCTTGAACCACTTGGCAATGCCGGACAGAATGCAGCGCTCACGCTCGCCGTCAAACACGGTCAGGTGGAGCAGCTTCTTGCTCTCCTTCAGGTTCTCGCAGGCACGCACCTCGGCCACGCGCAGCTCCACCTTGCAGAAGGTGTCAAAGTCGATCTCTTCCTCGTGGGTGAAGTCCACGGTGCTTTCCTCTGCGGGGGCGGCAGCCTTCTTCTCGGCTTCCTCCTTGGCTTTGTTGGCAGCAGCGGCAGCAGCCTTGCGCTTCTCGTCCTCTTCCTTCAGGTGGGCGATCTCCTTGGCCACGTCAATGCGGGGGAACAGGGCATCGCCCTTGTGGACGGTGTAGGTCTCCTGCACGCCGTAGGCAGCCTTGCTCAGGTCGATGTCGGCAGTGGACAGGCCCAGCTGATCCATCATCTTGGGAGCGGTGGAGGGCAGGTAAGCGTTCAGCAGGATGCCTGCCACACGCAGTGCCTCGCACAGGTGGTAGAGCACGCTCTCCAGACGGGCCTTGTTGGCCTCATCCTTGGCCAGAGCCCAGGGAGCGGTCTCGTCGATATACTTGTTGGCGCGCTGGATCACGGCAAAGATCTCCATCAGGGCCTGGGGGATGGTCAGGTTGTCCATGTCGGCAGTGACCTTGCCCAGCAGCTCATTGACCATGGTCTCCAGCTCCGTGTCGATGGCCTCGGTGCCAGCGGCCTTGTGGACCGTGCCGCCGAAGTACTTCTCGCACATGGCAACGGTGCGGCTGAGCAGGTTGCCCAGGTCGTTGGCCAGGTCGCTGTTGATTCGGTTGATCAGGGCCTCGTTGGTGAACATGCCGTCGTTGCCAAAGGGGATCTCACGCAGCAGGAAGTAGCGGATGGAGTCCACGCCGTAGCGGTCACACAGGACCACGGGGTCAACAACGTTGCCCACGGACTTGGACATCTTGCCGCCGTTCATCAGCAGCCAGCCGTGGCCGAACACCCGCTTGGGCAGGGGCAGATCCAGAGCCATCAGCATGGCGGGCCACAGGATGGTGTGGAAGCGCAGGATCTCCTTGCCCACCATGTGCAGGTCGGCAGGCCAGAACTTGTTGTAATCGTGGTAGGTCTCGTTGCCGTAGCCCAGCGCAGAGATATAGTTGCTCAGCGCATCGACCCAGACATACATGGTGTGCTTGGGGTCAAAGGGAACGGGGATGCCCCACTTGACAGAGGTGCGGGAAACACAGGTGTCCTGCAGGCCCTGCTTGATAAAGGCGATCATCTCGTTCTTCCGGCTCTCGGGCTGAATGAACTGGGGGTTCTCCTCGTAGTACTTCAGCAGGCGGTCGGCATACTTGCCGGTCTTGAAGAAGTAGGCCTCCTCGTGGGCATCATAGACCTCGCGGCCGCAGTCGGGGCACTTGCCGTCCACCAGCTGGCTGTCGGTCCAGAAGCTCTCGCAGGGCTTGCAGTAGTGGCCGATGTACTCGCCCTTGTAGATATCGCCCTGCTCGTACAGCTTGGTGAAGATCTTCTGGCAGGACTCCATGTGGTAGTCATCGGTGGTGCGGATGAAGCGGTCGTAGCTGACGTCCAGCAGCTTCCACAGATCCTTGACGGTGGCCACGATCTTGTCCACATACTCTTTGGGGGTGACGCCGGCATCGGCAGCCTTATCCTGGATCTTCTGGCCGTGCTCATCGGTGCCGGTCAGGAACATGACGTCGTAGCCCTGCATCCGCTTGAAGCGGGCCAGCGCATCGCAGGCCACGGTGGTGTAGCTGTGGCCGATGTGCAGCTTGTCGCTGGGGTAGT
>ERZ1026864.1502-NODE-1502-length-11711-cov-5.564945_pt1 | contig 11711 bp, 8 predicted proteins | sample MGYA00380162_ERZ1026864 | MGnify/ENA primary metagenome ERZ1026864 (study PRJEB33269, sample SAMEA4719798) | human gut metagenome | biome: human-associated habitat; feature: organic feature; material: feces | place: Cameroon | collected 2013-10 ... | reverse complement strand
GTATATAAATGATAATTTTAGAAAGGATACGTTGTTAGCATGAATATGGGATGCCTATGAAAAAATCAAAAACAATATTATTAAGGAAAGGTGCTTTATTATGATAACTATAAAAGATCATTATCCTGTCATTGACCAGACAATCCAGCAGGTAAAAGACCGGTTTGGTTCTGACAGCAAAATTGCTGTTATGTTTGAAAACTGTATTTCCAATACATTACAGACCACCATAAAAGTACTGGACGACGGTTCCATATTTGTTATTACCGGAGATATTCCAGCCATGTGGCTTCGTGATTCAGCCTGCCAGCTCCGTCCTTTTCTCTTTTTTGCCAAAGAGGATCCGGAGATTGCCGACATCATAAGCGGCCTGATCCAGAAGCAGATGCAATGTATCCAGATAGATCCTTATGCCAACGCCTTTAATGAATGTGCAAATGGTAATTGCTGGGAGCACGACAAAACAGATATGAAGCCGGAATTATGGGAAAGAAAATTTGAAATTGATTCTCTTTGTTTTCCTGTCCAGCTCTCTTATCTCTTTTGGAAAAATACCGGTTATACAGCACACTTTACCATGGACTGGTTAAAATCCGCAAAAACGATTATATCCGTATTCCGTACAGAACAGGATCACGAGCATAAATCTCCCTACACCTTTGAACGCATGAACTGCGTTCCCACTGACACATTATCCAGAAATGGAAAGGGCGCACTGGTAAAAAGCAATATTGGGCTGATATGGTCCGGCTTCCGCCCAAGTGATGATTCCTGTACTTATGGATATTTAATTCCTTCCAACATGCTCGCCAGCGTTATTCTTGAAAATATTTCAGAAATAGCTGAGCAGATATATCATGACTCTGTGTTAGCAGCAGAGGCACACCAGTTTTCCTCAGATTTGCGGAAAGCAATAGAATCCCTTTCTATTGTTCCTGGTCAAAGCAAAGAATTCTATGCTTATGAAATAGACGGATTTGGCGAATATAACATCATGGATGACGCCAATCTTCCCAGCCTTCTGTCACTTCCCTATATCGGATACTGCGACAGGAAAGATGGGCGATATCTGAACACAAGAGAGATCATCCTCAGTGACAGAAACCCTTATTATTATGCCGGAGCCTGTGCAAAAGGCATTGGAAGCCCACATACACCAGCCCGTTATATATGGCATATCGGACTCGCCATGCAGGCACTGACTACTACATCTGCCAAAGAACGTGAGCAGCTCCTTGACACGCTGACTCATACAGATGCAGGCACTGACCTCATGCATGAGGCTTTTCTGGTAGATGACCCTGCACAATATACCCGTCCATGGTTTTCATGGGCCAATTCTGTATTCTGTGAGCTGATCCTGGATTGCTGCAGTTACCATCTGGAAATGTAGCATCCGTTCAAAGCAGCATATAAAACTGCACACCATACAGTGCCAGCACCCCGGGGATCCCAAGAAAACCTGCTATAGAAAATGTGATCAGATTATAGCCAACGTGGATCCCCTCCATGATGCTGCCAAGCACCTGATTCCCCAGATAAAAAAGCAGACAGCCTGCCATGCCCCGCAATATGAAATTCAAAATTTTTTCCATCAATTTCATTATTTTTAAATCTTTCTCCGTCCTCTCTCCAGTCCAGCTGTCTGTATGTCCAGGCCAGCCAGACATCTCCTGTAATTATATATGTTTCTTCTCGTGATTTATGAATAAAAGCCAGAAACCCGGACTATACTTTTTTCAAAAGGAAATATCTGGGAGGCTGCACATGAAATCATATTTTGGATTTTCTTCCCATACCAACAGAACCCTTTCGGAGGAAGAACTACAGAGAAATGCTCTTCTTTCTGATCTGGAGCAAACAAAAAAAGCCCTGGAGATCGCATATGCGGGCTTTGACAATGTCACAGAACCGGATCTCATCGACTGCTATATCTACGAGGTCAATTCTGTGCTGAAGCGCTATAAATTTTTAATGGAACAGGCAGCACACCTGTGTATGCTGCCTGAAGAAAAAACTACTGCTTCTGTTTTAAACACGGAAGCCCCGGCTGCTACCCTGATCAGCTAAGCTCTCGTTCAGAGCTCCTCTGCCATAGGTAAGTCCTGCATAAACGGCCTGCGTGTTTTCCATAACGGCACCGGAATCATCCTGCTCACTGATGGTCTCATAAGCATCCTTAAGTTTTCTGACCATATCCTCCGGCTCCTTTAGCAGTGCGGCATCCTGTCTGGCATCTGCCTGGATCAGCATCCTGTCCGCAAAGAGATAGAGCTGCAGCAGGTTTCCGGAAACAGGGTATTCATGATTCAGAGAGTGGCTCAGTTCGTGGATACATGCCCTTGCCCGTTTGATACCGGTATGAAAGGCTGCCTCATCCCTGCTGCCAGCCGCATCTTCTGCTTCCTTCAGATAATCCAGTGTCATTTCATATAAGATCACTACAAGCTGTGTCCGGCTTGCCTGAGATATTTTCAGCGTATACTGCTGTTTCTTTTCATCCGTCATTTCATTTCCCTCTATGTGTCAGAAATCTGTACTTACTGCAGAAGCTGAAGTACCTGGGAAGGTCTTTCATTGGCCTGAGCCAGCATGGAGGTACTTGCCTGGGAAAGTACCTGCAGAGTTGTATATTCTGTCATTTCTTCCGCCATATCTGTATCCATGATCCTGGAATAAGCTGCCGTCATATTCTCCGAAGTAATATCCAGACTGCTGACTGTGTGCTCCAGACGGTTCTGGTAAGCACCGATCCGGCTTCTTGCCTCCGATACATATTTAATAGCTGCATCAACCTGATCGATCGCTTTTGTCGCCCCCTCTGCGGTCGTCAGATCCAGGGATTCGATTCCCATATTAAGGCAGGAAATCCTGGGGATACGGATACCAAGCTGCTGTCCTTCATTAGCACCGATCTGGGTGTCCATAGCGCCAAAGCCTGCAAGCTCCATCTTAAAATTTTTAACTGTAGTAACAACATCCTTCTGTATGCCGCTCCGGATCTCCAGCTTCAGTTCAAATCCATTGTCTCCGGTGATCGTGGCGATATTACCGTCTATACCACTTACCTTTACTCCGGCAACAGTCTGTCCGTCGGGTCCCGTAATTGTTACAGAGGACTTTGCCGAATCCAGTTCGCCATCCTTATCCGTACCGATCTTCAGGTCTGCCACCTGATATTGTCCCGCCTTAACCTCATCTCCATAATAAGCAACCTTCACATCAACGTTATTGGTATACCCTTTCAGGTCAAAGGATCCATCCAGGATCTTCTGTCCATTAAACTCAGCCTCTCCTGAGATTCTGTCAATTTCCTCTTTCAGCTGCTGGGCTTCATTATTGATGATCTCACGATCCTGTTCCGTCAGGGTTCCTGTACTTGCTTTTACAGAAAGCTCATTCAGACGCTGCAGCATATCATGGATCTCTGACATGGTTCCATCTGCGATCTCGATCACAGAAATACCATCGCCTGCATTATCTGTTGCAACAGAAACACCCGCAATCTGTGCATTCATTCTCTTGGCCATGGCAAGTCCTGACGGATTGTCCTTGGCGTGCGTGATCTTATAGCCGGAGGAAAGCTTTCCCAGGGATGCCGCCAGCTTATTGTCGTTTCTTGTCAGTGCATTATTGGCAATTGCTGCGGACGCATTAAAATTAATTTTCATCTTATTCTGATTCCTTTCTGCTTATCTGTCTGATAAAACTGATATATGTTCTGGCAACCCGGTACAGGGCTGCATCCGTCTGTCCTTTTTCCTTACCAGATCCGGCCTTTAACGCATAACCGGCAGGATCCAGGGTTTCTTCTGCAATGAAGTGAATGTCTCCTGCCCGGATCTCTTCCTCAGAGAGCATTTGCCGGAAAAGCTCAGCCTCTCCGGAAAGCTTCTCTGCAGCACGTCTTTCCTGACTGATGCTGCAGCCTGTAAGTCCCATCTTTCCAAAGGAAAACTCCGCTGCATTCTTTCCAAGCGCTTCCGTTTCCAGAGAGATAGTAACCTTACTTTCCGCCCCCTCCTTATGGATCATAGTCAGATTTACCGCTGTCAGCTCTCCATTTATCTGAAGCGGCAGGGTATAATTTTCTTCTTTGGCCATAGATCTCAGAAAGCCTACCTGTCTGCAAAGACTGTGCAGATATCTTACGTCCAGGATATCTGTTGTGTTCTCAAAGGCCTGTCTTTCAATCTGCTCTGACAGAACATCTGCCAGGCGGTCATAAGCCTTACCTGCACTCTCCTGTGTCGTAAATCCGGATAATATCTCTTCTCCAAGGTCTTCTATACTGATCCTGTCTGCATGATCCTTCTTCGCTTTGCCAGTTGTCTGAGCTCCTCTTTCAAAACCCCTGATACCCTTGAACAGTTCTGCAGGTGTCCGCAGCAATTCTCCTGCCACCAGCAGATTATCTGCCGTGATAGGCTGTCCATTGTCTGAAAGATATCGGAAAATCTCTTCTTCGCTGGCGGCCGCTGCACGGAAATTCTCTGCCCCTCCAGCCATTTCTCCTTCAGCCGGTGTCCCTTCTGCCAGCTCATCTGCCGCCGGATCATCATTCTCTGTGAATGCCTGCTGCATTTCTTTTCTTGTATGGATAAACCCCCGCTCGATCTGCGCAATGATGGAATCTGTAAGGTCACCTGCTTCGATAACCTCTTTCCCATCACCAATTTTATAATCCATATGCTTCTTCTTCGCCGTTCTCACAGCTGACAAAAGATTTTCAAGGGTTTCTGACCTGCCAGTATCTGCCACAGCGCCCAATGCTGCATCATCCCCTTTTTCAATCTGACGGAAAAGCCTGTAAATACCGATATAAGCATCTCTCTCTTCCTGACTGATTTCCTTTTTCTGATCCAGGTGATAAAGAAATTCACTGTAGGAGGCAAGCTCCTCTTCAGGCATCTGCTCCTGCCCCGTCAGATAGGTATAAAGATCCTCCAGCGTCATGGTAAGAGGATTGATCCCCTTCCTGATCATGGAAAGAACCTCTCCCGGTCTTAGATTGTCTGTAATATTCTGCAGCAGTTTTTCTGATGCCCGGATCCTTTCAAAGTTCTTTTCTGTCATATCCATGCTGTTATAGCCAAGGATCCTGATCGTTTTCCTGTTTTCTTCCGTCAGCTCCTTACCCATATCCGCCAGAATATCATCTACATTCTGGAATGCTTTTTTTATGGAATCTCCAAGATCCTTTCTTGGAGTTGTCATCAGCTCTTCATACTTCTCACCGGCTTTTTCCATGGAGATACGGACAGCTTTGCTCTTCTGTGCAGCTCCCTCCAGTGTATCAGCTGACTCGATCTGCGCGGCCACTGCTGCCGGAGCTCTCCTCAGGCTTTCTGCTGCCTGCAGGGAATCTCTGTACCAGCCTGCCTTTTCCTGTGCTCTTACCGGATCAGTTTCTCCTGTAAGCTCTCTATCCACCTGTATCCCTGCTTCTGACAGCCTGCGGATCAATTCTTCCATCGGAGCTGTCTCAATCTGGAAGCCGCTCCTTAAAAGCTTTAAATTGGCACTGACTGTCATGGAAAGCCGTACCTCTTCAAGATACCTTCTGGCCTGCAGCCTGTCTGCACTCATGCCTGCTCCCTGCAGAGAATCACTGCTGCTCTGATCTGCAGTCTCTTCCAAGCCTGTGCTCTCTGCATGGATTGCAAACAGATTCTTCAGCTGAAAAGGAAGCTCTGATATCAGGATCCTGTCTGCGTCCCGGTCTGTCAGCTCCTTCGTACCTTCCTCTATTCTTACTGCCTGCTGCAGAAGGCTCTCCTCCGCAGTCAGATCAGCATTGCGCACTGCCCTTCCATCAGAAATGGCGATTGCCGCCGCTTTCAGAAAATCCTCTTCCGAAACGGGAAACGTCATTTTCTCCAGCTCATGCAGCTTTGTCAGATTATCTGTGTTAAAGGGTATCCCCCTTTCAATCAGCCATTTGGCATCGGAAACAGATTCTTCATCAACAGAAAGCCCTGCTTCCTGTATCACCTGTTCAATCTGAGGCATGAGACTTTCATACTCCACGGTTTCCGGTTTCTTTACATAATAGCCATCCATTTCACCGGCTCTGTAGTATCCCTGTCCAGTCCTGCCGCTTCCTGCTGATCCTGCATGAATGGCAAAGTAAATGTTCTCCGGAGTAATGTCAAGCTGATTTTCTACCAGATATCGTATGGTGTCCTCATTCAGAGTGGAAACGGAGGACAGCTGCTCATAGGTCGTTACAGCCTCCTCTATATTCCCCTCTGTCAGAGGAATGTCCTGCTCTGCGAACTGCTTCTGCAGCTCTCTGGCAAAGCTCTCACTTCCTGTGATTCTAGCAAGGCTTTCACCGTCTATGGTATCAGTATAACCAACAACCTGTGTACCTCCCTTTAACAGAGCTGCTTTTATCTTGTCAACAATGGTGACAACCGTATCGATCTCTGTACTGCCCGGATGAAAGCCTTCTTCCTGAAGCTTCGCAAAATCTTCGTCAGATACAGAATTAGACATCACTGCCATATAGTTCCTGCGGGCAGTAATATCCTCTATACCCGCTTTCTGCATAACCTCTTCTGCGGTCCTTCCGTGACCTGCGTAAGCGCTGTTATCCGTAACTGTGCCAGAAATGTCTAATGCAAACCCGGCCGAACATACCTCTCTGGTACTGTCAGCCTTCTGATATCCTGTTGTCTCCCTGTCTTTATTCAAATAGGCCTTGGGATCCTGTCCTGTCCCGTTAAAGATAATATTCATACTCATTTCCTTTATCCTATTATTTGCAAAAAACAAGGGTGAATGACAATATCATTCACCCTTTATTTCGGTAACATATTCTGTTTTCTTAACCTCTAAAAAAGAAAGATTGCTGCTGTATACGGGGGCAGATCAAATGTAATACTGTACTTCTTGTTATTACACGGCTTTGCTTCTGCTGCAAGCTCTTTCGGGATCACATTTCCATTTCCCGCAAATCTTGTATCGTCACTGTTCAGAAGCAGCTTATATTTCTTTTTCTTCGGTACTCCAACCACGTAATTCTCCCACTTCATGGGAGTCATATTCAGAATAAATAACAGTTCATTCTTTCCATTCTCTGATTTACGGAAGAAGCTGTATACACTCCTGTCCTTGTCATCACAGTTCAGCCACTCAAAGCCTGCCCAGCTGTTATCGTTTTCATACAGGCAGGGATATTTGCGGTAGATCTGCAAAAGCTCTTTCACATAATCATGCATACCCTTATTCAGATCATTCTCCAGAAGGAACCAGTCAAGCTCCCTTGCTTCACTCCATTCTCTTTCCTGTCCAAATTCCTGTCCCATGAAAAGCAGCTTCTTGCCGGAATGTCCAAGCATATAAGTGTAACCCAGTCTTAAATTGGCATATTTATCTACTTTGTAGCCTGGCATCTTTTCTACCATGGAGCATTTCAGGTGGACTACCTCATCATGGGAAAGCGGCAGGATATAATGCTCACTCTCATTGTAGCTCATGGCAAAGGTCATTGCATAATGGTTATCCTTACGGAAATAAGGATCCAGCTTCATGTATTCACAAAAGTCATGCATCCAGCCCATATTCCATTTAAAGCTGAACCCGAGACCGTCCTCTTCAATAGAATGTGTAACACCAGGCCACGCGGTTGACTCTTCAGCAATCGTCATAAATCCGGGATATGTACCCCGCACTACTGAATTCAGATGCTTAAAGAATTCAATTGCTTCCAGATTCTTATTCCCGCCATATTTATTCGGCACCCACTGGCCATCCTTCTTGCCATAATCCAGATACAGCATGGATGCCACTGCATCCACACGGATACCATCAATATGGAATTCCTTGATCCAGAATAATGCATTGGCAATCAGGAAATTCTTAACTTCATTCTTTCCATAATTAAAGATCTTGGTACCCCAGTCTGGATGCTCGCCCTTCCTCGGATCCGGATCTTCAAAAATACACTGCCCGTCAAATCTGCCAAGTCCATGTGCATCTGTTGCAAAATGTGCCGGTACCCAGTCCAGGATCACACCGATCTTATTCCTGTGAAGCTTGTTTACCAGATACATGAAGTCCTGTGGATCTCCATATCTTGCTGTAGGTGCATAGTATCCGGTCACCTGATAACCCCAGGAGCCATCGAAGGGATACTCCGCAATACCCATCAGCTCCACATGGGTATATTTCATTTCCTTTAAATATTCTACGATTCTGTCTGCAAATTCACGGTAATTATAAAAGCCCTGCTCTTCCGGTCTTGGATGTCTCATCCAGGAACCGATGTGACATTCATAAATTGCCAGCGGCTCTTTATAATAGTCCCTTTCCTCACGTTCCCTGAGCCACAGATCGTCTGTCCATTTATAGCCGGAAATATCAACCGTTTTTGATGCAGTCCCGGGGCGCATTTCTGCGCTGTTGGCAAAAGGATCTGCCTTATATAGCTTCTCGCCGGAAGGTGCCGTAATAAGAAACTTATACAGCTCCCCTGTTCCTACACCCGGAAGAAAAACCGTCCAGATTCCACCCGCACCAAGCTTTGTCATAGGTGCTGCCTCTTCGTTCCAGCCGTTAAAGGTACCAATCACATGTACGCTGGCAGCATTCGGTGCCCATACACCAAAGAAAGTTCCCTTTCTGCCGTTCTCCACGGAAGGATGCGCACCCAGCTTTTTATAGATATCATAGTGTGTACCCTGAGCAAATAAATACTGGTCTGCTTCTGAAATAAATACGGTTCCCTCGGTCTGTTTTTTCTTTTCCATGCAGAAAACCCCCTTGATTTTTAGTAATGCATAAAGTCCTTTTCTCTTAAAACAACCATATCCTCATCATCATATCTCTTGCCAAACAGCACATCAAAGAAATGCTTCGGTGTCTTCTTATCTGCATAATAGATCGCTTCATCCACGATCTCTTCAATTTCTGAGAGTGTTACCTCATGGTCACTGGTCTGCATATCTGCAATTCTCGTATGCAGTGCCAGAACACCCAGCTCATCAATCGCATATTCCTGCTCCAGGGCGTACTTTCTTGCGTATTTAACAAGTGTCTGATCATCCAGTGCTTCCACATCTACCCTGAGATTAAAGATTGTTGCCAGTGCCGGATATTTCGTCAGGAACTTTTCTATCGCTTCCTTTTTATCTTCAAGGATAATGATCAGTCCCTTTCCTTCCTGATTCAGCTCTCTGATCAGGGATTCCACTGTATTCTTCTTCATGGAAGCTGCACCCTCAATGATCAGCGCCCCTCCAAGGAGGCGGTCCAGGGTTGCTCCAACTTCCTTCTTGTTCATATTGCCCCCGGAAATTTTGGCCACCTTGCCTGAAAAATTATTATCAGAAAGCTGAACCTCCTTCACAAGAAGCTTGGCAAGTGCAGTGGTACCTGTGCCCTCTTCTCCTGTGATCACAACATTTCCTGTGTAAGATGCCAGACTGATATTATCAATTACCTCTACGATCTGCTTTCTTGTTTTCTTGTGATGGATGAACGGAGCGAACTGCTCTCTCTCACTCCTGCTCATTTCGCGTGCAGTATAGGAATTCCCTGCCTCTGCTGTTCCCTCTTCTTTCGTTTTTTCTTCTTCCGTTTTTTCTTCTTCCGTTTTTTCCTCTTCTATTTTTTCCTCTGCTGCTTCTTCCTCAGCAATCTCTTTCTCTGGTACTTCCTCAGCCGGGATTTCTTCGTCTAAAGACGTATCCGCTTCCACGGTCTCTTCCTCTATGATCTCAGCATCTTCTATGACTTCCGTCTGCTCTTCCGGCTGTTCTTCCGGCTGCTCTTCCGGCTGTTTTTCAGCCTTCTCCTCTTCCTTTGCGTCAATATCAGAAACCTTTACTACCTTGGGGCGCTCTGCTTCTGCTCTTTTCTTACTTTCCCTCACAGCAGCATCCACCATGGCCTTTTCCAGTTCTTCAAGAAGTCCTGTCTTAGTCGCCTCGTCAAAATCCGAAAACAGGGAATCTGTCTGCTTGTGTACGCGCTCCTTGATCTCCTGCATCATCTTCTGCTCATTTTCTTTCTTCATCTTTTCCCATTCAGCCATAACATCATCAATGCTCAGCTGACCGGTGATCTGCTTCTCTATCTGCTCTTCCTCCGGAATAGCCAGACTGATCTGTCCGTCATATTCCTGGGAAAGGATATCATCAAAACCTGATGGCTTGTGAAATGTACGGATCACACCCGTATTACTGATCGCCGGATTTGGTGACGCCTCCGGAAGTCTTTCTCTGTCCTTCTGCAGAGATTCTGCCCTGTCGGCCACTTTAGAAACAGACTCCTGCATGGCTGCAATATTCCGTGAGGTCTGTGCATCCTTCTCCACCAGCTCAGAGATCACATCTTCTACCTTAACTTCAGAGGTATTGCCAAAGAATACTTCCTCAGATACAGGATCTGCTGCTTCTGAATCACTGTCAGTCAGCATATCCTCACTGATCAGCTGCATTTCATCGGTATCCTGCTTAACAGCAGCCGGTGTTTCCGGTCCGGAAGCTGCAGGAAGTTCCTCCGCAGGCATTTCTGATGCTGTTGCCTCATGGATATCTGCTTCTTCAGCCATGTCTGCTGCTCCAGCAGCTTCTGCTTCTTCTTCCACATCCTGTGTTTCCTTCTGTACGGCATTCTCACGTTCCTCTGCATGAGATGATACCCCCAGAAATTCCTTCATGCTTTCCGCAAGCTCTTTCTGCAGATTGATGGTATTATACTGACTTACATCAACTGTCTTGACTTCGATCTCATCCAGACTCTTGCCCGGCAGCTCCTGGGTAGGATCTGTAAGTACATTCTGCTCCCTGCTGAACTCATCATCCTCTTCCTCTTCTGCTGCCGCCTGTCCGGCTTCCTCCTGAATGGCTTTTCCTTCTGTCACAATATCGGCTTCAATAATGCCGCCGGTATGCTTCATCTGCTCATATTTCGCTTCCTGCTCCTCTGTCAGGGGCTGGTGCAGCTTTTTCAGCTCCAGCGCCTTCAGAACATATCTGCCGTCAGAAAACCAAAGGAACATCTCATCACATTCCTCTACACATTTGGACTCAAGTCCTACCCTGTGATAAAGATATGCCAGTTCATAAGCCCACTTCTCACGGTAATCCTTTTTCTTCAGCTCCTCCAGTACTGCAATTCTCTCTTCCAGGCTGACTTCCTGTGCCTCATAAAGCTTATACTGAAGAATGTATCTGCCAGAGTCCTTCGGCGCAAGCTGCACAAATTTCTTATAGTATTCGATTGCCTGCACATATTCTTCCAGCTTAATGGAAAGCTCACAAAGTGAATAAACAATAGGGCGCCTTCCGCCGCCCTTCTCATAGGCAAGCAGGAGAATATCCCTGCTGTCCTCATATCTTCTGTTAATTTTATATAGATCACTGATCGTACAGAGCATCATCACACTTCTGACCCTGCGCCAGTCAATGGTATCTGCAATCTTAGCAGCTTCCGCATATTCGCCGTCAGCGATCAGCGATTTAATCTCTTCTGCACGTACTTTATATTCATACTTATCCAAGGTACTCACCTCATGCTCTCAGATTTATGGACAAAATAACCCGATTTTCATTTTTTAAGTGTACCATAGCATGCCCTTTCTGTCAAAGGACACAAAAAAAGCACCATCCCCAAGGCTCATATGTCCTCAAAAACGGTACTTGTAAGTGCACCGCCAGGGGCTCGAACCCTGGACACCCTGATTAAGAGTCAGGTGCTCT
>ERZ1026864.1499-NODE-1499-length-11722-cov-9.075341_pt1 | contig 11722 bp, 12 predicted proteins | sample MGYA00380162_ERZ1026864 | MGnify/ENA primary metagenome ERZ1026864 (study PRJEB33269, sample SAMEA4719798) | human gut metagenome | biome: human-associated habitat; feature: organic feature; material: feces | place: Cameroon | collected 2013-10 ... | reverse complement strand
ATATTTCAATAAACATTTGACTGTAAAAAGGAGAAAAATATGAAGCAACACAGTAGAAAAAAGATAAAAAAAATTATACTTACGGCTTTGCTGTGTATAATTGTATGTTCTTTGATAGTTTTAGTTTGTTTAATACATAATGCCTCTACATATGTCGAAAAGAAATACAATAAGGATTTTAAAATTATCAGCATTAAGCTACCCTACTATAAAGATGATTCCGATTTCTTCGATTGGCCTCTATTATACAGACCCGGTGAATTTGTTCCGTTTGCCGTTAATTTTAAAGATACAGAAAAAGATTTTTCTGTCATATATAACAAGGGCGAATTTTATGATGATTACCAGTTGGAAGAAATTAACCGATATATGAAAGAGTATTTAATAAATGTTACAGGTGATTACAACATTGCAGATGCACTTGTTTTACACACTCCGTACAGTTCAAATTATTACGACTATGATGTACTTACAAATATTCTAAAGAAAGACAATACAAAATGGACAAGTGAAAATATTGAGAAACTTATTCAAGAAATATTTGCTGATTATAACGGAATCATTTCGATATATTTACGCTCCGATTTTGAAGATTTATCGTCATTATTAAAAGAAAGGGAAACAATCACAGCAAAAATAGAATCCGAATTTGGAAAATACTATTCTCATCCGGGGGCAAATCCGGTAAATGTTTGTTTTGTGAATTATGATTTGCCGACAAAAAGGATTGACGACGGTGAAAGATTTGATTATTTTGGATTTGAAGAAGATCAAAATAATAATGAAATAAGTGAAGAACAGTTCGCAAATAAAAGCTTTAAAATTAAGAAAACAATCTTATTGTAAAAAATAAATTATAGGATAAAAATGCTGCCTTGCGTTAATAATATTCTTGTACATAAAAACTAAAGGATGATTATGTGCAGTATTATAACAAGGTAGAAATATGCGGAATAAACACAAATGATTTAAAACTTCTTAAAGAAAGTGAAAAAATAGAACTCCTTAAAAAAGCTCAGTCGGGTGACCAAAAAGCAAGGGAAGAACTTATTAACGGCAATTTGCGTCTTGTCCTTTCCGTTGTTCAACGCTTTGCCAACAGAGGCGAGGGGATGGACGATTTGTTTCAGGTTGGCGTTATTGGTTTGATTAAGGCAATTGATAATTTCAATACCGCTCTTAATGTAAGGTTTTCAACTTATGCCGTGCCGATGATAATCGGTGAAATACGCCGTTTTTTGCGTGACAATAATCCTATTCGAGTAAGTCGTTCTCTTCGTGACACTGCTTATAAGGCAATGCAGGTCAAGGAAATGCTTACAAATAAATATAACAAAGAGCCGACCGTTGATGAAATTGCCAAAGAACTTGATATGAAAAAGGCTGATGTCGTGATTGCTCTTGAAGCTATTGTTGACCCTGTAAGCCTCTATGAGCCGGTTTATAACGACGGAGGAGATACGATATTCGTCATGGACCAAATCGGTGATAACAGCACCGATGCCGATTGGGTAGACGAAATTATGATGAAAGATAAGCTCAATAATCTTGACGATAGGGAACACCGTATTTTGTATATGCGTTTTATGCAGGGTAAAACACAAATGGAAACCGCAGAGGAAATCGGCATTTCCCAAGCACAGGTGTCACGGCTTGAAAAAAATGCACTTAAAAGAATAAAGAACGAATAAATAAAGACGAGAAGCATTCAGCCTCTCGTCTCAGACTGTCGATAAAGTTCCTGAAACACGCCAAAATTATAATCAACCGATTTGCCTCCACTTTTTAAAAAGGGGAGGTGGCAACACGAAGTGTTGACGGTGGTGTTTAAAAATGCTGTAAGTATCGAACTTACAGCATTTTTGGCGTTTTTCGTTTTTTGCTCGGGGGCGGTACCATCGTACAGCTCCCACTCGCAAGAAAACGAAATTTAGAAGCTTTCTCAACAGCCTACTTAACTTATTATTTTACTCCGTTTAATTGTTTCCAGTGGATTTTGCAGTATTCCTTGCCGTCAATCGGCGGATAATCCTTGTCATCAACCTTCGCTTCGTTCATACAATTGTATTCACCTACATATGCACATCTGTGAGCGTTTTCGCCACCTTCTGTCATTGCAGGAATGTAGCTTAAACAGAAAATTCCGACTACAACAGCAATGATTGCAACAGGTGCAACCTTTGGATTAACCTTTTTGAACAGCGGAGTGATATCGATTTTGTCAAGAAACTTAATCTTTGCAATTATGTTGCATCCAAGCACGGCAAGAGCATAGCCGAGGCAACCTGCAACAACGCCTACAATAAGACCTGCCAAAACATCGCTTGCGTAGTGAACCATCAGGTATACACGGCTTCCCATTGTGCAAATTGCGATTGCCGGGAACAACCAACAAATTTTTTTGTGGTCTTTTTTGAAGCAGATGAACATTGATGTTGCAATTTCAAATGCTGCGGTTGTGTGACCGGACGGGAACGAGTAATCGCTTTCGCTGAGCATTCCTGCGCCCTTGTACCATGCAAAGTATTCCGCAACACCCTGAAGTGTGTTGTATGGTCTAACTCTCAAAAACATAGGCTTAACAATTACATTTGTTACAAGTGTACCGATAACGATTGAAAAAATCAATGCCGCACCGTATTTTCTTGTTTTTTTAAACAGGCAAAGAACCGCACCGAAAACCACCATCGGAATTACAAATCTTTCATCACCGAATGATGTGAAAAACTTTGCAACCTGTGTCAAAAATCCGTTTTGCATGTGACCGAAGAAGCTGAAAACCCATAGGTCAAAGTTGTAAAATATGCTGTCAACCCTCTCGCCGAGTGTGGCAGCCGCAAGTAAAATAGCGTTCATATTTTTCTCCTTATTTGTTTTTGTTTTTAATACAGTACTACTATATCAAATTTTTGCTCTCTTTTCAATAACAATCTTGTCATATTTTTCCGTTTGTGCTACTATTAATTCGGAGTGTGATATTATGCTTATACTTACAGCGGACGAAATCCGAGCAGTAGAAACAAATTGCTTTAAATATTATTCAACCGAAGCCGAGTTAATGCTTAAAGCCGGTACAGCCTGTGCCGACAGTATTACCGAAAAATACGGCGATAAATTAATTAACAGGACCGTTTCGGTATTTTGCGGCAACGGTAAAAATGCAGGCGACGGATTTGTAATTGCAAGACTTCTTTATGCCTATGGTGCAAATGCAAAAATCGTGCTTTGCGATAAAGCTCCCGAAATTGCCGAACCGCTTAAATATTATAACGAAGCGGTTTCAAGCGGTGTGCCTGTAGAATATTTTGGCGAGAGCAGTGCAAATGCCGACTTTATTGTTGACTGCATTTTCGGCATAGGTTTTCACGGTGAGGCTCGCAGTCCGTTTGATAAGATTTTTGAATCTGTGAATAAAAGCGTAGCAACCGTAATTTCTGTTGATACTCCAAGCGGCACAAACGCAACTGACGGTTCGGCTTGTAAAAATGCCGTAAAAGCCGATTTCACAATAGCAATTTCAACGCTTAAATATTGCCATGTTCTTCCGCCGTCAAATGCTCTTTGCGGCGAAACCAGAATCGTTAATATCGGTATTCCCGAGGATTGTTATTCATCCGGTTATGCACAAACGATAACTCAAAATGAAGTAAAAAATATCGTTCCTCCTCTTGATTTTAATGCTAACAAAGGCTCAAACGGTCATCTTCTTTGCCTTTGCGGTTCATACAAAATGCCGGGAGCGGCTGTTATTTGTTGCGAATCCGCAATCAGAAGCGGTGCAGGTCTTGTAAAATTGACAATACCCCAATCGGCATATCCTATTGTTGCTTCGCACCTTGTTCAACCGATTTTCAATCCTGTTGAGGAGTCAAACGGAATGTACAGCGAAAAAGCTCTTGAAGAAATATCAAACGATATGCAGTGGGCAAGTGCAATAGTTCTCGGTTGCGGTATGGGCGTCAGCGATGATACAAGAAAAATTACCGAATTTGTGCTGAAAAATTCAAAAGTTCCCGTTATTATTGATGCCGACGGTATAAATTGCATAACTTCGAGCATAGATATATTAAAGGATGTTAAAGTACCTGTTGTTCTTACGCCGCATCTGGGCGAGATGTCAAGGCTCGTGTCAAAATCGGTAGGAGAAGTACAGTCCAATCGTATCGGTATTGCAAAGAATTTTGCAAATGAGTACGGAGTGACGATTGTATTAAAAGGTGCAAACACCGTAGTTACGGACGGAGAAACGGTGTTTGTAAATATGAGTGGCAATCCTGCAATGGCTATGGGCGGTACGGGTGATATGCTCAGCGGCATTATCGGCTCGTTTGTTGCACAAGGAATAAATCCGTATGACGCAGCAAAGGCAGGTGTGTTTATTCACGGATGTGCCGGTGATGAGGCCGCAAAAGCCGTAAGCCAAAGAGGAATAACCGTTTTTGATATGATAGACCGACTCGGTGCTTTAATGTCCGAATATTAATGCAAGAGTTGATTTTATGAAAAAATTAATATCATTTTCAATGTGCCTTGTGTTTCTGCTTTTGTGCGGTTGTTCAACCGTCAAAAGTACAGTTGAGTTAAAGCCGAAATATTCTCAAACTGCAACGGTCAAAATGGGCGATTATTCCTATTCAGCCAATGTAAAGTTTGACGGTAAAAGCGTGTACATAACCCCAACTTCAACCAATGCAAGCGGGATGACGATTTCCTGCAACGGCAAAGAGGTTGCTTTTTCAAGGCGAGATATGCTCACAAAGGCGGATAAATCAAAGGTTTCCGCCTATAATCCCGCCGTGCTGTGTTATGACGCAATCACAACTGCTTACGATTGTAAAAAGGTTGATAACGCTTATGTTTTTGACGGCAAAACTTCGGTCGGCAACTTCACTTTGACGGTCAATCAATCATCGGAACTTGTCAGTTTTAATATCCCCGATGCCGATTTCAGCATTGAGTTTGATGTTGAATAATATAAAAACACTGCATTCATTCCAAAATGCAGTGTTTATCTATTTATATCCTGTTTATTAGTTCTTTCTAAAATGTAATCTACTGAAACATCATATATTTCCGCAATTTTTATTAATATTGTAGTTGGAATATCACGCTGTCCCAATTCATAATTTGAATAAACTTGTTGAGAACAATTGAGCATATTGGCGATTTGCTTTTGTGTTAAGTCATTATCTTCACGCAAATCTCTTATCCGTTTGTACATTTTTATCACCGAAATTATTATATCTTGCACGATTTTAATGTATTGACTTTTACTGCAAATTGCGGTAAAGTATAATTGTGCAAAATATAGTATATGTTGGGAGGTGAGATAATAAAAAGAGTAATTGCAATTTTGTGTTCGTGTCTTTGCATTGCTTCGATATTTGCTGCATGCTCTTCAAACACTGTTGAAATGCAGAGCGGTCAGTCGCTGAAAATTTCAAAATTGAAGTATGGTAGTTCCGATGTCGAATGTGCAGAATGTGGCAAAACCGATAATGTTTGCGTGCTTAACTATTCGGATGGTGAATCTGATGAATCTTTGCAAATCGGTATTTGCAAAGATTGTGCAAACACCGATTGCGTATATTGTGGCGAAAACAAAGCCGAATATGTTGTACTCAGCCTAATAGGCTATCCGCTTTTGTTGTGTGATGATTGTTTAACGGAAGCGTCACAACAAAATTTTTAAATTTTAAATTAAGGAGAAATAAATTATGAAGAAATTTTTGTCATTGTTTTTAAGTATTGTTACTATTACTACTATGCTTTCATTCGCAATACCTGCTCAAGCTGCAGATACAATCCAATCCGGCCAAAGTATAGATGTAGTGTTTACAGGTGACAGAAGAACAACAAAAAATTTTGTCTACACTATGCCGGCAAATGGATACATGTATTACAGCATTACTCCAAAATACGGAAAAACGTGGTATGAAGCTACCGAAGACGAGCCGTATAGAGAAGAAAACTCTACGAGTTTTGCTTTGGAAGAATCTAACCTGACTTGTAATTATAAAGAATATGTTCATAGCAGTTATATCGCATATGGTGATAATTGGCATTCTCAAAAGCTTGCATTTAAAAAAGGAAGTCAAATAAATATTTCGTTGACAGACTGGCCTGAAGAAAATAGCGAGTATACTTATATTTTAAAAGTGAACTTTGTAAAAGTTAATAATTTTGAAAAAGAGAATAACAATTCAAAGAAAACAGCAAATAAACTTACACTTAAAAAAACATATAACGGTAGTTTAGTTCCTGACGATGTTGACTATTGGGTGTTTAAAGCACCAAAAACCGGAAAATACAAAATTTCTGCTGTTTGTACCGAAGAAGACGGATATAATGTTGATTTATGGGCATTCAAAGGTTCAAAAGACGCAGGCTATTTGTATACCGGAACCGGTTCCGGATATAATACCATATTTAAAGGAAAATTGAAGAAAAATCAAAAAGTTTATATTAAAGTTCAAGGTAGCAATAATATGTACAAGCTTAAGGTTAAAAAGTTGTAATAACAAGTGAGAATGATATGAAAAAAATTATTAGTATTTTGCTTTCTTGTATTTTTGCAGTAAGTTTTTTTGCTTGCGTGTCTTTTAATGCGTATGCAAAAGAGGACAAGCCTAATATCGAATTGCAGCTTACAAATTATTTGAACTCTTCGCAATTTGGATTTTCGGATTCGTCAACAATTCGCACAGGTAAAGATATGATTTCAGCCAAGAAAGGCGAAATTGTAACTCTTTCTTTGATGCTTATCAACACTAATAGTGCAATGGGCGTTGAATTGTTTATGGACTACAATAAAGAATATTTGATGCCCGTTATCTGTACAAAAAACGGTTTTATTGAGGTGACCGGTAAAAACACAAGTAATTCTGTTGTGCAAGATATTTCTAGCATTAATGACGGTTGGATAGATGGAATGTCGTTTGTTTCAAACACACAAACAGAGAATAAAATATATACCGCAATAGTGACAAATGATTTTAATGCGAAAGATATTGTTCCGTCAACTTTTGCGAATAATTATAATGCAAGCGGAATGGTGCTTATTTTTTACGGATTTAGGGTAGAAAAAGATTTTGATAATATATATGATATTGTTACCTCTAAGGATGTTGCTATTGTGGCTATTGATTATGATGTTGATGAAAAGGCTGTTTTAGGCTGCGGTCATTATTTTAGTGACAATCAACAATATTGTGCTGTTTGCGGCACGGAAAATCCTGATTATGCTGCACTTAAACCCGGAGGAGGTACCGATCCTACACCTACACCGGGTGACGGAGATGTCGGCGGCTCAACAGATGGCGGCGGTTCATCGGGCGGAGATTCGACAGGAGGAGGTTTTGCCGGCGGCGGTGGCGGTGCACCTACATCTACTCTTGAGAATGACAAACTGAATGTTGCAACAAAGCCTGAACAAAAACCGAACACTTCATCAGTTTCAAATAATATTACTCCAACAAAAATAACAAACAAGAAAGGCAAGAAAAAAGCACTTGCCGTATATTGGCAAAAAGTAAACGGTATAAACGGTTATGAAATTCAGGTTGCAACAGATAAAAAGTTCAAAAAGAACGCTAAAACCGTTGTAATAATCAAGCAGTCAACTGGTAAAAAGACTGTTAAAGGACTTAAGAAAAACAAGAAATATTATATTAGAGTTCGTACATATAAAATCACAAACGCAAAAAAACAATATTCTTCTTGGTCAAAGGTCAAATCCGTTAAAACAAAATAACAAAATATTATATAAATAGCAAAAAAGGCTTGATTTTTCAGGTCTTTTTTGTTATAATGCTAACGCATTCGTAAAAAAGAAAGCGAATTCGCACACAATGAGGTTGAGCCAAAGGTTACAAAATCGGCTCTTGCCATACTTCATTGTGGAGGATTAACCTTAAAGGAGGAAATGAAAATGGCAAATGTAGTTTCTATGAAACAGCTTTTAGAAGCAGGTGTACACTTTGGTCACCAAACAAGAAGATGGAACCCTAAAATGGCTGAATACATCTTCACAGAGAGAAATGGTATTTATATCATCGATCTTCAAAAAACAGTAAAGAAGTTGGACGAGGCTTATATGTTCGTTCGTGATCTCGCAGCAGAAGGCGGAAGCATCATCTTTGTCGGTACAAAGAAGCAGGCTCAGGAGAGCGTTAAGGAAGAGGCTATCCGTTGCTCAATGCCATATGTAAATGCAAGATGGCTTGGCGGTATGCTCACAAACTTCAAGACAATCCGTGGTCGTGTTGCTCGTCTTGCTCAACTCAAGAAGATGCAAGAGGACGGCACATTCGATCTTCTTCCAAAGAAGGAAGTTGCAGGTCTTGAGCTTGAAATCGAAAAGCTTGAGAAGTACCTCGGCGGTATCACAGAAATGAAGAAGATTCCTGATGCAATGTTCATCGTTGACCCACGCAAGGAAAGAATCGCTGTATCAGAAGCAACAAAGCTTGGTCTTCCAATCGTTGCTATCGTTGACACAAACTGCGATCCTGATGAAATCGACTATGTAATTCCTGGTAACGACGACGCTATCCGTGCAGTAAAGCTTATTGCAGGTGCTATGGCTAACGCTGTTATCGAGGGTAGAGACGGCGCTGATGCAGTTGCTCCTGAAGAAGCTCCTGCAGCAGAAGAAGCAGCTGAATAATTAATTATAACTTAATTTTACTTTATTATATTGGAGGATATTATTATGGCATTTACAGCACAAGATGTAAAGGCTCTTCGTGAGAAGACCGGCGTTGGTATGATGGAGTGCAAAAAGGCTCTCGTTGAAGCTGACGGCGATATGGATAAGGCTATTGACTTTCTTCGTGAAAGAGGCCTTGCAGCTGCACAGAAGAAGGCATCAAGAATTGCCGCTGAAGGTGTAGTTCTCCCTTACTATGACGAAACTGCAAAGAAGGGTGTTGTTCTTGAGGTTAACTCAGAAACAGACTTCGTTGCAAAGAATGAAAAGTTTATGTCTTTCGTAGAAGGCGTTGCAAAGACAATCCTTGCAACAAATCCTGCCGATGTTGAAGCTCTTAAGGAAGAGAAGTTTGACGGCACAGACAGAACTGTTACAGAAACACTTAACGACCTCGTTCTTGCAATCGGTGAAAATATGAAAGTTCGCCGTTTTGAAAGAATGGACGGTATCGTTTCAACATATATCCATGCCGGCGGCAGCGTTGGTGTTATGGTTGGTTTTGATGTTGCAGACGAATCAAAGGTAGCTGATCCTGAATTTGTAGCTATGGGCAAGAATGTTGCTATGCAAATCGCAGCTATGAATCCTGAATATTTGAGCAGCGACGACATCTCTGCTGAAGAATCAGAGAAGATGCACTCAATCACTGTTGACAGTGCTCTTAACAAGCCTGATTCACTTCCTATTCCAATCCTCAGCAAGCTTATCGACGAAGCTATCAACGATAAGAAGTGGACTGATGAAGACATCACAATTTATCAGGGCCTTGACAATAAGCAAAGAAAGAACTTCACAAACTTCATTTCTAAGGAAGCTCTTGAAATTCTTGCAGGCATCGCAGTTTCACACAAGAACGAAATCGTTGACAATAAGATTTTCACAGGCCTTGTAAAGGGTAGACTCCAGAAGCAAATCAAAGAAGTTTGCCTTCTTGAACAAGACTTCGTTCGTTCAGATCTCTTCCAGGGTTCGGTTGCAGGCTACATTGAAAGTGTTGCTAAGGCTCTCGGCACAGAAATCAAGGCAACAAACTTCATTCGTATGATGAAGGGCGACGGCCTCGAAAAGAGAGAAGAAAACTTCGCAGAAGAAATTGCAAAGCAAATCAACGGCTAATTAAACTGTAAATTAAATAAAAAATTATCGCTTGAAAATCCCTGTTTTATGGGCTTTCAGGCGATTTTTTTATGCCAAATTCCGACCACACGAAAATTGCAAGATTATCATATAATATCGCAAAATATCACCACTTATCACCCTTATAAGTGTTTTTCCTAATTATTCTTGCAAACATAATCTATTTATGATATAATTAAATCGCCAAATCAATTAAATATTTTATTTCGTATAAAAGCGTGCAGTTTTTTATGTTAAAAACACAGGCTTTGTTATGCACGTTTTTTACGATGTATTTAATTGGTTTGGCGACTGTTGAAGCTATGTGTTTTATTGCGTAGCTTCGGCTGCGCATTTTTTTATTTTTGGAGGGTATATAGAAAATGAAAATTAACAGAAAAGTGTGTATAGTTGGTGTTGTTATTGGGATTATAATTGCTATATTTGGTGCCTTGATATTTTTTGAAGCAATAGATTTTGGAGTCTATTCGAGTGGGGAATCAGACGTGTTATATGAAAATGGCTATGCTACATTTGGAGCAGATTATTATACTTATACTGTAAATAATATTGCAAAAGTTTCAACATATATTCAAAGAACAATGAAACTTATTTTAAAGTTTTTAGGGTCTTTTTTATTCTGTACAGGAACATTTAATACATTGTTTTTCGCTGCAATAAAGGGCTCAAAAGATGTTGATAATGTAAAAATCATAGATGAAAACTTGCCAGAGTTATAAGGAATGTTAATATGTCGAGATATGAGAAAGTATTTACTCTTACACCAATGCTGTATGTACAAGGTAGTCCTGTAATTATAGAAGCTGGTGCATTATATAAGGATAATAAAAGTACATGTGTTGTTGCTCAATTAAAGTTTAAAAGTATTTCTGTAAAACAAATAAAGGCATTAACTATTAAAATAATGCCTTTAGACACCATTGGAAATAATCTAGGTGATTCAATAGAATATCAATATTTGGATTTATCAATTAAACGCGATGATGTTTTTGGTTCAAAGAATGCTATAACATTGCCAAATAATACAACGAGAGCCATTAAGGTTTTTATTACCAATGTTGTTTTTAACGATAATACTAATGTATTTATTAATGAACAAGAATGGACATCTATACCTAATCAAGAAGAATTAAATTTAGATGATATTGAAACAGAGTTTTTTTATTCTTCGTTTAATGCCTATAGCAAAAAACGAGCTATAGAGTATAGTGATTTGTGGCTTTGTTATTGTGGTGCTATTAATCATAATAATGAAGATAAATGTCATTTTTGTAATTGTTCATTTAACACACTAAATAATATTGATTTTAAAGAATTACACAATGAAGCTTATTACCAGTTCGCCAATAATCTTATATCAACAAATGATATTGCATCATTAAAAAAGGCAAACGCTATATTAGAAAAGAATATTGACTATAAAAACTCAAAGTCAATAATAGAAGAAAATATTTCTCAAATTAAACTTTTAGAGAAAAAAGCAAATGTAACCAAAAAGAAAAGCATTATAGTTGCAACATCAATTTTTATTGCGATTGTGATTGCGATAGTTTCTTCTGTTGTTTATAAAAATGTAATTGTTCCAAAGAAAAAACTTTCACAGGCAATGGTATTGGCTGAAGCAGGTGATTATGAAACTGCAAACAGTTTTCTGAACGATATTGATAAAGAAAAAATATATGAAACGGCAAATACAATGTTTCTTGAGAAAAAATACGAAGTGTCTATATATCTTTTTGAAAAAGCAGACGGTTATAACGATTCAACTGATAAATTAAAAGAATGTAAGTATTCTTTAGCTAATGCGTATTTTAATAAAAAAGATTATTCTACAGCATATAATTTTTATAAAGAATTAGAAAATTATAAAGA
>ERZ1026864.1497-NODE-1497-length-11727-cov-6.939342_pt1 | contig 11727 bp, 11 predicted proteins | sample MGYA00380162_ERZ1026864 | MGnify/ENA primary metagenome ERZ1026864 (study PRJEB33269, sample SAMEA4719798) | human gut metagenome | biome: human-associated habitat; feature: organic feature; material: feces | place: Cameroon | collected 2013-10 ... | reverse complement strand
GCCAGTGGTGCATAGAGGATCACGAAGAACACCACGATGAGGCCGATCAGGTACGGGATGATGGCCTTCGATATCTTCGTCATCGGAAGTCCTGTGATACCCGAGGCGACGAAGAGGTTGATGGCTACCGGCGGGGTGATCATACCGATGGCGAGGCCGACGGCGAAGACAACGCCGAAGTGGACGAGATTCACTCCCATGGCCTTCACGAGCGGAAGGAATACCGGGGTGAGCAGGATGATTGCGGAGGAGGTCTCCATGAAGACACCTGCGACCAGGATGATGAGACCGATCAGGAAGAGGATGATGTAGGCATTGCTCGAAACAGAGAGAACGGCCTTCGAAATCATCTCCGGGATCTTCCAGTTCGCAAGTACCCAGCCGAACGGACCAGAGAAGCCGATGATCAGCATGATGACGGAGGAGGTCTTCGCGGAGTTCTTCATGATCTCCATGAGGCCCTTCGGCGTGAGGTCACGGTACACGAAGAAGCCGATGATGATGGAGTAGATAACCGCGACGTCGGCCGCCTCGGACGGGGTGAAGTAGCCGGAGAAGATACCACCGAGGATGATCAGCGGCATGAGGATGCCCCAGATCGCATGGAGGAAGGTCTTCAGGACGTTCTTCACACTGAGCGGTGTGCCCTTCGGGTAGTTGAGCTTACGCGCTTCCACGAGGGCGATGACGATCAGGATCGCACCCATCGTGATGCCCGGGATGAAGCCGTTACGGAAAAGCGTATTGACCGACTGCTCTGCGATGACGGCGTAGAGAACCATCGGAACAGATGGCGGGATGACGACGCCGATCGTACCGGCGGCGGCGATGAGGGCAGCGGACTTATCAACATGATAGCCACGCTTCTCGAGCTCCGGGATGAGGGTCGCACCGACCGCAGCCGTAGTTGCGGCACCGGATCCGGAAATCGCCGCGAAGAACATGCCGGCGAGGACGGAAACGATGGTGAGACCGCCACGGATCCAGCCGAGGAGGGACTCTGCGAACTCGACGAGCACCTTGGACACGGCGCCCTTCGACATGAGGTCACCGGCCAGAATGAAGAACGGAACGGCGATCAGCGAGAAGCTGTCCTGCGCGGTGAAGATACGCTGTACCATCATAAGGGCAGGTACGTCACCGGCGACGAGGGTGATGAAGGCGGCGATGGCGATGGTGAAGCCGACCGGAACGCCGAGAAGAAGTAAAACTGCGAACGAAATAAACAGTACGGCTGCCATTATGACTCCACCTCCTTCACTTCATCCATGTGGAACAGCTGCTGCAGGAACGCATCCAGCGCATGTACGGCCATGAGGCCGCAGCCGAAGTCGATGCCTAAGTATACATAGCGCATCGGCCAGCGGAGGGATGCGGAAAGCTGTGTTCCCTGCTTTCCGAAATACTTATAGCCGTAATAAACAACCACCAGGCAGAGCGCGAAGCAGAGTGCATGTACGAGAAGCTGCATGACTCTCTTCACCGGTGCCGGCATCACATCCTGCAGTACCGTGACGGCGATGTGTCCGCCGTGCTTGTACACGCAACCGGCGCCGAGCATCGAGCACCAGATCAGCAGATAACGGGTGGCCTCTTCGGACCACTGCAGTGACTTAAAAAAGATACGGCACACGATCTGTGCACCGGTGATGATGACCATCAGAAGCAGCATCACGAAGATGACGTAACCCATCACCTTATCGATCGCATCTGATAACTTATGAACAGCTTTAACAAATCCCACTTTGTCTGCCCCTTTCACTACCTGCTTCCGGTATCGTCCAGATGCCGGATTCTGAAGTGGAGCCTGCTCTCGCAGGCTCCCTCTCCAGTTTTCTACATATTCTTTCTATATAAGAAATTTTCGCGTATCGCTACGATTTCTTCGAAAGTTCCCTTTCCAGTCGCCCGGGGAGGATTACTTCACAGTCGCGATGACGTCGTTGATCTTCTTTACATAGTCTGCATACTGAGGATATGCATCGTATACCGGCTGTACGGCTGCCTTGAAGGAAGCGATATCCGGGTTCTCCTCGACCTCCATGCCGTTGTCCTTCATCGCCTGAAGCTGATCTGCCTCCTGTGCAGCTACCCACTCTCTCTCATACTCTGCGGCATCCTGTGCTGCATCGAGGAATACCTGCTGGGTATCGGCGTCGAGCTCGTTGAACTTATCAAGGGACATGGTGACGATCGCAGTGGAGTAGCTGTGACCATCGAGGGTTGCATACTTCTGGGACTCCCAGAGCTTGTAGGAGTTGATAACGTTGATCGGGTTCTCCTCACCATCGACGGTACCCTGCTGTAAAGCGGTCAGTGCGTCTGCCCATGCCATCGGCGTTGCGTTTACACCGAGTGCATCGAAGGCCTTCTGGTAAACCTCGTTCTCCATAACACGGATCTTGAGGCCCTTTACATCCTCTGCGGTCTTGATCGGACGAACGTTGTTTGTAAGATCACGGAAGCCTCTCTCTGCATATGCGAGACCCTTGAGACCGGAGCCCTCGAGTGTATCGAGAAGGGAACGACCTACCTCACCATCGAGGACGGCGTATGCCTGCTCCTTGTTCTCGAAGAGATATGGCATATCGAGTACGCCCATATCCGGGGAGAAGTTTACGAACGGTCCGGAAGTAACGATACCCATATCGAGGGTGCCCATCTGCATGGACTCGAGCATATCACGCTCACCGCCGAGGTCTCCGTTCGGGTGAAGCTCGATCGCATACTTGCCATCGGTCTTATCCTGTACATCCTGTGCGAACTTGACCGCTGCGATCATGAAGGAATCCTGCTCGTTGGTGGTCATACCAAGCTTGAACACAGTTGCGCCCTCCGGGATCTCCGGCTGTACGTTCGATGCGTTCTTGACATCATCATCAGCTACGGCTGCCGTGGTCTCAGCACCTGCTGCGGTAGTCTCCTCTGCGGCTGCCGTGGTGTCTGCTGCTGCGGCTGTCGTCTCTGCGGCTGCTGCGGTAGTTGCCTCCGGTGTGCTGGATGATCCGCATGCTGCCAGGGATGCTGCCATCGCGCCGGCCATCATCATGGCCATCATTCTGTTCTTTCTCATAATGTCTCCTCCTCAAATTGTATACACAAATGTAAACGTTTTTATATTTCATCCGCCGAAGCGGCTGAAAGCTTCTTCCATCAATACGAGGCCAATGCAATAAAAAAAACCTCTGTCTCTTATAAAAGAGACAAAGGTTATAAATCCTCTGCGGTACCACTCTCATTGTCGAATAAAACGACCACTCTGTCGCATCTATCAATGCTTAGTCCTTTAACGGAGACCAGCCCGGCGTAACCTACTAACCAGTGCGTTCAGCGCGCAACTCAGAGATGATTTTCACAGCTTTCGTTCCACTGTCTCGCACCCTCCGACAGCTCTCTGGCTCGCTCCAACTGCTACTTTTTCTCGTCAACGTTTTTTGCTCTGTATTGATTTATCCGTAATTTACGCCTTTTCCACAGCAGTGTCAAGAAGTCTGCATAGTTCAATATTTCATGTCTATTATAACTGCATTTCGTTCTTTTGCTCAAGTTCATCAAAAACTTCATCCACATCAAAGGAATCACCCGCTCGAGCCTGGTCTAGCCCTGTCGATATCATTTGATCAAACTGGTCTTGTTTCATTTCATCGTGTGTAACCATCGTAGTCCCCATTCACTATCGAAATAAAAGATTACTCTAGTCCCGTCTCTTCCGGCAGTCCGAGCATGATATTCATGTTCTGGACGGCAGCGCCGCTTGCGCCCTTTCCGAGGTTATCGAAAAGGGCGGTCACGGTCGTCTGCTCCTCATGACCGCAGACGACGATCTCGAGGCGGTTCGTGCCGGCGAGCTTATTTGCGTAGAGCTTGCTGTCATTCTCACCGAACGGCACGACGGATACGAAGTGCTCGTCACGGTAGTAGTCCGCGAGCTTCGCACAGATCTCCTCCGCGCTCGGCTGCCCCGGCAGGAGCCGGTTCTGGAGCATGATCGTCGTCGCCATCCCCTTATAATAATCGTCCACGACCGGCATGAACACTGGTGGATACGCGAGCTCCGTCACGGTCTGCATCTCCGAAAGATGCTTATGATGCAGGTTGAGGCCATAGATGCCCGGTGCGTCCAGCAGCTCTGAGCGTCCCTCGGCCTCGTACTCCGCGATCATCTTCTTGCCACCGCCGGAGTATCCGGTCAGGCTGTAGCAGCTCATCGGGTAATCCTTTGGAATCACGCCCATCGCCACCAGAGGTGCTGTCGTCGAGATGAAGCCCGTCGCATGGCAGCCCGGATTCGCCACACGCTTACTCGTGCGAATCGCCTCCCGCTGCGCCTTCGACAGCTCCGGATAGCCATAGGTCCAGTCCGGGTTCGTCCGGTGCGCCGTCGACGCATCGATCACGCGCACGTCCGGATTCTCAATGAAGGAAACCGCTTCTCTGGCACCTTCATCCGGCAGACAGAGAAACACGATATCTGCGCTGTTGAGATACTTCTTCCGCTCGTCCGGATCATGCCGGAGCTCCTCCGGAATCCGCAGCAGCTCGAGATCCTCGCGCTGACCGATCCGGTCATAGATCTGAAGTCCCGTCGTGCCACTCTGACCATCGATATAAACTTTCGTCTTCATGATTTCCTCCCATAAAAATACCCGTCATCCAGACAGCTCTGAATAACGGGTATTATATACCTGTGAAAATTTAAGCGTCTACCACATTCACGGCAGACGCTATAACAATCAGTGTTAGCAGTTATTCCTTCACATCCGTGGCGTCATCCGGGCCGAGCTCGATGATGTCGTCAGCATCCTTCGGGGTCGGTACGAGGCGGGCACGATCAGACAGACTGTGGTCGCCTGCATTGGCCCAATGCTGACGATCCGCAGCACGGGTGGCGCATCCATCCACAGAGCGTCCGTCGGCAGAGGCGGTCGGTAGACCGAAGCGCCGCGCGATGTAATCGTGGAGCGAGCCGGAGATATAGAAAATGCCGAGGAGCAGCAGGATCTGCGGCATCACAAAGATGCTGAGGGCCGTGAGGAGGCCGTTCATGAGCTTCGCACGGGTCAGGAAGAGGCGGATCAGGAGCGAGATGGCGATCGCACCGAAGCACATCAGGATGATGTAGCCGACGATGCCGATGATCTGGAGCAGGCTCTGGAGGATCGCGTTCTCGAGCGGCTTCGCGAAGGTGTAATTATAGGCGAAGAAGGCGAGGATGGACAGGGCGCCCAGCCAGCGCGGCGGGTAATACTCGATGATCGGCTTCGGCTGCGGTACCGCCACGTGCAGGCGACGCAGGATCAGAAGGCTCAGCTCATAGATGATGAAGCCCTGGACGGCACCGGTGAAGGCAACGGAAACGATCAGGATGCGCTTCAGGAAATCCGGTGTCAGCATCTGCTGGAAGACGTCCATCTGGGCAGCGCCCTGCGCGGTCGCGCCGGCACCGGCGATTTTCTGAGCCGATTCGAGCGCCTGCGTCATGATCGTCTGCATCTCGAGGACATCCTGATCGAGCGTCGTGCCCGAGATGACCGCGAGGAGGATGACATTGACCAGCTCCGTGATGATCGAGAGCAGCATCACGAGGAGGAGGGTCCGGGTCATATCCTTCTTATCGTGGATACGGCTGCCGAGGATCATGCCGATGAAGGCCATGCAGGACGAGTAGATGAGCGTCGTCGGCAGACTGAAGAACACGGCCATCAGCGTGGACGCGATCCAGACCGCGAAGCTCGAGCGGAGACCGTAACGTGCGCCGTACGCGACCATCGGGATCGGCAGGATGAAGATGAGCGCGCCCTGAAACATGGAGCCGGTCTGGCGGTCGATCAGGAGCAGGATCGTAAAGAGCGCGGTGATCATCGCACCGAACGTGATTTTCTGAGTTTTCTGGTTCAATATGTTTACCTCGATTCTGAATTCTCATAAATATATATCATATCACTGCCTGTTTTTCTCGGAATTTCGGAAGAATTATGCTGGAATTCCTGAGAGCAGAGTGTTATAGTCGGAACGTTTGAAATTTTTCATCACAGGAGTTCGCAATGAAACTGATCAAATCAAGAAGAAACCTGTTGATTCATCTTTGCATGGCCTTCATGGGCGGTTATGCCGGTATGTACGGCATCCTGGTCCGTGGCTCGTTCGGCCAGGCCATCACCTCGAATCTCGCAAATGTCTTCCGGCATCTACTGCTCGGGGACAATGTCGCGGACGCGCTGTTCCGCGCCGGTGCGCTGCTGGTCTTTCTGTTTTCACTTGCACTTACACATATCCTTCAGATGAAGGACCGTCGCATCGCAGAAATCACCTGCCTCGTATCGCAGCTTGTATGCATCCTGATTTCGGCGGCGATCCCGGAATCCACCCAGGGCGCACTGGCGCTTTATCCGATTTTTTTCCTGACCGGTATCCAGTGGGGCACCTTCACCGGTGCCGAGGGCTTCAACAGTGCGACGATCTTCTGCTCGAATAACTCGAAGCAGGCGCTCTTCGGCTGGATCGACTATGTCCTCACCGGAAAGCACGAGAGCTTCAGGCAGGGCCTCTTCTACACCGCGACCCTCGCCTTCTTCTATGTCGCCGTCGTCATCTCCGTCTTCATGAGTGACCGCTTCGGCGCGCACGCCATTCTCCTCGAGCTTCTGCCGCTCGCGATGGTCGCCGGCGTCTGGCTCGTCAACGACCGCGCCGCCGCGAAGGAAGTGGCGCTCGCCGCGTAAATCCGGACTGAATGCACACGCTACAACTTGATATAGACGCTATATGGCTGCCGCACCTGCTGGTGTGACAGCCATTTTTATTTCCCGAATTTTGGTGGGTTTCATGCCTGCTGCAGGCGGGTCGCTGCCCAATAGGCGCCCATCGACTGGCCCGGCTGCTCGGTGACGTCATCCGTCAGGTAGTCGCCGAGGCCGACCGAAGCCGGGTCGAAGGCCCGCGCCTCGTCCTCGCTTCCGAACTCGACTTCCGCATACCAGAATTCGGTCGGTGCGCCCTCGTCCACATGATTCACCTCGAGCTGATGTCCATCCGACAGCTGGTAGGTCCGCCGAAGCTTCGGGATCAGTGGCAGGCCGATGAGATCCTCAAGCTCGCGGAAGCGTGCCTCCTCGATCGGGAACTCAATTTCCTTCCGACTAAGCCGTCCCTTCGACTTGAAGCAGAGGATGAACTCGTCCTTCAGCGGTGCGCCATCCCCCGACATCAGCAGCTTTTCCTCGCGAATCCGCACGGTCGGTCGCACCGACACGTAGCCCTGCCGCATCTCCTCTTCCTTCCGCAACGGATAGCCCTCCGGCCAGCCCTGCACCATCCACTTACGCTCGATTTCGATGCCCATATTTCTACCTCTTATGTTTATTCTGGTTCAATGCTTCCGACCGCCACTTCGTCACGAAGCGATCTGGATCCTCCCCGCCGACGTTCTCGTACGGTCCGGCCATCTGCGTCGTGGACGACGGCATTGGCCGACCATATCAGGCGAGGAAATGGAAGCCCATCACGACGATGCCGAGGATCACCAGGATGACGCCGGTCGCCCGATTCAGGGTCCTCGCGGACGCACGGTTTGCGAAGACGGCGGCGATACGCGCCCAGATAAAGGTGAACACGATGCACAGCATCCAGACGGTCACATCCGGCATACCGCCGATCGCGAAGTGCGAAACCGCGCCGGTCAGCGCCGTGAAGCTCATGATGAAGACGCTGGTGCCCACGGCGGTCTTCAGCTCGTAGCCGAGGACGGAGGTAAGGATCAGCAGCATCATCATACCACCACCGGCCCCGATGAAGCCACAGATAAATCCGATCAGAACACCGCAGATGACGGACTGGATGGCCCGCTTCTGCGCGGACACGCCCTGCATCGACTCCTTCGTCGTCATGACCGGACGCACGATGAACTTGATACCGAGCAGGAAGGTCATGAAGACAGAGAAGCTGCCCATGGTCGCGGACGGCACGAGGGAGGAAATATAGCTGCCGATAACAGTGAAAATCAGCACACTGATCATCATGATGATGCCGTTTTTGATATCGAGATTTTTATTTTTCCCGTAGGTGTAGGCCGAGACCGCGCTCGCCAGCACATCCGATGAGAGGGCAATCCCGACGGCCAGATACGGGTCCATGCCGAGGAAGGTGACGAGCATCGGCGTGATCACGGCGGCTGCGCTCATCCCCGCGAAGCCCGTGCCGAGGCCGGCGCCCATGCCGGCGAAAAAGGTAACAATGATGGTAAAAAGAAGTGACATAAACTAAGCCTCCGTATTTTTTATATTTTTTTCCATCTGCATCAGCGCCGTGCGAAACGCCGCCAGCGTCGTTTCATCGATACCCTGCAGCATCGTGTCGATGAACTGTTTCTGCACCGCGCGACCCTTCTCGACGATCGGTGCCGCCTTCTCCGTGAGCTCGAGCTCTACCTTCCGGCGGTCATGCGCGACCTCGCGGCGCACGAGCAGCCCTTCCTGAACCAGACGGTCGACGTTGATCGACACGAGGTTCGCCTTGATCCGGCGGATCTCCACGATATCCCGCGCACTCTTGTACTCCGGATGATTCGCGAGAAACATCAGGATATCAAACGCCGTCTGCGGGATATCCAGCTCATGGCAGAGCGCCTTACAGCTCCGCGTATACGCCCGGCTGATCTTATCTGCAAAAGAAATATCGAACATAATTCCTCCATTTTTGATTAGTTCATTTTTGAACAATCGGAGTATAGAACGATTTTACGAAGATGTAAAGAGGGAGGCATGAAACCAACTGTTAAATTTCTGTGAAGCTATGGATTCTCCTGCCGCTGCGATCTACAATCGCTTTATCATTTATCCGAGGCCGAACGTAAGGATTTTATCCCCCTGCACGCGTGGCGCACAGTACGTAAATACGTGCAGGCCTCGGGCGACGTTTCATCGAACGTATATTTATAAACATTGGCGAAAGGAGTTTAAAGAGACGATGTGTACAGCAGCAACCTATAAGACGAAGGATTTTTACATCGGCAGAACGCTCGATTATGAGTTTTCCTATGGTGAAGAGGTGACGGTCACGCCGCGAAACTATCCGTTCCGGTTCCGCCACGCCGGTGAGCTGAAGTCTCACTATGCGATCATCGGCATGGCCTTCGTGGCCGGCGGCTACCCGCTTTACTATGATGGCGTGAACGAGAAGGGCCTCGGCATGGCAGGTCTTAATTTCGTGGGCAATGCGGTCTATCAGGATGCCCTCCCGGATGTGCCAGCGGAGACCGATCAGGTCGCGCAGTTCGAATTTATCCCGTGGATTCTCGCGCAGTGTGCGACGGTCGACGATGCCAGAACGAAGCTCGCGACACTGCGGCTTCTGAAAACACCGTTCAGTGAGCAGCTGCCGGCAGCACAGCTCCACTGGATCATCGCAGACAGGGACGAGTGCATCGTCGTCGAGTCGATGGCGGATGGACTTCATGTATATGATAACCCGGTCGGTGTCATGACAAATAATCCGCCGTTCCCGAACCAGATGTTCGCGCTCAATAACTACCCGGGTGTTTCCCGGAAGCAGCCGGAGGCGACCTTCGCCGGTGTTCTCCCGCTTCAGGCCTACAGCCGTGGTATGGGCGGCCTGGGTATCCCGGGTGATCTGTCGAGCCAGTCCCGTTTCGTGAAGGTTGCCTTCACGAAGCTCAGCTCTCTTTCGGCGGATGACGAGCGCTCCAGCGTAAGCCAGTTCTTCCATATCCTCGGCTCCGTCGACCAGCAGCGAGGCTGCTGTGAGGTTGCTGAAGACAAGTATGAGATCACGATTTACACCTCCTGCTGCAACGCAACGAAGGGCATCTACTACTACACGACCTACGACAATCACCAGATCCACGCCGTTGACATGCACCACGAAGACCTTGACGGGAGCGAACTTCACCGCTACCCGATCGAACTCGAAGGCGAGGTAAAGTGGATGAACTGATCTTAGCAAATCCATTATGAACCAATAAACGTATAGCCCTTCCAGGGGAGCCCGTACTTTTTCTAAGAGGCGCGAACGCCATATCTCTTTAGAGAAGAATCCACAGAAAACAGCCAATGCCCCGCGGTGGACCATCATCCACCGCGGGGCATTGTGATTCTGTTGAAGATTCTTTCGTTAATGTACGAAGATCAGTGACAGGATGAAGACGACGATGATCGTCGTGACACCCATGACCGCCGTCATACCGGTCTGGCACTTATATGCGTCCTTCGTATCCATATCGGAGAACTGCGATACAACCCAGAAGTAAGAGTCATTGGCATGCGAAACCGTCATGGAGCCGGCACCGATCGCCATGATGACCAGTACCTTTGCGAGAGGAGATGTGAAGCCGAGGGCCGGCATCATTGGCGCAATCATCGCCGAGGTCGTGATCATCGCAACGGTGGATGCACCCATCGCCGTCTTCAGAAGAGCGGCGATGATAAATGGAAGGAAGACACCGACGCCGAGGCCGAGCAGCGATGCACTGAGCGCATCCGCGATCGGAAGCTTCTGAAGGATGGCACCGAAGGATCCGCCGGCGCCGGTGATAGCCAGGATACCTGCCGAGTTGGTGACGCCCTCGGTGATCCACTTCAGCGCGTTCTCCTTTTCACTCTTTGGAATCAGGGTCATGGAAAGGAACACACCGATGATCAGTGCGATGACCGGGTTACCGATGAAGGAGACGAAGGTCTTCACGGCACCGGAACCGAATGGTGCACTTGGGAAATCGCCGACGGACTTCAGGGCGATCAGGATGATTGGAAGAAGAATCGGGGAGAAGCTGTGCAGTGCACCTGGCAGCTGACCGTACTTCTCCATCAGCTCATCGACGGTATACTCCGGGTTCGCCGGGATATCGATCTTACTGGAAACCTTGTTTGCATACACCAGTGCAGAAGCCACGGCCGGAATGGAAACCAGAAGTCCGACGAGAATCGTGAGTCCAAGGTCGGCCTCCAGTGTGCCTGCCATCGCAATCGGGCCCGGTGTCGGCGGTACCAGACAGTGGGTCGCATAGAGACCACCGGACAGTGCCGTCGCCATCACTGCGAGGGAAATGTTACTGCGGTTTGCCAGTGCCTTCGAAATCGGGCTCAGAATAACGAAACCGGAATCACAGAATACCGGGATACCGGTGATATAGCCGGTGATACCCATCGTCAGGACACTTCGATCCTTGCCGACGATCTTCAGAATCGAATTTGCCATCGTCAGCGCGGCACCCGTCTTCTCCAGAATCGTTCCGATGATTGTTCCACAGAGAATGACGATACCGATGCTTGCGAGGATATTACCGAAACCGCTCTTTACGGTATCGATAACCTCGCCCGCCGGAATACCGCATACCAGACCAACTAAAATAGCAATCACGGTCAGCACCAGGAACGGGTGCATGTTGAATTTTGAAATCGCGATGACCATACATACAACTGCTAAAAATATAACGCCAAAAATGAATAAACCAGACATTTTCATACCTCCTTTTATTTTTTAAAAATTCTGGTTCCAGTACTCCTGCAGCAGCCGTTCCTTCATCTCCCGTACGGCCCGATCGCCGCCATAGCTGATGAAGCGCCCCAGCAGATAACGCATCCTGCACGAATGCTCTTCGAGATTCTGAATTTCCCCTCCCTTCATCTCTTTCATTATCATCACTTCACGCATACCTTCCGGTATTTCGTTCATCGTTTTACATATACCGCTGATGACGGTCCGCCAGCCAGG
>ERZ1026864.1496-NODE-1496-length-11730-cov-5.154004_pt1 | contig 11730 bp, 10 predicted proteins | sample MGYA00380162_ERZ1026864 | MGnify/ENA primary metagenome ERZ1026864 (study PRJEB33269, sample SAMEA4719798) | human gut metagenome | biome: human-associated habitat; feature: organic feature; material: feces | place: Cameroon | collected 2013-10 ... | reverse complement strand
ATCTAACGCTGTACGCGGCCAGAGCCATCTCCATTTGCCAGCTTTTCTACATCGGAAACACTGACACGGTTAAAGTCACCGATAATGCTGTGCTTCAGGCAGGAGGCTGCAACGGCAAATTCCAGTGCAGCTGATAGTTCCTGATAGTGATTCAGACCGTAAATAAGTCCGCCCGCAAAGCTGTCACCACCACCTACTCGGTCTACGATATCGGTAATGTGATATTTTTTGGATTCATAAAAATGAGCTCTGTTGTTGATGCAGGCTGCCCAATCATTATGATCTGCACTCTTGGATTCCCGTAATGTAATAGCAATAAGCTTCATATTGGGATAGGAAGCAAGCACCTTATCACCAAGGGCTTTGTATTTACTGCGATCAAGGCTGCCGGATTCTACATCTATGTCAACGGTGATTTCCAGAGATTTCTGTACATCTTCTTCATTGGCGATGGCAATGTCCACGTAGCTTGCCAGTTCGCGCATGACCTCAGAAGCTTTCTTGCCATATTTCCATAAATTTTTACGAAAATTCAGATCACAGGAAACTGTAATGCCCTTTTCTTTGGCTGCTTTTACACTTGCAAGGCTTAACTCCATTGCGGTTTCAGATAACGCTGGGGTGATACCGGTAATATGATACCAGTCTATACCATCAAATATCTCATTCCAGTTAAAAAGCTCCGGTTGAGCAATAGCGATAGAGGAACCACTGCGGTCATAGGTGACCTTACTGGGAAGCTGATTTGCACCGCTTTCCAGAAAATAGATTCCCATACGGCCTTCGCCGCGTTTTACTTTTGAAACATCAACACCGAACTGGCGAAGCTCTTTTATACATTCATCGCCGATGACATTATTTGGTAAGACAGTGCAATACTGCACATCCATACCAAAGTTTGCGAGTGAAACAGCAACATTGGCTTCACCCCCACCAAAGGATGCCTCCATAATGGGAGACTGGAAAAAACGTTCCAGGCCAGGAGGCTTTAAACGCAGCAAAATCTCGCCAAAAGTTAATATTTTCATAGTGTAATACTCCTCGTTTTATTTATTTTTGTAATAAATGAATGGCAAATCCGCCAATTTCCTGCTTCAGATAAAGAGCGACCAACCGGTCATCTTTGTATTTTGCAGTTGATGTATCTGCATAAAAGCCAGCTTTTTCCAGCTCAGGAACTGCACAGAGAATATTGTTGGTTCTGATGGCAATATGTCCGTACGCTCCCAAATTAGGGGATTTCAAAATTTCAATATTGGGAGAGGCAAATACGGAGCTGCTGCCGTCTTTGAGGGGGAAATCAAAAGCTGTCTGGAAAAAATTACTTACCTCAGTGGAGGATTCAACATTTTCACAGTTGATTCCCAAATGTGCAAATTCAAAGCCGAGCGCATTTTGACGGGCTTCCCTGCAGAGAGCTGTAATCTTATCAAAATTGCCATCTGCAATGTCTTTGCGGGTACAAATCCAGCTGCCGCCTACTGCGTGGATAAAGGGTGCCGCAATGTAGTCACCAATGTTATGGCTGTTAATGCCACCGGTAGGCAGAAACTTTATTCCTGGAAAAGGTGCAGAAAGCGACTTTAAGGCAGTAAGTCCTCCGTATACATTCGCTGGAAAGAACTTTACAACAGAAAGTCCTAATTTTACAGCAGACATGATTTCTGATGGAGCGACACAGCCGGGGGTTACAGTAATACCAGTTTTGATGCAATATTTTATGATTTCTTCATCAAAGCCGGGAGAAACAATAAAGCCTGCACCGGCAGATACAGCAGCTTTGCATTGCTCGAGATTTATGACTGTGCCAGCTCCCACCAGCATATCCGGGCAGGCGGATGCAACAGCAGCAATGCTGTCTTTTGCAGCAGCTGTTCGAAAAGTGATTTCCATAACGTCAATGCCACCGGCAAGAAGTGCTTTTGCGGTTGGCACTGCATCTTCTACATTGTCCAGTACAACAACGGGAACAATGCAGGCACGTGAAAATCGTTCAAGTGGGTTCATAAGATACCTCCTAAATATAGAATAAATAGCATAAGTGGGGGCACTTCTGTTATTATCCTTTTGAAAATAGAAGGATTTGTATAATGCATGAACAGCAAAATAAGTGGGGGCGTCTTGCTGCTTGCTCTTAGTGTTTCAGAATAGTTGAGCCTGCAATTTGTAAAGGACAGGTCAACCGGGTTTCTTTCTTTGTAACAGAAGGATCTGCAATGCATTCAAGCAGTTTTTGTGCAGCCAGATTCCCGATAAGACGTGGCTGGACTACAATGTTGGTAATGCGGGGCGTCATCAGAGACAGCAAGATGCTCTGCTCTTCCCAGCCCCAGTCATCAGGACCGCAGAGTCCGATTTCATCTGGAATGCGTATTCCAAGAGAGCGGATCGCATTAAATACATGCAGTACGGTAATGGAGTTGACACAGAATATGGCGGGAAGCTCCTTTTTCCCACAAATATCCTTTAAATGGTGAAGCTGACTGGTGACATTCTGGGAATCGTGAATGTCAATGACGTAGGTTAATTCGTTTGGGTCGACCTCAGGATAATAGAGCTTCACTGCGTCCAAAAAGGAATTGCGCCTTTCGGACCGGACAGAACTTGCAAAATAATTTTCTGTAAAAAAGACAGGAAGTGTATAGCCTTGTTCCTTCAGGTGCTTTACAAGTTCGAAAATAGGATCCCGGTGATTGGAGCCCACAAATTGAAAATTATAGTCATCTATGGTACGGTCACAAAGAACGATGGGAAGTCCGTTGCAGGCCTGCTGTATAAGCAAAGGGTTCTGGCTGGAACAGGTGTTTACGATCAGACCGTCTACATGCCGGCTCATCAGGGATCTGATATAGGACTCTTCTTCTTTGATACTATTGTTACAGCTGACAAATAATGGCATATAATTACTGCTCAGGAGTGTTTCACTGATGCCCTGGATCAGAGTAGCACAGAAAGGTGTTGATATATCCGATACAATAACTCCAATATGATGCGATAAATTTGTCTTTAAAGACTGCGCCATAACATTTGGATGATAATTGGTCATTTTAATAACTGCTTCGATCCGTTCCCGGGTATCCTTTTGGATCAAGTCCTGTTTCCCATTGATATAACGGGAAACAGTGGTGATAGAAACTCCGGCCGCTTTGGCGATATCTGAAATGGTAACCTTTTCATAGTTCATATGATGTGTTTGGGCCGGTTTGGATACATAACAAGTAATGCAATAGTAAAAATTACTTTAATCTGTACCTGAAACAGCCACGCTCCTAACGTTGTTTTGAAAATATTATAGAATTTTACTTTTTAAATTGTCAAGCAAATATGAAAAACATTTATTGCTTTCTGAAGTTTTGTATGTAGTGCATAAATGAAAACGGTTTCAAATTGTGCAATGTAATGAAAACGGTAAAAATATGTGAAATATATCTTGTATTAGCTATGATTATGTGATAGATTTGTGGAAAATGATAGATAAAAACAAGAAAAGAGACAGAAACAAGGAAAGTTAATGAAACCATTTTCATAATCGAATATGGACACATGATGATGAATGTGTGATAATGGTGTTTCCGGGAGTTATCCCGTACACATATATAAGCTAAGGTGGGGGCACTGAAATATTCTTAAGAAGCAGGGAGGGTAATAAAGAAAGAAAAAATTGAAATAATTGCTTAAAATGAAAAGTTCAGATGAATCTGACATTAGCGATTTGCAGCATACGGGAAGAGAAGGAAGATGCTCTTATATGTGTGAGCGCTACGCACGTAAGCCTGATATGCACAACCAAGGATAGCGCAGAAAAGAGGTAAAGAAGATTATGAAGAAAAAGTTATTGTCAGTAATATTAGCAGGTTTTATGGTGATGGGATGTTTAGCAGGGTGTACATCTAATGATCAAACAGTAGAAAATGAAAAAAATGCTTCAGAGACGGAGCAAGCTGAAAGTGGAGAAAAAACAGTTATTACAGTTGCCCGGTGGGGTACAGATAGTGAAAAGGAAGCATTTGAAAACATATTTGCAGAATTTGAAAAGGCACATCCAGAAATTGACGTCCAGTTAGATTTTAGACCATGGGATACCTACTGGGATATGATTAATGTTAATATGTCTGGTGGTATGCTTCCGGATATTGTAAGCGTGAGTACACAATTAGGTTCTAAATATTATATTCCAGGTGTTTTTGAAGATTTGGCTCCGTATATTGAGAGAGATGAAGTGAAAACCGAAGAATTTGCGCAGAATGTAATGGATGCATTTACAATGGATGGTAAAGTTTTTGGATTTCCTAATGATATATCGTTGTATCCATTGTGCTACAATAAAGCATTGCTGGATGAGAGTGGTATTGCATATCCGGCATCGGATAATCCCTTGACTTTTGACGAATATTATGAAATGGCAAAGAAGCTGACCAAAATTGAGGGAAATGCATATACTCAGGTAGGGTTTGCTGATGAAGCCCGTACAGCATTTAGACTGCAATGGTTATTTCCAATGTATGGGGGAAGCATGTTTGACCAGACAGTAAATCCCACCAAAATTACTATTGATACCCCGGAAGGTAGAAAGGGAGTTGAGGCAATAGCAAAGATGGCAGATGTTGTTGCACCTGTTGCAGAATGGGGGAAAAGCTGGGATGGAGGCCTCCAAAATTCTGCAATAGCAACGTGTACATCTGGTATCTGGATGTTTGGTGATTTTAAGAAAGCAGGTGTTGATTTTGGGGTTGCACCGATGCCAGAAGGCATTGAAGGATCGGCGGTTACAGGTTTGATTAATGGTTTTATGATGGCAAGTAACTGTGAAAATAAAGAAGCTGCATGGCAGGTACTAAAATGGCTTTCTAGTAGAGACGGTCAGCTTCAGGTGGCTAAGAATGGAGTGGGAACACCGATTTATTCAGAATTGTGTACAGATCCGGCTTTTGCAAATCAGATAGAGGGTGTGGATCTTTCTGCATACAGTTATATGCTGGATCATTTTCAACCATTAGCAATGATGCCAGATGACTCATTGAATATTTTTATTGAGAATAAGATAAAAGATCTCCTGGAAGGTAAGATTGATGTGAATGGATTTATTGAAGCAATGACCGGAGAGGGTCAAGAGATCTTAGATGCGATGTATCAGTAATAATTACATAGGGTGAGTAATGCCAGGATCATGTAGAAATATACATGATCCTGGTAAGCATAAAATAGGGAGGCTTGAAATGAGCAAGAAAAAGGAAAATAAAAATGCTTTGCATGGTTTCTTACTTGTAATGCCGTGGTTTGTCGGATTCCTTATATTTTATTTGTATCCTATATGTTCCAATATTGGATTAAGCTTTACAGATAAAACAATCTGGGGTGAGGGCAAATTTGTAGGGTTAAAAAATTACTATAAAATATTCTTTGAGGATAAGGTGTTTTGGATTTGCTTGAAGAATACTTTTCTGTGGGTTATTTTTTCTAATGTTATTATGCTTAGTGTGTCTTTGATAATAGCGAATTTGTTAGCAGGAAAAGTTAAAGGGGGCAAATTTTTTCGGACTGTTTTTTATTTTCCTTGTTTACTGCCACCAGTAGCATTTGGTGTGGTTTTGGGATTTATATTCTCGGGGAGTCCAAATGGTTTTGTGAATCATCTATTTGGACTTGGAACTCATGGATGGTTTAGTGATTCAACTTTAGCTATGCCAACGGCAATTGTTTCCAGTATCTGGTATATCGGAACGCCAATGATAATTTTTCTTGCGGCTATTAAGGGAATTAACCCCAGTTACCAAGAAGCTGCATTGATTGATGGAGCAGGAGCAGTTCGAAGATTTTTTTCAGTTACTTTACCTCTGATTTCACAGTCTATTATCTTCAATTTTATAATGGGAATAATAAATGGATGGCAGGTATATGAACATATTATTCCTTTTACGAAAGCAGAGGGAGATGTGATCAAACCATATGGAAGGGATTATGGATTGGGAGTGTTGTTAATCCATATTTATGAGAAAGGGTTCAAGGATTTTGAAATAGCATATGCGGCAGCATTAGGTATAATTTTATTAATCATTGTTTTACTTTGTACATTGGCTGGCTTTGGCTTAATAAAGAAGTTGAAACTGGATTATCAATCTTTTGACTGAAAGGAATGTAGTTATGAAAAAAAGTATTTTAGGAGTATTAAAGTGGATTATATTGCTAATGTTAGCAATAGTTATGCTGGTGCCATTCTTTTGGTTGATTTCTAGTTCCCTAAAAGATAAAACGCAGTTTTATTCTAATCCTCCAGTTTATTTTCCTATTCCGATGCATTTTGAAAATTTTGTAAATGCATGGGTAAACATCGGCTTTTTTAGAGCAATTTTAAATTCCTTGGTATTTGCATTGACTTTTACCATAATTGTGGTATTTAGTTCAGCGTTAGCCGCTTATGGATTTTCAAGATTTAAATTTCCGGGTAAGAAAGTATTATTTGTAATTCTGCTGTTATCGATGATGCTTCCTACACAGATTATGACGATTCCCTTATTTTTGATGTTTAAAAAACTGAATATGATCAATACTATATTACCAATGCTTTTACCATACTGTTTAGGGGTTCCATATCATATTTTTTTAATACGCCAGTTTATGAATGGAATACCGAAAGAAGTGGATGAAGCAGCTAAAATTGACGGTTGTGGAACTATGCAAATATTCTTTTATATCATTGGACCTATGTCAAAACCAACGTTGATTGTGTCAGCGCTTTTGAATTTTATATGGGCATGGAAAGATGTATGGTATTCCAATATTTATCTTGGAAAACCAGAAAGGCAAACAATTTCAGTAAGGCTACTTTCGCTAATTGGAGATAAGAGTGTAGAGTATGGGCAGATGATGGCAGCTACAGTCATGATGATGTTGCCTGTTATTCTTCTATATTTTTGTGCACAAAAGTATTTTGATGAAGGTATTACTATAACAGAATTGAAATAGTTTAAGGGAAGATTGATATGTATCAAATGATAATAGGAACTTATACCAAAAGAGGTAGTGAAGGTGTTTATTTGTTGGAAATGGATGATATTTTGCAGCAAGTAAGAGTAATATCTGTTATTGAAGAAAAAAACCCCTCCTATTTGTGCTTGGATTCTGAGAAAAAATGTTTGTATGCTGCTTTGGAAAACGAAGTTGGGGAAGTGGCTGTTTACAATGTTGAAAATCGAAAAGCACCGAAATTTATGGGAAAATATGAGACAGGAGGGAGTACAACATGCCATGTGTCCTTGTCGGTGGATCACAAGTGGCTTTATGCATCTAACTATGAAGATGGATCCTTTACTATATTTGAAGTGGGAGATGCTCTCAGAAAAAGCAGGATAATCTTTAATCAGGAAGGTCGATATAAGGCAAAACCTCATGCACATAGCGCTTTTTCGATTTTGAAGAATGAAGCTATATGTTGCGATAAGGGACTGGATAGTGTTTTGATATATGGGGATGGAGGAGAGATATGCCGCTTTTATTTGAAAGGAAGTAATTTTCGGATTTTGGAAAGTGAGAAACAAAACCTCTATCTTGTAGCGGAGAAGAGTAGTGAAATTGTTGTGATCAGTTATGAACATGGAAAACTGACACTTCAGCAGCGTATATCAACGGTGGAAAAAGGGTTTGTCAAAACTAATTATGCGGCAGCAATACGTATATCACCCGATCGACAGTATCTTTACACTACAAATCGAGGTGAAGATACTATTGTGATTTATAAGATCCAGAAGGATGGAACCTTAGAGTTTTTAGAACGTCATTACCTACCAGGGCAATTTCCTCGTGATTTTAATATTTCAAAAGATGGAAAAATTTTGGGTGTGGCTTTAGAGTATTCAGATTGTGTAGTTTTTTATGATGTAGATAACAATACTGGGACTATAAGACTACGGAAGGAAATGGTTCGCATTCCGAGTCCTACAGCTATAATTATAGAATAAGGAGAATGACTGTGAGAGAAGAACTATATAATGGAATTAATATTCAGAAGCCTTGGCCACCACGTATGAAAGAAAAGGAACAGGCATTAAAAAAGAATATAGATAGAATACCAGAAACTATTTGTTATTTATCAAACCCTCCGAAGGTAATTCCTATTCATGTTGGAAGGCAATTATTTGTAGATGACTTTTTGATTGACACATCAACCTTGCAACGTAAATATTATTACCCTGAACCCTATATGGGGAATCCGATTTTAAAACCACAGACAAAAATTGAAAAAAATGAGGGATGCTGTCCAGTGGCAGCTACTTTTACGGACGGTGTTTTTTATGATTCAAAAGAAGGACTCTATAAAATGTGGTACCAGGCTGGGTGGTTTGATGGAACTGCATATGCAGAGAGTTTGGATGGACAAAACTGGTATAGACCAGATTTGGATGTTGTACCTGGAACAAATATGGTATTACCTTTTCGTAAGGGGTATAAGCGGGATGGTGCAACGGTATGGATCGATCATGAAACAAAGGATCCAAAGAGCAGATATAAATTATTTGTTTTTTTTAGAAAAAATGAGGTCGAAGAGATAGGGGAGCTTTATATTTCCTCAGATGGAATTCATTGGAATGGGCCAACAATAACTGGACCGTGTGGTGATGCGTCTAGCTTCTTTTATAATCCTTTTCGAAAAAAGTGGGTATTCAGCATTAGAAAAGTAGATGTAGAGGGGGATTTTCACTATAGATATAGACAGTATTATGAAACGGAAGATTTTTTGAAAGGTGCAGATTGGGGAAGAAATGATCCTGTTTTTTGGTATGGAGCAGATGATTTAGACAAAAAACATGCGATATACGATTGTACTACACAGTTATATGGTGTTGATTGTGTAGCCTATGAAAGTATTTTGCTAGGAGCTTTTGAGATTTTCAAAGGACCTCATAATAGAATTGCAGAAGAACTTGGAGTTCCGAAACAATGTGATATTACATTGGGGTATAGCCGGGATGGTTTTCATTTTTGCAGACCAGATCGAACAGCTTTTCTTAAGGGTTCTGAGAAAAAGGGGACATGGGATTATGGCTATATTCATGCCTCTGGTGGCTTATGCATTGTAGAAAAGGATCAGTTGCGGTTTTATTATTCTGCGTGGTCTGGGGAGTCACCAAAATATGGAAAACATATGTATGCAGGTGGAGCTACTGGTTATGCTACGTTACGGAGAGATGGATTTGCAAGTGTTGCAGCAGAAAAAGAAGGATTTTTAAAAACTAGAGTGCTGGTTTTTAAAGGGGAATATTTGTGGCTGAATACAATCAGCGATTTGGGAGAGGTACGTGTAGAAGTAAGAACAGCGTCTGATGAACCAATAAATGGTTTTAGAAAAGAAGAATGTGAACCGGTTAGTACTGATTCTACAAAAGTAATGGTTCGATGGAGTAGTGGAAACAGTCTAAAACAATTGGAAGGGAAGCCGGTTAAATTTGTATTTTGGATTAGGAAGGCGGAAGTTTTTTCTTTTTGGGTAAGTGATGATGAAAGAGGAAAAAGTAGAGGATATATGGGCGCTGGAAGTACAAATTGTGAAGGAATTCGTGATATCTAAGTAACAAAATTGGTGAATTATAGGAGGTGTTCAAGATGAAAACAGCATTGGTTACAGGTGGAAACAGAGGAATTGGAGAAGGTATTTGCAGGGTTTTAGCTGAGAAGGGATACGATATTTTTTTCACCTATAAGGGTGGGATATATGATGGCGAAGAACAGTTTCGTAATGAGATGGAAAAAGCAGAAGCATTAGTTCAAAGTATTTGTAATGAATATAATGTAAAGTGTTTTTGTAAGGAAGCGGATTTTACTAAAGAAGAGGATGTGGAAAAAATATTCCAGACCGCAGTTGAAAAATTGGGAGAAATTCATGTGCTGGTGAATAATGCAGGATATGGAATAGAGGGAAAATTAAGAGATACAAAATCAGAAGATATTGACAAAGAGTATTTTGTGCTTTTACGAACACCATTACTTTTAATGAAGCATGCTGCAAATCACATGATAGAAAAAGAAATACGGGGCTGTATGGTGAATATTGGATCTGTAAGAGCCAGTCGAGCATTCCCAATTGATTGTATTTATGGGAGCTTAAAAGCAGGATTAGAAAGAGCTACTCAATCAGTGGCTTTGGAACTAGGACCCTATGGAATACGTGTTAATGCCATTGAGCCAGGATGTATTCAAGTGAGTCCACTGAAAGAAATGGTTCCATTTTATGAGAATATGGGACGTAATATTCCTATAGAAAGAACGGGAACACCAAGAGATATTGGAAATACGGTGGCTTTTCTTTGCTCGGAAGATGCATCTTATATTACTGGACAGACGATACGGGTAGATGGAGGATTGTTATTACCAGCAATGCATCAGGGGCCTGATATAGGACCAGACCAGAGATGGAGTCGTGTCCTTTGAGAGCGAAGGTTGAAAAAATAGAGTGCCTCAAAGGATGGTTAAAAAAGTTTGTGAGGTTTATCAGAACAGGTATTGACATTATAGAATTGGGAAAATACGAATAAATGAAAATGAGTAAAGAGATAGATATTGTTGCGTTAGGAGAATTACTTATAGATTTCACAGAATCAGGATATAGCAAGAATGGAATGAAGCTATTTGAGCAGAATCCTGGAGGAGCACCTGCGAATCTGCTGACAGCGGCAAGCCATATGGGGTGCAGTACTGCATTTGTTGGAAAAGTGGGAAATGATATGCATGGTCATTTTCTAAAAGAAACACTGAAAAAGGAAGGAATTGAGACAAGAGCAGTATTAGAGGATATAGAATATTTTACTACTATGGCGTTCGTGGAGCTGGATGAGAGGGGAGAGCGAAGCTTTTCTTTTGCAAGGAAACCGGGAGCGGATACTATGCTTAGAAAAGAAGAATTGGATGAAAAATTACTTTCAAACTGTAAGATATTTCATTTTGGATCATTGTCTTTAACAAATGAGCCATCCAGGAGTGCAACGTTGGAAGCGGTATCGATCGCTAAAAAAGCAGGAGTGATTATTTCTTATGATCCCAATTATCGGGCATCATTATGGAAAAGTGAGTGTACTGCTGTAGAAGAAATGAAAAAAGTGATATCGCTGGCGGATATAATGAAGGTGTCGGATGAAGAGAGCCTGCTTTTGACAGGTGCGTCCAATTATGAGGATGCATCAGATGAGTTCCTGAAGATGGGAATAAAATTAGTTGCAATTACACTGGGAAAGCAGGGAGTATTAGTGGCAAGAAAGGGTCAAAGAGAAATTTTTGATGCGTTCTCTGTCAATGCGGTTGATACAACGGGAGCAGGCGATTCCTTTTGGGGTGGATTCCTAAGCAGACTGTTATCGTATAATCAGGCAATAGAAAAGCTGGAATGGGAAGAAATCAGTCAATGTGCGCTGACAGGCAATGCGGTTGCAGCATTGTGTGTACAAAGTAGAGGAGGCATACCGTCTATCCCGGGCAAGGATGATGTGGAATTATTTATCAGGAATAACAGAAAGAGGTGTTCTTATGATTAAAAACAGAAGGATCGGACATATTGGTATTGCTACCAATGATGTTGCAAGAGATGTGGAGTGGTATGTAAATGTGCTTGGCTTTGAAGTGACTGGCAAATTTCAAAATGGAAACGATACTGTTTATTTTTTGAAAAATGATGATGTTATTTTTGAAATATTTCCATCAGATTCTCGGCTTCCGGATGAGGTTTCCGGAAGAATTGATCATTAT
>ERZ1026864.1494-NODE-1494-length-11754-cov-38.130268_pt1 | contig 11754 bp, 20 predicted proteins | sample MGYA00380162_ERZ1026864 | MGnify/ENA primary metagenome ERZ1026864 (study PRJEB33269, sample SAMEA4719798) | human gut metagenome | biome: human-associated habitat; feature: organic feature; material: feces | place: Cameroon | collected 2013-10 ... | reverse complement strand
GCTACGCCTTGTCGCTGTTGACGTAATCAATAATCTTGCGCACGGCATCGTCAATTCGTTTTGTGCCGTAGGCGATATAATGGTCTGTCACGTCCGCCCAGGAGTGACCGAGGCAAAGGGCAATAGTCTCGCGAGGTATCTCAAGTTCTGCGCCGATCGAGGCGAAAGTGTAACGAGCGGTGTACACCGTCATACCCTCCGCAATGGGATGCCAAACGACCTTGCGCAGCCTGCCCACCTTGTCGGGAATAATCTCCTTGCGCCCGATTTTCTTTAGCGCGTCGTTCCAGTGATGGCAGAAGTCGCGGTAGTTCGCATAAGCGTCAAGAGGACACAGAAGCCACCCCTTGCCCTTGTAGCGTCTGATTATTTCCATCGCCTCGGGAGGTATCGGGATGTCATACAAGTGTCCTGTCTTCGCCCTCTTGTACCTGATACGTCCGTTGTGTACGTTGGACGTCTTGAGCGTAAGCAGGTCTACCGGGTTAATGCCGCAAAGACAGAACGTCAGCAAGAACAAGTCGCGGTATATGCGCTGCCACTCCTCGACTTCGCAATCCCTTATCTCCCTCAGTTGTTCAACGCTGATGTTGTTGATGGCTACCTTCTCCTGCTTTATCTTGTACCGTCTGAATGGATAGTTTGTTGTAAGCTCGTTGTCAATCGCCCAGTTGAATACCGTGCGTATGTTGCGCAGCATGATAGCCTTGTAGTTCACGCTTGCCTCGCCCATGAAGCCGTAGAAGCCGTCGAGCCAAGCCTTGTCTACGCTCCCGAACACCGCCTTGCCGTCATACTCGCGCACCTTCCTTGCCGTCATTTGGTAGAGGTCTGCCGTTCCCTTGCGACTCTTTGTGTCGGCAAACTTTTCGATGTAGTCCGCAAGACACGCCGACTTCTCCTCCTGCGCCTCGCCCGATACCAGTGCTGCCAGATCTCTTTTCATCTTTGCGTGGTCGGCACCTGCGTTGTTCAGCAGATACGCCTCTACATCGTCGATGATGTTCGTCAATCTTCTGAGCTTCGCCCGGTAGTTGGTTTCCCTCGGCGACATTGAAAGACCCGAGAACGCAGTAGACACGTAGATACCTGTAGACACTACGAACTCCCTGCCGTCGTTGCGGAATAAAATCTTCACCGCAATACGACCGTCTTTTCCTCTCTTGCTTTCCTTTGCTGCGATATAATACTTCATAGTTTTGATATTTTTTTGTTTCGGTTTTGCAAATTTACCCATAAAACCCGACAAAAACAACGGAATTTTCGGTCAAAATGGGTTGGTTTATGGGACTCCGTAATTCACAAGCTTGTAAAACGCTAATCTTCAATGTGTTGCGGTACTGCAAGAAAGTTTCCCAAGCCAGAGGTCACGGGTTCGAACCCCGCTTGCCGCTCTTGATTATAAAGTGCTGAAAATCAGTAGTTTAGTATAGTAAGGAGGCTCTTTTGAGCCTCCTTTTTTCGTATATCCCAACGACCGCAATAGCGTTATTAGGCGGTTTTTGGGGTTGTTGGGATGCGCTTGTGGGACTCGCAATGGGACTCGCAAGCGTCAAAGTCCCACGTTTTTCTCGTTTCTGTTGAACAAGTCCATAAGCATTTGTATCTGCTTTCTTTGTTCTGCAATCACGTTGCTTTGTTCGGCAACCAGCTTGTCTTTTTCCGCAAGCAACTGCGCCTGTGCCTCAATCTTTTGCTCTAATGCCGCTATTTTGCCCTCTGTTGTGTTTATCGTCTGCGTGCCTTGATAGTTATCGCCGCTGATAATATTCTGCGACACAGGGCTTGTATTTGCGTTGAGCATCTGGTTGAAGGCGGCGAACTGCGCCTTGCCGATTGCCTTTTCTTCGGCAAACATCTCGCCGATGCCGTTGCGCAGCCACTCGAAGTTTACGTTGAAGGCGTGGGCAATCTTTGCAAAGTAATTATCCGTAAACTTAACTTCGCCCGACAGACGCTTGTTAAGGTTTGAAGGCTCAACACCGCATCTTCTTGCAAATGCGGCTTGCGAAATTCCGATGTGCGCGATAAGGGCATCAACCCTTTCGATTGCGCTTGTATTGTTCTTTGGCTGCATAATTGTTAATTTTAGGGCGTTTATTGTTAAGATGATAATACACGAAGTTAAACGATGTTAAGGTGATAACAATTTTATCAGAAAAACATTGTTATTTTGATAATTGTTACTACCTTTGCAATCGTTGACAGAGCGCAGCGAAACGAACCCTAACCGCTCGCAAAACGCTCAATATATGTTTAATGTGCAAATGTAGCAATTATAGTCGAGATGGCAAAGAGAAAAAGAATAAAACTTCGGCGAGGATGCCAAATTAAATTGGCAGAAGACTGCGGAGTAGGGGTGGCAACAGTCCGACGTGCCCTGCAATGGGAACTTGACTCGGACATTCAGAACCTCATCCGCAAACGAGCACATGAACTCGGATACGTGAAACGCTGGTAACGGACGGTACTGCCGTCACAACATAAACCAAACTTAAAGCAAGAAAGATTATGAAACAGGCGACAGTAACACAGATTGAGAAGATATGGCTCTCGAACAAGGAGGCGCAAGCGTACCTCGGCGTGGGCATGGACTTTCTCAAAAACCTTCGTTCAAGCGGACGTATCTCGTTCTTCAAGGTCGGCACAACGGTGTTCTACCGCAAACGCGACATCGATAAGCTCATCGAGAAAAATAGAGTATGTTAGAGTTAATAGTACATTCATAATGTTTTTAAAGACTTTTGTTTCGTCGTGAGACGGTTTTCTACATTCATTAGATCGTATTTATGATTATTAGGCAAACAAGTTTCAGGCGTGAAACGAAACCTGCGGTCGTCGCGAGGTGGTCGCAGGTTTTAAAAACAACGCGGAGTGGTGCAAAGGTAAGCACATGTGGGTCAGATTTTTTCACAGGGTTAATCAATGGAATCGCTCATAATTAGTTAGTCATAAGTTAAATAAGCAGTTAGCCCCACAGGATGCGGTGTCGTAACCGCCTCCGCGACAGAATACTTAAATTTGTTGTTGTTTTAGCGAAAACACATTTTGTAACAATTTAAATTATTGATGGTAAAACATTGTTGTCAGCTCGCAAATCTGCGAAGACAAGCGGGTTTTTAACAAGGTTGGAAGGTGCGATGGGCACCAGGGATTGTATGGAGAGGCGTTCTGATTTTTTGAGTCGCCAGCTTTTTTCTTACGCCTGAGCCTCGGATGGTTTCTGCGGTTCGACTCCGCTTCCGACCACAAAGTAAAAACGCTCTTTGAATTATTGACACACAGAAGAAAGGCATATAGGACGGCGCGAGACTGACAATCCAAGACCGCCGCCCGAGGATGCCGAGTAACGAAAGACCTATTAAAGCATCTCCTGACGTAGCGAAAGCCGTGAAAGCGGATAGAATGAACCATGTCGAACTCTGAATTGTCGGCACAGGCAAAGCAAAAGGGAATGCAGTAGGCTGCACGCTCGTCGTGCAAGACGGTCGCACCGCAAAAGGTCTATAAAGGTGCGAAAAACAACAGACAGAGACTTTTCTGTGTTTGTCATATTATATAATCAAAGAGGAGAGTGCGCGATTGGTAAGGCGAAGTCCTCGGAACTTTATACGAATTCCGGGACTATGATACTGGTTCGATTCCAGTCTCTCCTCCTGCTTTCTAATTCTTTTTAATTGGGTTAATAGGAATATGTAACTGATAATTTAATGGTATTAAGATGGGTTGTGTGTGCCGTTCGCGAGAATAGCACACATTATTTTTTAACTAAAAAGAAACTAACGTGAAGCAAACGAACATCTACAGCCACAAGGGATGGCTAAAAGACATAACAATTCGGGAATACCCGTATTCTTCTGCCGGGGAGATAGCCGCAAGACACGGCGTTTGCAGCGGCAGCGTCTGGTATTGGGTTAAAAAACTGGGCCTCCAGCAGACGGACGAGACGAAAGCCCGAATACTCAAAAAGACACGGGGGTGTATCGCAAACACAATCAGGACAAATCCCGAGGCCAAACGAAAAAGCATGGAAACGAAAAAGCGCACATGGATGATGGAGCGATTCCGCGTAATGTCGGGGCTGCCTCAGAAAACAAAGATGCGCATTGCGACGCGACCCACCAAGGTGTACAAGGCAATATGGTACCTGGAGAATATGCGCAACTACTTTCGCGACATCGAGGTGGGCGGCAAGTTTACGCTCTACTACGACGACGAGACGAAACGCTCCGACAAGGAGTGCTACTACGCACAACAACTTGGACTCACATTCAAAAAAGCATAGTTTTTTGTACATTATTATATTTTTTACTTAAAAATGAGTTGCTAAAGGACAACTCTCGGGTGCGAACCCCGATTTTTGATTTTACTTGGTTGTCGCGGCGACTTCGGTCGTCCAATGAAGTTGTGGTATAGGCGCCTGGTAAGCTATACAAGCTCGCAAGCAAGGAGCGACGGGTCCTTTTTTCTTTCTATGTTTGAGATAACTTTTCAGCCCTTCGTGTACCAAGCCTCTGGGGAGTAATAAACACCAAGCAGGTTCAAATCCTGCAACTTCGCAAATCAAAAAACAATGTTGATTATGAAAATACTGATTTTTGCATTTTTGACAGTGTTTGCGCTGTTCGGCTTGGCTGCAATAGTGCAGTCGGTGATTGACGTGTTCAAAACAAAGGGTTAAAGTCATGGGAAGACCGAGAGGGTGCCATGATTGCCAGTGGGGAAACTGGCCCGAGATGTGTAAAGACCCGAAGCGAGACCCGAAGTCAAATTATTGTTGCTGTCAGTGGGAATGGCGATACGAATAAAAAACATACGGTATGAATATAAGCGAAGTATATGAGCGCATCCGAGAACGAGAGTCGGGCGCAAGTGCAGAGTCTCGTACACGAGCAGAGCTGCACATACAGAAGATTAAGGAACTCCGAGAGAAGCACAAGACGTTTATCAAGATGCCGCACACGAAAGCGTGTGACCTGGTGAAATACTGCCTTGCTATTGACAGGAACCTCGGTATCAACCGAATACATGAAAATGCGTTCGGGTTTATCTTCTTCAAGTATCAGTAACTAATTTTCTAAAAACATAAGGCAATGAGATCAAGAACAGCAGTGTGGTACGAGACCACGGTACGCTACGAGCGTTCAAATGGTGACGAAAACAATATCGCTACGGAAGCATACGCCGTGGACGCATTGAGCTTCGCGGAAGCGGAACAGAGAATTACAGAGGAGATGAAACCGTATTGCTCGGGTGAGTTCGATGTGAAGAAAATCGCAATCGCCCCGTACACCGAGGTGTTCTTCTCCGAGAACGAAGAGGATGACAAGTTCTTCCGTGCGACCGTCGCGCTGATTACGCTTGACGAGCGCACCGGCAAGGAGAAGAAAAACAATGTCACATACCTCGTTCAGGCGAACAACATCGAAACGGCACGCAGATATGTCGTAGATGCGTTCTTCAACACGGCAATGGAATACGAAATCAACCGCCTCGTAGAAACAAAGATACTCGATGTGTTCGAGAAGTAACGGGTGAAGTAAGACCATGAAAAGGTTAGATACCTCTGAATTTATCCAAAAGGCCCGCAAGGTGCATGGTAATTGGTATGATTATTCAAAAGTGTACTACAAAGAGACACATGCGACAGTTGAAATAATCTGCCCTAAACATGGCATCTTTAAACAGACGCCAGCCGCTCATTTGTCGGGACGTAATTGCCCGAAGTGTTCTTTAGAAAAGAAGAGAGGGCTTATACGAGGGGTGGCAAGAAACGATACGCTATACACCATTTCTGACGTTGCATTTCGCCGTTGGAAGTATCTTTTAAAAAGATGTTTCCCTATGTCCGAATACGAGAAATCGCTATGTCGTTCTTATGCGGATGCCGGTTTTTATGAGCCGTGGCTATTGTTTAGTAACTTTAAGTCGTGGTTTGACGAGAACTACATCGAGGGATATGTGTTAGACAAAGATCTTCTCTCAAGCGGAAAAGGCAAAAGAATGTACTCGCCAGATACATGTTGCTTTATACCAAAAGCACTTAACAACATCCTACAAACGGAAAAGAAATCGCGACAGATCGAAGGAATGAAGCGATTTTATAGTAAGTCACACGGATGCTTTGAACCTAAAATGTGCATTAATGGGAAAACAGTCGGATTGGGATGGTGTGATACCGAAGAGGAAGCTATAGAGGTCTATAAAAACGAAAAGAAAAGACTAATAAACAAGGTCGCAAAGGAATATTTCGACAAGGGCCTAATTTCAGAGCGTATATACAAAGCATTTTTAAATTACAAAGTAATATATGGATAATACACAAGTAACGGTGCAGCAGAAAAACGTCACTCTTGGCGAATTGATGCACTCTCCTGCGGTCGTAGGCAAACTGAATGAGGTTTGGAGTAGTCCGCAGATGGCAAACAGCTTTATGAGTTCGGTTATCAGCGTAGCTAACGGAAACCCGCAGCTTCGCAAGGCAGAGCCGATGAGTATTATAGGCGCAGCAATGGTGGCTGCAACCATGCAGCTCCAGGTTATCCCTACATTGGGTCAGTGTTACATCATTCCTTACGGCAACAAGGCGCAGTTTCAGGTCGGCTACCTCGGCTTGCTTCAGCTCTGTCAGCGTAGCGGACAATTCAAGAAAATTCTTGCTGCGCCAGTACATGAGGGCGAGTATATCTCCGGCGACGAGTTTGACGAGGACTATGTGTTCGACAAGAAGCAACGCAAGTCAGACAAAATCGTTGGCTACATGGCTAAGTTCGAGCTGTTGAACGGATTTACAAAGGTTGCATACTGGGATGTAGATAGAGTGAAGGCGCACGCCACTAAGTTCTCTCAGGCATACCGCTCGGGTTACACATCACCCTGGAAGTCCGACTTCGATGCTATGGCACAGAAGACCGTACTAAAGTCTATATTGAAGTACGCTCCAAAGTCAATCGAAATGCAGAACGCTGTTACTTTCGATCAGGCTGTGGTAAACGTAAACACGTCAGACATCCAAGACCTCGACATCGACGCATTTGCACCCGAATACATCGACAATCTCGAAAGCGAGAAGAAGGAAAATATCGCAGCCAAAGCAGCCGAAACCGCAGTAGCCAACGCTGCAAAGAAGGAGGCTAAGGCATGATTGTCGACGACGTAGAGCAGAGGAGTGTTGCATGGCAACGCTCCCGCTTCGGAAATTTTACAGGTTCTGAAGTTCACAATCTTATGAAGTCGGGTCGCAAGAAGTATGAAGCGTGGTCCGAAACGGCAAAGAGTTATATGTACAAGGTAGCCGCCGAGCGCATGTTCAACCCCGACTTCCTCAACGATGACGATGTGTTTGATGATTATCTTCATCAGACGAACTTCACCTCCAAGGCTATGCAGTTCGGCATTGAGCAGGAGCAGTACGCCCGAGAGACCTACATCAAGCTCAACAACGATGTCGAGGTGTTCGAGGTTGCATCCTGCAAGCACGATACCATACCACACTTCGCAGCCTCGCCAGACGGCATCGTAAGAGGCGCAGACTTGAAGTGTCTGGAAATCAAGTGCCCTAACATCGCAACTCACATGATGTATGTGGATAAGATACACGACGGCGCATCACTGAAAGAAGTCAAGCCCGAATACTATTGGCAGACAATGGCGGAGATGGCTTGCACCGGCGCAACGGAAACGGACTTTGTTTCCTACTCGCCGTGGCTCCTGAACCCTATACACATCGTAAATATTCCGCGCAACGACGAGGACATCGCGCTACTTGAAGAGCGCGTAAAACTCGCAAACGCTTTCGTGGAAGAAATCATCAACAAGTCAAAATCATAATGGACGTAGTAGGAAAAATCATAGCGGCACTGCCTCCCAAGAGCGGCACGTCGCAATCAACAGGCAAGCCGTGGCAGGTCAACACCTATGTGTTGCAGACCAACGAGCAGACACCGAAGAACATCGCTTTCGACGTGTTCGGCGCAGAGCGTGTCGAGCAGTTTAACCTCAAAGTAGGCGATATGGTCACGGTGGCAATCGTCATCGACGCTCACGAATACAACGGCAAGTGGTACAATCAAATCAGAGCGTGGAACGTTGTGAACCATGCTTCGGCACAGCAGCCGGCTGCACAGCAAGCGCCGCCTCCGACACCGCAGTCCGGCGCCTTGTTTCCGCAGCCACCTGCACCAGGAGCACAGCCCGCACCGTCAGCAGGGACTGACCAACTGCCCTTTTAACGTTCAAAAATACGTTCTCTGGGCGCAAGACAACCTAAATGCTATCATAGTAGGGTAGGGTCGCTTCCCTGCCCTACAAACCAAATAAAAAGTCATTGTTATGAAAAACAGAATTTCCCTCGATTTGTCAAACATGGAAGCCTTCAAGGAGCTGACCGACATACAACTCGGCGAGCTTATGAGGGTCGTATTCGCTTACGCTTCCGACGGCACGGTGTTGTCCGAGGATGCAGACCAAGCTGTTCGCGTTGCGTTCGCCTTTCTGAAGGCGGACGTGGACGCTGAACGCGACGCGTACAAAAGACGCTGTGAGCGCAACAAAGAGAACGCACGCAAGCGTTGGGCAAAGCGTAATAAAAGCAAAAGCGCACACAAGACAAGCGCACCCAAAGGTGTGGCAAGTTCTGCACCGCAGGAAAAGACCGCAACGGTAGACTACGCAAAGCTCGTTGACTACTGGAACCGCCGTGTGGACGAAACGAAGTCCTCAATGGCAAAGGTGCTCAATATCACACCTTACCGCAAGAAGCTGATCGAGGAGCGACTTGCGGAATATGACAATGACAACAAGGCATTACAGAAGGTGCTTGACAAGGCTCTCGCAGACCCTTATCTCAACGGCAAGAACCCTTCAAAATGGGTTGCTGATTTCAACTGGCTGCTGAAACCCGAAAACTTCTCACGGCTTGTAGAGAGCGGTACCAAGACTCCGAGCGAGCCGAAACCGCAAGCTGTGAAAGTGACGATTACCGAAACTGATTTGGTAAGCGAGCATCTGGAAGCACAACGACACAGAGAGGAAATAGAGTTCACACGCGCGGAACAGCAACGCAATAACCTCCTCGCAGCTACCAAGGCTGCGGACAGAAACCCGAACTGCATCCAGGCAAGGATAGCATACCGTGCATACGAGGACGGAACGCTTGCAAGGTTCGGCATTAAGTGGACACCTAAGACAACAAACAATGGCACTGAAAGACGAGATACAGAAGTGGCTTGACGAGCATCCTGACGCAACTGCGGAAGAAGCGATATGGGCAGGAGCCTACATCGAAATCGACTTGTGGTGCAACAAAACAAAATAACAATGACAACAACCGGAATGATATTACTCGTAGCCTACGTCGCCTTTGCTGTGGGTTCTTTAGGCTACACAATAGGGTTTCTTCACGGAAGCTCCGCGAAACACAACGAATACAACGAGATTTAGCCTATGGAAACAATAGCTAAAATGGAAACGATGGATAGAGAAGCCTACGAAATCAAGAAAGATGGCATGACGCGCGCTGAACGTAGGGCGTACAAGCGTATGCTGGCAAAGCAAAAGAAAACAATCTCATGGAACAAGAAGTAAGAATACCGATTTTGGGCGTAATTGAAGAAAGCGAAACCTTTACAGGGAATGACCGCTATTTTTTTGACTATTATCCACATGGCGAAGGAACTTATCTTGTAAAGATAGGTAACTGTTCCCGGGAGTTGCGCGATGTGCGCATCCGAAACGAAAAAACATCAGATGGCAGAATGAAGTGCGACTTTTGTATATTCCCTATTCGTTCGTCGGCTATTGTCGAGGAGATAAAGAAGGAGCACGAAGCAACGTTAAAGGACTATATCGAAGAGTGTTGCGCCAAGATACTAACCTCGGTAAACGCCAATCGTGACGATGTGAGAAATGTGGACGAGAAAATGAGTATCCTCATAAAACAACTCACTTCTGAGACCACATGCCTCAAAGAAGCTCTCAATTCTATCAAGGAAGATGGTGTTGCATCTGGCAACGGAATTAGCGAAAAGACTTTGCTTGAAGCGCTGCAAATTGTAACAAAGAAAGGACAATAATATGGCAAACGAAAACAATCAACCTTACTTTCTTCTGGTGTTTGAGTACGGAGATAGTGTGCCGACAATCATTTCGGCAGATGTAATATCGGAGATGTACCCAGACAGGGAGAAACAAAAGTTGGACATTATAGATAAGAAAGGCGACATTATTTGTTTTGAGAAAGTGAGAATGTTCAAAATAGTCCCGGCTGAAAATATAAACTATGACATGTAACAACAACAGATATGAAGAAAACAATCAAAGGATTTATTGGTAGGCTGCGTGATGTGTGGGCTATCATAAGAGGGTGTAATTATGTTTTTATTCGCTACGATGAGAACACAAGCCAACAAGATGCACTCCGCATAACAACCGCTCTTTTGGGCGCACGTTGGCTTAGAAACAACGGCAACGTAGATTATTTCTCCCGAGTAGATATGTTGTTTGATTTGCTTGAGGACAATGTGAGCGTAATGCTGCTCACAAAGGACGCTGACGGCAGGCTGACTTACTGCTACGACTGCAAGTCGGAAGAAGATTTTGACGACTTAATCAATATGGAGGTGAAGTAATATGGGATACGAAATTTCTTTTCTCGACACATACGACACGGCTTACTTCAAGGTCATAGACGGCGTTGTGTATTCGCGCGACCGGAAGACCGATGTGTCACCCGACAAGCTCTCCGACTTCCTTGCAATAGCAAAGGAGCTTGGATTTAAAACCGGTAAGCTATAAAAGCCGTACTGATATTAGACAATCGGGGCGAAGATGTCTGCGACAATCTTCGCCCCGATTGGAAAACTCCGCAGACCACGCTTTCACGACGAATACGAGCGTTGGTTTGTAGAGGAGTTTAACAAGGCGCAGCCACACATGGTTCACAAGGTGATGAAAGCGCATATACTAAGAAACTAACAATACAACAATATGACAGAAGAAAGATTTTACTGCGAACGCCCGAGATGTAGCGTTCACAACAAAAAGACGCAGGATCTTGCATACAATTTGAAAACTTTTAGAAATGCAGAGTTTGTGTTTAGCGAGAAGTTTACTCCAGTTATGCTTTTTGAGGTGCTTAAAAGCGTAGTCACAGAACTCAACAGCGAGTACAGAGGTAGAGAAATAAAGGTCGAGATGACACGTTTCATAGATACCATCTCATACACTTTCAAAGACGACCCCAATAGTGACGCTTGTCTGGGCGGTTTAATACTTACACCGATAAAGACAGTGTTCGATGGTGTTAAAAATCCCAATTAAAAAAACGAATAATATGACAAACGGAAAGAAACCAAAATGCTCACGTTGCGAATATCTGACGTTTGGGCGCAATGTTTATACAGATTTCCGCATGTGCGCCTTAACAAATCAACGTAAGGAAAATGTACAAAAGAGATGCGATTGCATTACTAAGTACAGACGTGCAAGAAAACAAATCATCTAATTAAACCGAATAACAATGGAAATAGTATTAGCAATCATTAATGCCGCCCTTCTTTGGGCGGTGTGGTACTTTCTCGGCAGAGGTTCGATATACGCAAAACTAATTAAGGAATTACGAGAGGCGTTAGAAGTCATAGGCGCGCAGGAAACTATGATACAGGCTTACAAAATGAAGTATAACACAGAGAAAACGGAGCAAGAAAATGGAGAACAAGATTAACATTGCGGAGATACTCCGCGATATGCCAAAAG
>ERZ1026864.1486-NODE-1486-length-11804-cov-10.191591_pt1 | contig 11804 bp, 10 predicted proteins | sample MGYA00380162_ERZ1026864 | MGnify/ENA primary metagenome ERZ1026864 (study PRJEB33269, sample SAMEA4719798) | human gut metagenome | biome: human-associated habitat; feature: organic feature; material: feces | place: Cameroon | collected 2013-10 ... | reverse complement strand
CTTGCTTCCAGTATAAAATTCAATGCTATGGATATTTTTCATGTCTGTTCACCTGTACATCTGGGATTTTGTATCTGCTTTATGGGTTAAGGAACCGCTGATTAATGGGCCATACTGCCTGGACGCATACACGTGCGATATTCTATTTTTGCCAGATGCTCATTACTTATATTTTACTGGAATTGTGCGTGACTATCACCAGAAACAACGATTAAATCAGTGTTTCCTTAGAGCGCATTCGTGAGATTCGTGCGAGCGAAAGAAAGTTGTATCAGAAGATCACCGACCTGTATGCTACGGCCATTGATTATGATAAAAATGCTGCAGCGACGAGAAGATTCTACGCAACCGTTCAGAATAAAATGCATTATGCAGTTCATGGACATACGGCGGCGAAGAACTATCTGAGTCAGGATGAAATGAAGCAGATGAATCGTATGGTTACGGCATATCTGGATTTCGCAGAAAACATGACATTACGGCATATCCCGCTTACCATGCAGGAAATATAATATAATAAATCATCGGGAATGAAAGTCGGCAGTTTGAGAATCGGAACTGTCGGCTTTATCAGGTGCGGGGGCGCTCGACAAGCGTTGAGGTGAATTGAGGCGAGCTCGGCGGACTGCGGGGGCGCTCGGAAATCTGGGGTATAATTGCGGAGGCGATGCATCCCTGACGGGAAGATTCTGTCTGCAGGGATGAAAAATCCCGGGACGATGCATCCCTGACGAGAAGATTCTGTCTGCAGAGATGAAAAATTCTGGGGCGATGCATCCCTGACGAGGAGATTTTGTCTGTAGAGATGAAAAATCCTGGGGCGATGCATCCCTGGCGGGGAGATTTTGTCTGCAGAGATGAGTCCGGCTGAGAATAATAATCCTTACGTTTAAAAAAAGTAAAAACAGGATGAATGAGCTCTGTGAAAAGCATCTCCAGACACTGTAAAAGCAAACTGAGGATGCAAATGCCACCGGTCACAGACAGCCACCGGTCACAGACAGCCATCGGTCACAGGCAGCCACCGAGCACAGGCAGCCACTTACCAGAACGTAAATTTCAGAACAAACAGGAGGAAGGAAATGAAAGATACAAATGTATTGTCAGACACAAATGCAGCGGTAGACATAAACTGGCTGGAGCAGCTTCTTCGCAGCGCGGGAAAGCTATTTCAGGACAGAACTCTGGCAGGGCAGACCAAAGAAAAGGGCGTGGCAGATTATGTGACGGCTGTGGATTATGAGGTGCAGCAGTACATCCGGACCCGGCTGGAGGAGCAATATCCTCAGATCCAGTTTCTGAGCGAGGAGAAAAGCAATGATGATGTGGATCGCAGCGGGCTTGTGTGGGTTCTGGATCCGGTGGATGGTACAACCAATCTGATTCACGATTACCAGGCAAGTGTAATCTCACTGGCACTGATGGATAAGGGGGAGTCTGTGCTGGGGATGATTTACGATCCATACATGAATGAATTTTTTCTGGCTGAAAAAGGAAAGGGAAGCTTTTGCAACGGCAGAAGGATTCATGTCAGCCGGGCAGCATCGATGGAAGAATGTCTGATTGCAATCGGGACGTCGCCTTATTATAAAGAGCTGGCTGAGAAGAATTTTGATCTGTTCAAAAGGCTTTTTATGGACTGTCAGGATGTTCGCAGAAGCGGATCTGCGGCAAGAGATCTTGCCTATGTGGCGTGCGGAAGACTGGACGGATATCTGGAGCAGAGGCTGAAAATCTGGGATTTTGCGGCAGGAATGCTTCTTGTGAGAGAGGCAGGCGGCTGCGTAAGGGACTATCAGGGGGAGAATCTTGGAGCAACCATGATAGCGAATGTGGTGGCAGCGAACTCTGTTGTTACAGAGCTGATCAAAGAAAAGTATCTGAAAACAGAATGAGATCCTGACGGATCGGGGAGCTGCTGGCCTTTGGCCGGCAGCTCTTTTTCTGTAAAGATAACCGGGAGAATTACATCTGTTCGGAAGAGCTCCGGGAGGAGAAGGATGCACGGGCGTTGATCTGATACTGCTTCGGTGAGAGCTTCAGATGATTGGAGAAGGTCCGGGAAAAATTGGAATAATTGTTGAATCCGCACAGAAAGCACACATCAATGGGCGGCTTACCCATACGAAGAAGCTTCTTCGCCTGGGCAAGCCGTTTTTCAATGATGTATTGCTGAATGGGCATACCGGTATAGGATTTGAAAATCCGGGTCAGATACACCGGATTCAGATGAACCTGCTTCGCAATATCCTCCAGAAGAAGACTTTCCGATAAATGATCATCGATGTATCGGAAGGTAGCTGTGATCGTGGGAGGCGGGGCCTGGCGCGACTCGAGGCGGGAGGAAGAATCAGCGATTCGCCCGATGAAAACAAGAATGGTTGTCAGAAGGGCTTCGGCCAGAAAGTCTCGTCCGTAAGCGGAGGCAGGCTCGCGAAGAGTCTGATCCAGTGATTGGGCGTAGTCGCAATAGCGGGCAATCTGTGTCTCATCCAGATGCAGGAGGTTCAGCCGGGAAGAATCTGACTGGTAGAAGCAATCTGCGAAATGGGCATAGACCGGGCCCTTTTTCTGCATGTAGGATTCCTTGATATTGATGACGACGCGGCTGTAGGTGCTGTCACCGACCGGTACTGCAAAGTGAAAGACATATGGAGGAATCAGTACCAGGTCACCACGTTTCATAATTCGGCTGTTATTCTCAAAATTCATGCGGATTTCTCCGGACAGGAACAGGTAAATTTCATATCCGTCATGATTATGAATCATCGAAGAGACGGAAATCGGCGTATCTTTGCAGAAACAGATAAAATCGCTGTCCTGTGTTTCCCAGGCCATGTGATGGCTCAAGTCTTTCTTTTGTTTCATAAATAAGCACAAGGAGATACGAGATCCTTGCTCCTCCCTTTTCTGCTGTTCTGCGCTCATGCATGAAAAGTGCGTGACAATTCATTGTGCAGTTTGACATCTCAAACAAAAAAACGGAAAACGGCCCTTGAAATCAACATTTTCCTGCTGAGAAAAGCTGGAAAATGACGTTACATTTGTTTATTATCCCACATCGTATGTGCAGATTATATATATAAAAGGTTGAAAAACGCAATAAAAATAGAAAAACAATGTGTATTTGACAAAACAAAGGCGATGCTATGATCGAATTGTCCTGAAGATCCGACTCCGAAAGGGAGGCCGCTCCGGAAGAAAACAAAGGGGGAGAACAGTATGCAGAAAACACTGCACAAAATGTGGAATTACAAATGGGTCTATCTGATGCTCTTGCCAGTCATCATTTACTTCATCGTTTTCAAGTATGTCCCAATGTACGGAATTGTCCTTGCATTTAAGGATTACAACGTCTTCAAAGGAATCATGGAAAGCCCGTGGGTGGGCTTTAAGATTTTTCAGAAGATTTTCGCGAACAAGAATTTCTGGAACAGCATCCGCAATACCTTTTCATTGAACTTATTGACGTTGGCAGTAAGCTTTCCGCTGACCATCATTGTCTCCCTGATGATCAACGAGGTGATGCATACGCGATTGAAGAAAATTGTACAGTCCATCCTGTATCTGCCGCATTTCATTTCCTGGGTTGTTGTGGCCAGCATTGTGGTAAATCTGTTTTCTCAGAATGGCGGAACGATCAATCTGATGCTGAATCATCTGGGAATCAATTCCATTCCGTTCCTTTCGGATAAGCACTGGTGGATTTTCACATACGTAGTCAGTAATGTCTGGAAGGAAATTGGATGGGGAACCATTATTTACCTTGCGGCATTGACCGGTGTCGATGAAACGCTTTACGAGGCATCCTATCTTGATGGAGCAACGAAATTCCAGCGACTCATCTATATTACACTTCCATCCATCAAATCTGTCATTGTGGTTATGCTGATCCTTCAGATATCCAAGATGATGACCATCGGACTGGATGCTCCGCTTCTTCTCGGCAACAAGAAGGTTATGGATGTTTCGGAAGTAATCAGTACTTATACATACCGCATTGGTATTGAGCAGGCGAAGTACAGCGAGTCCACGGCCATAGGCCTGTTCCAGTCGGTTGTTAATATTGTCATTCTTTTTGCAGCGGATAAATTTGCAAAAGCAATCGGCGAAGAAGGAATCCTGTAAGGAGGAAGAGCACGATGAAACAGAAATTAACGATAGGGAGAGTCATTAATGTGGTGGTTCTTTTAATACTTACCTTCATCTGCCTGTATCCGTTCCTCAATGTTATTGCTTATTCGCTGAGTGGCTACAACGCGGTTCTGACAGGAAGCGTCACCTTTTATCCAAAGGATTTGAGCTTCGGGGCTTATAAGGAGATTCTTGGAAAGAAGCAGATCTGGCAGGCAATGAGTACCACTGTTTTTGTCACGATTGCTGGAACGGCACTAAGTCTGGCCCTTACTGTATTTGCAGCTTATGCGCTGTCCCGCGAGGATCTTCCGGGGAGGAAAATGATCACCGGCTTCATTCTGTTCACAATGTACTTCGGCGGCGGAATGATCCCGACCTTCCTGGTTGTCAAGCAGGTAGGACTGTATGACTCGCTGGGAGCTCTTTTTATCCCAAATGCGGTCAACGTCTTCAATTTTATTGTCATGCGAACCTTTTTCAAGAGCATGCCGGTGTCTCTTGAGGAAGCGGCAAGAATTGACGGAGCGTCATATATGGAAGTACTTCTTCACATTATTCTTCCATTGTCATTGCCGATCATTGCCACCATCGGACTGTTCTACGCCGTGGATTACTGGAATTCTTATTTCAATGCACTGCTCTATATCATCAGCCCGGAGAAATATACGCTGCAGCTGCGCCTGCGCTCACTTCTTTTCGGCGGAGAGCTGAACAGCACGGCAAACCTAGAAGGGGCGGGAAGCATGGTGATGTCCCAGTCTCTGAAGATGGCAACAGTCGCAGTTTCCACGATCCCGATCCTGGTGGTTTATCCCTGGCTGCAGAAATACTTTGTCAAGGGAGTTATGGTCGGATCGGTCAAAGGCTGAAAAACAGAATCTCTGGCGCAAACGCTTCCAATGCGAGATGCGTCATGCAGATAAATGTAGCAGCTTTCCGTCTGTGCGCATGAGCCTGTGGGCGGAAAGGTGGTTCTCCCAATAATGGAGAAAGAAAAGGAGGGTGTTTTATGAAGAAACTGGTGTTAAAGAGAAGGCTATTGGCGGGAGCAATGTCCGCTGCCGTGCTGACGGGGCTGCTGACAGGGTGCGGATCCTCTTCTTCGGAGAGTGCGAAGACGGATGCGACAACATCAGACGGCACGGGGGAGACTGTTGCAGCGGAAAGTTCAGAAGGGAGCGCGTATCAGACTACTTACGGCGACAAGCAGTTTGATGATGTCACGATCACAGTAGAACTGTTTGATCGAAGCAATGCGCCCAGTGGTTCTACCATTACTGAAAATAAGTGGACGCAGTACGTCAATCAGGAAATGAACAAGGTCGGCATCAATGTGGAATTTGTACCGGTTCCCAGAAGCGACGAAATTACCAAGATGCAGACGATGGTTGCCAGCCAGACGGCACCGGATATCACGATTACTTACACCTATCCCTACGCGGAGGATTACTTCAATCAGGGAGGAACCTGGGATCTGTCTGAATTCATTGATGGAGAGGATCAGGCGAAGAATCTGAAGGCCTATCTCGGCGACTCCTGTCTGGATATCGGAAGAAATGCAGAAGGACAGCTTTACGGCATTGTTGCAAGACGTGCCACAACGGCAAAGAGCAATCTTTTCATCCGTCAGGATTGGCTGGATAAGCTGGGACTTGAGACACCGACGACACCGGAGGAGCTGAAGGATGTTCTCACGAAGTTCGTGAAGGAGAATCCGGACGGAAGGAAAGACGCAGTAGGTGCTGTGTTCTGGCAGATGTGGAACACAAGAGCTGCCTTCACGACACTCGGACAGGACGCCGACAAGTGGCAGGTAGCTGCAACGGAAGACTGCATCATGGACTACTATGATCAGGAAGGAATGAAGGCATTCTATCAGTTCATGAATGGACTGTACAACGATGGCGTTCTTCACCCTGAGTATTACACCGTGGATGAGGATATGTTCAAGAACCTCTTCTGCTCCGGAGCGCTTGGCTTCTGCGAGTACAACGTAAACGGCAATGTAGATGTTCTGCGTGGAGGCCTTCTGCAGACTTTGAAGGAAAACCAGCCGGATGCGGATATCGTTTCCATTGCACCTCTTAAGAATATCAACGACGGCAATCAGTACAGTGCAACTTATTCTGAGGGCGGACTGATTGCGTTCTGTCCCAAAACGGCATCGGCAGAGAAGGTTGAAGCCTGCATGACTTACCTTGACTGGATGTGCTCACAGGACGGCGGCTTTGTTCTTTACCACGGTTTTGAAGGCGAACACTATGATATGGTGGATGGTGTTCCGGTGGTCAAGGATGCCGATTACAATGCAACCGATAAAGACTGGATCCGTACAGACCTGTTCCTGACCGGAAATCAGGGCTACTTCATGACAGTAGATGATTTCAATGCCTGCACTTCGAAGGAAGCTCCCGGATATGAGGAATATGTAATCAACAACTACGAGAACGCCCTCACGGGAAATGAGCTCCCGGACAGCTACTATACCTCTCCGTCTACCTCAGGTCTGATCGCGGACCTGAAGCTGGTTCAGGATGAGTATCAGGTAGACTGCATTACCTGTGCACCTGCTGACTTTGATGCTACGTTTGCGGAGTATATGAGCAAGCTGGAGGATACCGGAATTCAGACCATCATTGATGAGAGAACGGCTTATTACGGAGTGAACTGATTCTAAGCCGGTTGGAAACGAATCTGTAAGAGATCGTAATCTGCAGGTTCGGAGAGAAAGAAGAGACAATAAGGCAATTATGGGCCGCTGCAGGGATCTATGCGGCGGCCTTTATTTCATGCAGAAACCATGACATACACGATGTTCAGAAAGCAGCAGGAGGAACAGATGGGAAGCAATGACGGAATGAATTATGCACCGGTCGGAAAACCGAAGCCGGTGGTGAAACCGGGAGAATTTGTGATCGCAGCGATTGCGCTGGATCACGGACATATTTACGGGATGTGCAACGGACTTGTGGAGGCGGGAGCCACACTGAAATGGGTGTATGATCCGGATCCTGCCAAGGTGGAGCAGTTTGTAAAAACGTATCCGGGAGTAAAGGCAGCAGCCAGTGAGGAAGAAATCTTATCCGATCCGGAGGTGAAGCTGGTTTGCGGAGCCGCTGTGACAAACCTTCGATGCGCATTGGGGCTTCGTGTAATGGCAGCGGGGAAGGACTACTTTACCGATAAGGCACCTTTGACCTCCCTGGAACAGCTGGCACAGGCGAAGGAGATGGTGTCCCGGACGGGAAAAAAGTACATGTGCTACTACGGCGAACGCATTCATGTAGAAGCCGCAGTCTATGCGGGATATCTGATTGAACAGGGGGCTATCGGTACGCCGATTCATGTCGACGGCTTCGGCCCGCACCGGATCGGAGATCCCTCGACGCGTCCCGACTGGTTCTGGAAGAAGGAGCAGTATGGAGGAATCCTCTGTGACATCGGAAGTCATCAGATTGAGCAGTTTCTTTTTTACTGCGGATGCAAGGATGCAAAGGTGCAGTACAGCGAGGTTGGCAATTACAACCATCCGGAGCATCCGGAGCTGGAGGATCTTGGTGACGCGGTACTTCTCGGAGACAACGGAGCCACACAGCATTTCCGTGTGGACTGGTTTACGCCGGACGGTCTTTCCACCTGGGGAGATGGCAGAACCTTCATCATCGGTACAGAAGGCTGCATTGAACTGCGCAAATACGTCAATGTTGCAACGCAGAAGAGCGGCGGCCATGTTTTTCTGGTTAACCGGGACGGAGAACAGCATTTCGAGGTAGATGGAAAGGTTGGGTATCCTTTCTTTGGAGAGCTGATTCTGGACTGCATAAATCGTACGGAGAATGCGATGACGCAGGAGCATTGCTTCAAGGCGGCAGAGCTGTGTGTCCGTGCCGAGCTTCAGGCGCAGAAAGTGCATGGTCTGTCCTGATTTTACAGGGACGATTTTCAGAAAGACGCAGAAACACTTTAAGGAAAAATCAGATCAATGCCGTTGGCAGCGGCAGGAAAGGAAGCTATGATTCATGTAGCAATTGTTGGAACCGGAGGAATTTCTCATTCGCATATCAAAGGTCTTCTGACCTTTCCGGAGCGTTGCAGGATTGTTGCGCTGTGCGATATTGTGCCTGGAAAGGCGCAGCAGGTGAAGGAACAGTACCATCTGGACTGTGCCGTTTTTGAAGATCATAAGGAAATGCTGGAGGCAGGACTCCCAATCGACTTGGTTCATGTCTGCACACCGCCGTTTGCACATGCGGAAGTTTCCATTCATGCAATGGAAGCAGGCTGCAATGTTCTGTGTGAGAAGCCGATGGCAGCAAGCCTTGCCGAATGTGACGCGATGCTTCAGGCAGAAAAGGAACATGGTGTTGTGCTGGGGCAGGTGGCGCAGAATCGTTTTACAAATCCGTACTGGAAGTTGAAAAAGGTTCTGGACAGTGGTCTTGCCGGAAAAATATGTTCGGTTCAGATCAATTCAGACTGGTGGAGAGGGCACTGCTATTATGATCTGTGGTGGCGCGGTACCTGGGAGAAGGAATGCGGCGGCCCCACGCTCAATCACGCAGTACACCACATTGATCTTCTGAACTGGCTGGAAGGCGGACTTCCGGAGAAAACAGCCAGTATGCTGACGAATGTCATGCATGACAATTCCGAAGTGGAGGACCTTTCGGAGGCCATCATGAAATACGCAAACGGAAGCCTTGCATCTGTGACCAGTTCGGTCGTACATCACGGAGAAGAGCAGAGCATCATTGTCCAGTGCGCGAATGCCAAATTGTCGGCGCCGTGGAATCCGAAGGCGGAGGTATCAATGGGCAACGGATTCCCTGCGGATGGCGGAAACAAAGCGCTTCTGGAGGAACTGGAAAACGCTTATCAGGCAATTCCGGATCTGAAATACACCGGGCATACAGGTGAAATTGATGATCTCCTGTCAGCGCTGGAAAAAGGGACGAGACCTTTGATCACCGGAGCCGACGGAAAACGGACGGTTGAGATGATCACGGCGATCTACAAGGCAGGATTTACGGATCAGGTTGTGAAGCTTCCGATTCAGCCTGAAGATGAGTATTATCGCGGGGACGGAATCCAGAAGAATGCCATTCATTTCTATAAGAAGGGGAAGGCACTGGACAGTCTGTCTGCGGAGGAAATCAAGGTAGAAGCAGTGCAATGAACGGGAAGACGGAGAACAGTCATGGACAGAGTCAGAATGGGAGTGATCGGCATCGGCAGCATGGGCTCGGCACATGCAATGCAGATTTATAAAGGAAGAGTGGAAGGAATGACGCTGACAGCGGTCTGTGATACGGATCCGCTGCGGCTGGAATGGGCGGCGAAGGAATTTGGGAAGGAAACGCTTTTTTACACGGACTACCATGAACTGATTTCATCCGGGAAGGTGGATGCTGTTCTGATTGCAACTCCGCACCCTATGCATCCCGTGATTGCGAAGGAGGCTTTGCAGCAGGGGATCCATGTGCTGACAGAGAAGCCGGAAGGAATTGATGCTGCGACAGCAGAAGAGGTCAACCGGGCGGCACAAAAGAGCGGATGCGTTTACGGGATTATGTACAACCAACGGACGAATCCTCTTTTTGCCGAGCTGCGGAGGCGCTTTCAGGAGGGAGAGCTTGGCGAACTGATTCGTTTTAGCTGGACAATCACGAACTGGTACCGCACGCAGGCTTATTATGACTCCGGCTCCTGGAGAGCAACCTGGACCGGAGAGGGCGGCGGTGTTCTGATGAATCAGTGCCCGCATAATCTGGACATCTGGCAGTGGATGGTGGGAATGCCGAAGCGTCTGATTGCAAACTGCCGTATTGCACATTTTCATGATATCGAGGTAGAGGACGAAGCGGAGATTTATGCCGAGTACGACAATGGAGCAACGGGAGTGTTCCTGACCTCCACGGGAGAATACCCGGGGACCAATCGTCTGGAAATTTCCGGGACCAAAGGAAAGGCTGTGATTGAAGATGGCACACTGACCCTTCAGCTTCTGGAGCAGGATATCCGTGAGATCACGGCATCGTCGTCGGAATGCATGCCGCGTTGTGAGACAAAGACTATGAAAATTTCGCAGAAGGAGCCGGAAAGCGGACATCTTGGAATTCTGAATGACTTCAGCCGGGCGATCCGAAAGGGAACAAAGCTTCTTGCGCCGGGAGAAGAGGGAATTTTCGGATTGTCCATTGCCAATGCAGCATATCTCTCGTCCTGGACGCATGAATGGGTGGAGCTTCCGCCGGATGGAGAAGCATACCGGGCGGAGCTTCGGAGAAGACAGCAGAGCAGCGTAGGGAGAAAACCTGTGCGAGGACAGAACATTACCGGAGAGTATTCAGAGCGTTGGCACGTGAAGTGGTAGCTATGACAGATGAAAAAGGAGAGGACAATGGCAGATAAGATCAGAATCGGAATGATTGGCATAGGAAGTATGGGAACCGGTCATTGCAGAACAATTTTGGAAGGGAAGGCAGAGCACGCGGAGCTCACTGCGGTGTGTGATATCCGGGAGGAGAGAAGAACGTATGCAAAAGAGAATTTCCCGGAAAATATTGCAGCCTATGAGGATTACAGGAGGATGATTGCGGACAAGGTGTGCGATGCCGTGATGATTGAAGTGCCGCATTATTTTCATCCGGAGATTTCTGCCTATGCACTGACGCACGGAATGCATGTCCTTTGTGAGAAGCCGCTTGGTGTTTACGAGAAGCAGCTTCTTAAACTGAAAACGGTTGCAGAAGAGAGCGATCGGGTGTTTGCGGTGATGTTCAATCAGAGAACGGACTACCGTTACCGTAAAATCCATGAGCTGGTTGCAGGCGGGACGTTGGGCGAGCTCAAACGTGTCACCTGGAAGATTACGGACTGGTATCGGACCCAGTACTACTATGATTCCGGAAGCTGGCGCGGCACCTGGGATGGAGAAGGCGGCGGGGTTCTGATGAATCAGTGCCCGCATCAGCTGGACCTTCTGCAGTGGATCTGCGGAATGCCAGATAAGGTCTATTCCATTGCCCATGAGGGGAAGTGGCATGACATTGAGGTTGAAGATGATGTGACTGCGTACATGGAATTTCCGAATGGGGCAACCGGCGTATTTATCTCTTCGACAGGAGATGCACCGGGAGCCAATCGTCTGGAAATTGATCTGACAAAAGGAAAAATTCTCTGTGATAACGGAGAGGTTTCCTGTTTTGTCCAGGAAGATGAGAGAACTTTTGTGAATACCTGTCAGGCGACGATGGACAAGCCGGAGGGACACTGGCTGGAACTGCAGATGGACGGAAAAAATCCGCAGCATGCCGGTGTCATCGAGGGCTTTGCAAGGCATATCCTCTACGGAGAACCGCTGGTTGCAGAGGGGCTGGAAGGAATCCGTGGCGTTCAGCTTGCCAATGCCATGTACTTGTCCGCCTGGACGGGACAGATGGTGCAGGTACCTGCCGATCCGGAGGTGTTTTACCAGGCACTTCAGGAGAAACGCAGAAACGCCCCGCGTCAGTTTGATGTTCACGAGAGTGAATATTAAGAATCCGGAGTACGTCGTGAAACGGAGTATTTATGGATCATCCTCCTTTTGCGGAATGCCCCTTAGTCCACGGTTGCCTTCAGCCCCTCTTCATCCGTGATTTCGATCTGGCTTCGCGACACAATGC
>ERZ1026864.1481-NODE-1481-length-11814-cov-5.856961_pt1 | contig 11814 bp, 12 predicted proteins | sample MGYA00380162_ERZ1026864 | MGnify/ENA primary metagenome ERZ1026864 (study PRJEB33269, sample SAMEA4719798) | human gut metagenome | biome: human-associated habitat; feature: organic feature; material: feces | place: Cameroon | collected 2013-10 ... | reverse complement strand
TTGCCATTATGAAGCAGACTGCCAACGTGCAGGGCAACCTTGCACAGACCATCCAGAGCCCTGCGAACCAGATTAAGATTCTGAAAGCGCAGTTGGATATGCTGGCAAAGTCTGTTGGCTCTCTGCTCTACCCTGCCCTGAAATCCATTCTTCCCCCGCTGATTGCCGCTGTTCAGCTCATTCGAGAGTTTGTTGAATGGGTGGCAAAGCTGATGGGCGTAAAGGTTGTGTTCACTGATTTCACCAAGAGTGCTGACAGCGTTGGCGGTATCGGTGACGCAATGGATGACACAGCCGATTCGACAAAAAAAGCCGCCAAAGCCCTCAAGGACTACACGATGGGTTTTGATGAGCTGAACATTATTGACCCCACACAGGGAAGTTCCGGCTCTGGCAGCGGCGCATCTGCTGGCAACATCTTGGGCGATATAGACCTGTCCGGCTACGATATGTTCAAGGACTATGTTGGGAATACAGTCGATGCAATCAAAAAGAAGTTTGAAGAATGGAAGGATATCATTGCGGTTATTGGCGCAATGCTTGCCACTCTTGGTATTGCGAAACTTCTCACCGATATTGGGAATGCAATTTCAAAACTTGGCCTTTTTCAAAAAATAGCGCTATCTATTGCGACAATTTTGATCGAAGCAAAGTTGGTCTTTGATTTTTCCAAAGGCTACGCATCTACTGGAAATCCGATTGATTTGGTCGGTGAAATTCTTTCCGCCGCATTTGGCTCATTTATTCTTTGGAAAGCTATTGGCGCAGATGGTATTACGCTTGGAATGGGCGTTGCTTTTGTCGCGAGCCTCGCCGGTTTAACGTACGCTCTTGCCTCTGGAGAAGCAAATGCTAACGATGCAAGCGTTTGGATTCAGAGCGTTCTTACAACCACGTTCGGTTCTATTGCTGGAATCACACTCCTTACCAATCTTGGTATGGGTGGCGTGGCTGCTGCTGGAATCTCCATTGGGTTATCTGGCCTAATTACCTTTGTCGGAATGGCTTATAGCGGCGTGAAAGGTGGTTCTATCAAAGTTGGCGATTATATCGACGCTATTTTGACGACACTTTCTGGCGCAGCAGGGGGCATTGCTGGCGTGTCGATTGCCCTCGCAGCTGGCGCTACTGCCCCTGTAGCTGGTGCTGCACTTATTGCCGGAATCGGCATTGGCGTCGTTCTTGAACAAGTTGGTGTTACATTCGCCGTTAAAGACCGCATTAAGGAAATTGAAGATTACCTTAAGCGTTATGAAGATGCAGGCTACACTACACTTGCTATTCATTATCGGCTAAAGAATCTTGGATTTTCTGACGATGAAGTGTCTATGGCCGAACAAGGGATTGATTCTACTTTTGAAATACTCCGCTATACTTTTGAGAAAAAGCTTGAATCTTTGAACGAGTGGTTCTCTGAAAAGTGGGCTGGGTTCAAAGAGAACTTCTCCAAATCTTTGAGCAGTTTAAGCGAAGCTGTATCTTCTGCCAAGCAGAGCTTAGACCAAGCTAGCGCCGATTTGAAGCAGTGGTTTGTCGGCGTTGGCGAATGGTGGAGCCAGAAGTGGGCTGGGTTCAAAGAGAACTGGGATAAGTCTTGGAACAGCTTAGTCGATACAATCAAAAATCTTCCTGCCAAGTTTTTGGATTATGGCAAAAACATCGTTCAGGGCTTGATTAACGGTATCAATCAAGGCATCGAAAATGCGAAGAAAACTGTTGGCGGCCTTGCAAAAGCCATCATCGATAAGTTCACCACTGAGACTGATATCCACTCTCCTTCCAAGCTCTTTGAACAGTTCGGTATCTACATCGACCAGGGCCTTGCAAACGGTATCGCCGCTGCTCAGGGCTACGTTGATGCATCCATGCAGGGCCTTATCAATGGCGTGACCAATGCCGGAAACCAGTTCATCGAACAGGGCAAACAGACTGGTATTGGTTTTGTGAACAACCTTGACCAGACTCTCACTAGCACTTGGCAGCAGCTCGATACCAATTTGCAGAATGATTTTTTGGGAACCATTCAGAACCTTTGGGAAGCCGCTCAGAGTGGCGATGTGAAGACCATTGGCACGACGATTGCTGCCGTGTTGTGGCACGCAATGGGCGAAGAGCAGCGCACTCAAATCAAGACGATCGCAACCAGCATGATTACCGACTTGAGCACGCAACTGACCAATGCGTTGTCTACGTTGTCCGCACAGGCGTATCAGATTGGCGGCGAGCTTCTGAATGGCATTACCTCGAAGTTCGGCGAGATTTTGCAGAAAACCAAACAGCTTGGAGGTTCCCTCAGCTCAACGTTCCAAGCTGTGAGAGGGCCGTTGAAATCTGTCGCTACGGCAATTAGCGCGGCTCTTTCTGGCGGGCTCGCAAGCGCTTTCCCGACCATCTATGCGTCTATGGGCACTCTGATCTCTACCATTGGTGCATCGTTCGTGGCGATGCTTAACGCTATTGGTGCGGCTTTGTCTGCTACTATTTTCGGCATTCCCGCTGGACTGGTTGCTCTGGGTGCTGCGGCTGTCCTGGCTGCTTCCATTGCCAGCATCGCTGGTGGCATGGGCGGCAAAAAGAGCTCTTCCAGTAGCTCCTATGGCTCTACTGGCTACGATGAATCCGACTTGGGGCAGATTGATTACAGCAATGTTCCTGGAACATCTCAATACAACGATGCAAACAGCGGATTGCAGAGCAGCTATACTGCAAGCGCAACACAGCAACTCAGTGCATCGGAAATCAAAGAAGCTGTGTACAACGGCGCGTATAACGCACTGTTAGATTATAAGCAGCGCTACAGCCACGAAGATAAGAACAATATCATCAAGTTGTTTATCGATGGCAAGCAGGTTACTGCCGCAGTTGAAAAGACGCAGAGTGACCGCGGGCGTGCCATCATGGGCAACGAAGCATACAGTTACTAAGGAGGTGGCTCACTTTGGCAATTCCGGCGCTCATTACGATTGACGGCAGAGAAATGCCTGAGCCGTCTTCTTATGAAGCGACAACCAGCACGATCGTTGACTCTGGCCGTAATGTGCAGGGCAAGGTGGTCGGCTCTGTTGTTCGGCATGACGTGGCGAAAGTTTCCGTGAAATGGAACTACCTTACTGCTGAACAATGGGCCGCTGCCATTGGCCCCTTTACAAGTAAGTTTTATTGTTCCGTCCGATTCTTGAATCAGACAACGAATTCGTATGAAACAAGGCAAATGTACGTTTCTGACCGAACGGCTGGTATGTGGCGTAGAGGGCCTAAAACCGGCAAGATAATGGGCTGGACTAATTGCGCACTTGCGCTTGTGGAGGTTTGATGTATGGAACATCCATCTCAAGCATGGCTTGATAAGTTCAACGATACTCTTGTGCCGGAAGAGTTTGTTGAGATTTCTTACAATAGCACCGAACCAGGCGTTCAAGAGGATGCCACCGCAAGCGCAACTGCACAGGTTCCTTTTGGTAATATCGAAAATACCACGAAGGAACCTGACCGTGTATTGACGAAATATGCAACAGGGGAAACAAATCTGCACGTTCTGGACGGCAGTTTCAGATTGTTGCCGGATTCTGTCCCCTACGCAGATGCCGGTTTTATCAGTCAGACGCTCGTGAGCGATTCCAGCCACCCGCGCATTATTCTTTCGTTCGGCAGCGTGCACACACGCGCCGTTCCTGGCTTGACGGTCGTTTGGTCGTCCATGATGAACGAATGGGCAGCTAAATTCAAGCTCACGGCTTATAAGGGAACCGCCGTTGTGAGTACCATCACTGTATCGAACAACAGAAGTGTTTATTCTGAGACCGAATGGGAAATTTACGGTTACGACTCCATTGCCATTGACATTCTGGAATGGAGCATTCCAAATCGTCGTGCTCGCATTGAATGGATCATGGTCGGCCTTCACAAGGTATATAGCAAAAAAGACCTTGTTTCGTACACGCACACATCCAGCCGAGACCCGATCTCGGCGCAGCTTCCTAAAGACAGCATCGAATTCTCTTTGGACAACAGCCAAAAAACGTGGGATGCTATCAACCCTCGCGGCATGTTTCGATATCTGTATGAACGGCAGGAAGTGGACGTCCGTTATGGCATGGATGTGGATGGAGAAACGCAATGGATTAATGGCGGCAAATTCTATCTTTCGGAATGGAGCGTCCCTTCTAATGGCCTGGAAGCGTCTTTCACGGCTCGTGATGCCCTTGAGTTCATGATGACCTCAAACTACACGGGTCGAAAGACGGGCACGCTTTATCAGATGTGCTACGACGCACTGGAGACGTTGCCCTCTAATGTTCCTTCGTTCTACATTTCCGAAGAGCTAAAAGAATACAGCACCGATATTTCTTCCGAAAAAACTTCGTACAAGAACTCAGACATCCTGCAATTGGCCGCAAACGCAGCGGGTATGGCTTTGTACCAGACGCGAGATGGTCACATTCGTATCGAGCGAGTCAACTTGACCGCAGAAGAGGGAACTGAAGTATACGAGATTCCAGTTATCAATAACTTCCAGTGGCCTGAAATCTCTTTTGCGTCCCGCGTCAAGAATGTGTCTTGCAACGTTAATGGCAAAGAGCATCTGTACCCGGAAGGCTCTAACGCGGAAGGCGTCACCCAGACCGTCAGCAACGAGCTGCTGACCGAAGCAATGCTTGTCAAGAGCAAAAACTCCATCACTGAAGCTTATGCTATGCTAGCAAACCGCAAAAAGGTCGAACTTGAGTATCGCGCCAGCCCGCACATCGATGCATTTGACCACGTAAAATTCAATCACAACTTTGGCTACGCATCCAGCGTCTTCGTAACGGAAAGTAAATACCAGTATACGGGCTGTTTCAAAGGCACGATTTCCGGCTATGTCCTGGCAGACGTTTTGTCCGTGTCTTTGTCCTCGCCTTCTCTGTCGTTGATTTACAATGAGCCAAAGGTGTTGACCGCAGAACTTCTGCCTTATGCCCCCGACTTGCCTACTGTCAGCTGGCGCGCTTCGCCGGAAGGAATCGTCACGCTTCGCGTTCTTACAAACGAATCCGGCAAATCCACCTGTGAGGTCAAGTACAATCGCAAGGGAAATGCTACCGTTTCGGCATACGTTGGCTCTGTCAGCTCGTCAATCCCGGTCGTCAACAACTCTCCTTTTTTGTACTTGAGCACACGCGCTCTTGGCGTTCGTTGGGGCGCTCCGCAGGATATCACCGCAACGTTTGTACCTAATAACTACGGGGCTCCTGAAATCAACTGGTCTGCGTCTCCTTCTGACGTTGTTCGGCTGGATATCGTAGCCAAGAGCAACGGTTCTTCGACCTGTCGCGTGACCTGGCTCAAAAAAGGTAGCGCAACAATTACCGTTACCGCTGCTGAGGAAAAATCAACCTGTTCTGTCGTTGCAAGCCCTGCTACAATTGGCTCTCTTCCCATCGGAACAACACTTTATATCAAAGAAAGCAATCAAAGAACCGCATTTGTTCTTGCAAAGCATGATTATGAAAAAGATTCTTCTAAGCTTGGTTTGATAACAACATTCCCCGGAAACGAAAAAGGTCTTTCTTTGCTCGCTCGTTCTTCCAAGACTGTACTTTCGCATGTGTGGAACACCGAAAGAGCTTCCTATAGCTATTTTACCAATATATATTCCGGTAGCACTATTGACAAGTGGTTGAACGGCGAATATTTCAGAACGCTCGATTCTAGTATTTCCAGTAAAATCAAGAATACAAACATCCGAGTTTCTCCTGGCCCTAAAACTTATGAAGGCGATGACGGCCTTTCTCATACGACTGATGGCTCTGAGGTCTCTTGGGTATCTCGCAAAGTTTTCCTCTTGTCTGCAACAGAACTTGGCATGAGCTCTAGCGTTTCTGGCATTACTAAGGAGGGCACGGCTTTGCCGAATTGCAGTGAAATGCTTTACAACATTATCGGAAGTTCTAATTATGCATGGACTCGTTCCAGATGTTACGATGCAACTCCATTTGCTTACCCAGAATCCTACAAGTATAACAATTCTGCCGTTGTTTCTCCGTCCAAGTATAATAATAGCTATTATACATATACGTCAATTTCTGATGTCACAAAAAAGTATCCTATTCTCCCGGCATTTACTCTTCCTGCCACATTGGAAGTTGATGTTAATGGAAACGTTCTTTCTTAACAAGGAGGCTTTATGGCAATATGGATTACAGACCGCACGCAGTCAGACGTTGACCGTGTGAACGAACTGCACGATAAAGCCAACGTTGGAACGTGGACGGAAGAAGAGCGGATAGAATGGGCAGCTGGCATGAAAGGTGCGTTGAGCTACATGGACTACAACCGCATCGAAAGTGGTGTGTCCGAGCTTGCCGCTACACTTGGCGCGTCTGTTTCTATCAAAACGAACTGGACGGTGGAAGGATACATGACCACAAGCGACGCAAATCGCTGGCTATCGAACGTATCCAACATTCGGGCCAAGTGCAGCGGCCCCGGTGGTCTGCCAAGCACTCCAACCAGCATGGATAAGTTGGCATACAAGACCATGAATGAAATCGAAGAAATTTTGGCCAAGATAGAGCGAATCGCAAATGATCATTTGCTTTACTGCGACGAGCCAATCTGTGGAGGTGAACCTTACTATGGTATTTGTTGACCGCAAGGCAAAGTACCCAGGCCGATGGACAATGAAAAAATCTGACGGCACATCGGAAGTTGTCACGTTGGTTCGCAATGATGAACCTGAGGTTGAAGGCACTCCGATGAACGCGGAGACGCTGAATACTTTAAGTGACGTTGCGGGCGCGGATGTTGCGCGTATACAGGCGGAAACTGCCGCAAAGAAGTCGGAGGAAGACCGTAAGAAAGCGGAAGCTGCCGCAAGAAACGCCGTCAACGACGCAACAAAGCTTATCAAAGGCTACACAGACAGCGCTCTCGCCAGCAAAGAAGCTGCCGAGAAAAGTCGGATTGATGCCAACACATCCCGCGAACAAGCTCAAAAAGCGCAGAAAGCTGCAGAGGACGCCGCAGAACTGGCTGGCTCAAGAGCTGGAACAGATAAGACCTTAAGTAAAGAAAACGCTCCAGCAGATGCAAAGGCTGTTGGGGACGCGCTAGACATCAATAAGCTTATTGAAGCCTTAGATGTAGAAAACAATATCCCTAAAGATTCAGATTACTTTGTTGGACAGCATGTTAATGGCGAAAACGAGTCTGCTGTGAGTTATTGCCGCAAGCCACTGAGCGCTCTCTGGAACTGGATTAAAGCGAAACTTGGAAGCGCTGCGTTCAAAGCAACTCGGACGCTGACGAGTGTAGGACCATGTGGCTGGAAAGATGCTGCAACCGACCAGCAGTATGTGCCGGATATGGGTTTTATGGCCTATTGGAATGGCGCATACAGCGGAACTGCGTCGAATCTGGCATACTGCAATCAAGGTGCATTTGGAAGTATGGCCAAAGTGGCGGCACGACGGAATCACAATACAAGTGATATGTGGATTCCAGTCTGGTCAGACGACAATTTGGACTACATCCTGAAAAGCGAGTTGAACGTGAAGTACGCTAATGGCGCAGGCAACGCGAACGGTTTTACCTTTGGTGCACAATCAAGCGACCCCGGTGCGAACTCTAGCTTGACGACCAATAAAGTTCTGTTTGTCTACGAATAAGTTCAAAATGGAGGATGACATGGACGAGAAGACGATCGCGCCGGGCTACGAAGTGCCCGTATTGGACGAAGAGAAGAACGACAACTATGCTGCGGTGGAAGCGGCGGTGAACGAGCACAACGAGACCGCACAGTCGGGCGAGACGTACTGGGGCATCTCCCTCGAAAACGAGAAGTACACCGTATACGAGTACGGTGAAGTGCCCACCCCGCCCACCGAGGAAGAGCAGATGGAAACGCTGCGGGCGAAAAAGCTGGAGGAAGCCTCCGACGCCTGCGAAGCGGCCATCACGGCAGGCATCGATGTGCTGTTCGGGGACGGGACGCAGGAGCATTTCTCGCTGGAAGTGCCTGACCAATCCAACATCGACGGTGTGTTCAACGCGGTGATGCTGGGGGCCACGGCCTACCCCTACCACGCAGACGGAAAGCAGTGCAAGCTGTACTCTGCCGCCGACATCGTGACGCTGTACACGGCAAAGCAGAGTTACATTACGAAGCAGACCACCTACAACAACGCCCTGCGGCAGTGGCTGCGGCGGGAGACGAGCTTTGAAGTGCTGAAAGGCATTTCCTATGGCGTGGAGCTGCCGGAGGACCTGAAAGCCGAGGTGGCGGACATCTTGCAGAAAGCAAAAGAGCAGGTGGAGGCCATTGTCAAAAAGCTGGAGACCTCTCAGTCTCGCTGACGCTCGCCAGCTCTCCCAAAGGGCGAACACAAAGAGGGAAGGCTTGCGCGAAAAATTCAAAATGGAGCAATGGATCGATGAAACGGGAATTTGTGAAACTATCCATCTTAGCGGCACTGGGCGGGATGTTCTACATGGGTGTGGAGCTGCTCTGGCGGGGGCACACCCACTGGACCATGGGCATCGTGGGCGGGGTGTGCTTTGTGCTCATCGGGGGCCTGAACAACTACCTGCCCTGGGAAATGCCCATCTGGAAGCAGGCGCTCTGCGGCAGCGCCCTGGTGACAGCCGTGGAGCTGGTGGCGGGGATCATCCTGAATTTATATCTGGGCCTCGGCATCTGGGACTACTCGGGCCTGCCCTGCAACCTGCTGGGACAGATCTGCCTGCCGTTCAGCCTGCTGTGGGTGGCGCTGAGCGTTCTCTGCATCTTTGTGGATGACGCACTGCGGTGGAGGCTGTTCCACGAGGAGAAGCCGAGGTATCAGTGGTAAGGAGATTTCAAAATGGGAAAGAATTTACTCGTGGGCGTTGGCGGCAAGGCCCGGCACGTCAAGGCCCTGTACGTCGGCGTGGGCGGAAAGGCGCGAAAGGTCAAGAAAGTGTACGTCGGAGTTGGCGGAAAAGCCAGGCTCGTCTACCAGAGTTATGTGGCGGGAACAAAAATAAATGTAAGCTACACAACAAAATATCAGACACTTACTGTTACATTTACACTAGAACCGTCTAATGCAACTACAGGGCTTGGCTATAAGATCAGAGCCAATTTGAATCGACCATACTCCACAGACATTACAAAATTATCAAATGGGTATACTTTCACATTTACTGTCACAGGCAACTGGATGCAAGACAGTCCATTAACTTTTGTTTCCGTAGATCATCCAGGTATTGGAACAAAAACACTGACTGCTTGCTATAATGACGTGTTTGCAGTCAAGTATTGGTATAATGTGAAAATCACCTAACAAACTTTTTTTAATTAAACGTGCTACTAGTTTTTCCGTAGAGTTTTATCCACAACAACTTGATCTAAATTCCCGTTATTTATATCGGCATTGATATAATAAGTGATTCCATCGGGATGCACGATGAACAACAAGGAGGCACGATATGAAAGCAATTTTTGATTTTATCTCCAAGCTGCTGGCGGCCCTCTCCCACGCTGCCAGCGACAAGGCAGAGGAGCCGGACACCCCCGCCCCTGAAAAAGTGTCCACAGTGGACACCGTGCCCGGCTGGACGGGCGAGCCGCCCTACCGCTACCTCGACGTGAGCCGCTATCAGGGCAAAATCACCCTCGATGGCTGGAAGCAGGTCAAGGAAGCAGGCTACAAGGGAGTCATGCTCAAGACCGTGAGCACCAACCACAATCTTTCCAGCCGCCCCGATGGCCTGTACATCGACCCGACCTTTGAGGACAACTACAAAAACGCCAAAGCGGCAGGGCTGGACGTGGGCGTGTATTACTACACCTACGCCACCAGCGAAGCGATGGCAGATGCAGAGCTGGCCCTTGTGCGGGAAGCGGTACGCGGCAAAGAGCTCACCATGCCCGTGTGCGTGGACGTGGAAGAAAACAAACTCAAAAAGCTCTCCACGCTTGACCTCACCAACGTGGTGGCGTATGCGCTGGAAAAGGTGGAAGCCATGGGCTTTTACGCCCAGCTGTACACCTACACCCACTACTCCAACATGGAGCTGGACATGGGCCGCCTAGCAAACCGCTGGGACGTCTGGCTGTCTGACACCACCGGGCACGCCCCTGCTGTCGGCTACCACTACAACGCCCACCAGCATAACTGCGAGGGCCGCGTGTCGGGCATCTCCGGCAACGTAGACTTGAACGTCACCACCCGCAACTACCCGAAGATCATCAAGACAAAGGGCCTGACGCGGCTCAGGGAGGGCACATGACTGAAAAAGAAGCTTTGATTTGGATTGTGGGCATCTTGGGCAGTGCGTGCGCGGCAGCGATTACGCTGGACAAGGTGCTGGACATCATCCACAAGTACATCAAAAAGGCACAGGCTCCCAACGATGCACAGGACAAGCGGCTGGATGAGCTGGACAGGCGCGTGGGAGTCATCGAGCAGGGGCAGCTCCAGCACAGTGCCGCTCTTGCCAGAGACCTGAAGCGCTTTGACGAAATCGACCGGGTGAGCCGCCTGACGCTGGACGGCGTGCGCAATCTTCTTGACGCCCAGTTGAACGGCGATAATAAAGTCGGTATGGAAAAATCAAAAGCTGACATTGACAAGTATCTTTTAGAGGGAGTGACGACATGGAAGCAGTAAGCAATTTTCTGAACGCCGTCCCGGGCCCGGTGGCCCTGGCTCTGATGCTGGGCGGCTTCATCTTCTACGCCCTGGGCTGCATCCGGCTGGGCTATGGTGCCGCTGTCAAGGGCACTGTGCTCGACCTCATTGCAAGGGCAGAGCAGGAGATTCAGGGCACCAAGAGAGGCACAGAACGCAAGGCGTGGTGCGTCAAGATGCTCCGTGCGGCCCTGGCTTCAAGCAAGTACGGAAAAATCATCTCGTGGGCCATTACCGATGAGACCATCGGCATCATTATCCAGTTTTTCTTTGACCGCATGAAAGCGGCGCTGGAAAAGCAGTAAGGAGGATATTATGGCTGTACCTATGTGCGGCATTATTGCCGCTTCTGCAAACGCTATGAATCAAGCCCGCAAGCGTAAAAAGGTGTGCAACCTGAAAGGCGACAATCGAGAGTTTTGCAAAGATTGCCTTCTTGACAAATATGGCGAGTGCATCGAAAAGCGGGCAGATAAGGAGTAAAACCATGAGTAGCACTGCATACGAGCATTTTGTTGACACCAACAAAATGTACGCCATACAAGAGCAATTTCGTGACATCACGAAAATGGTCTGCGATTTTGTTGGCCTTAACAAAATCGACCATTTTGCCGCGCTTGGCACTATGGTGCGAAACGCCGGACAGTTGCCGCAGCCCTTCTGGCTCGGTGCTCATGGCGGCGGCTCGTGTAGTGCTGCCCGCTGCGCTGCAAGGCCTTGACCGACAGAGGATAATCGCCGCCATCAAAAGCGCACCGCTTGGGAGGGTTGACCGTAAGATAGCCTTACTGCGGTACGTTGAGCGGCTTCCGCTGCCTGACATTGCAGCACGGACACACTATAGCCGGACGGCAATCAGCTATCGGCTGAAAAGCATTGATAAAATGCTAAATGTGTGATAAAATTAAACCAACAAATCCTCCCGGCCTCTCGAAGAAGCACAAGAGGGTGGATGTTTGAAAGGCTATGGCCTTTGTAGAGAGCGGCATTGCCTGTGGGCGGTTCCGCTCTTGATTTTAGACTTTGCCGTTTTGGCGGCATAAAAAATCCCCTGCTTTGCCGAAGCCCTGCGTGCCACGCGGGGTACTTTGTAGGCAAAGTGTGGGATTTTGTTTTATTTGCACTAGTTTTGTCGAAACCCTTGCCTTGCAAGCAGAAA